>Ga0207416_1001758_pt1 | contig 26499 bp, 22 predicted proteins | sample PaiPotPPM11metaG_FD_184107 | JGI IMG/M metagenome (GOLD analysis project Ga0207416, IMG submission 184107) | Iron sulfur acid spring bacterial and archeal communities from Banff, Canada, to study Microbial Dark Matter (Phase II) - Paint Pots PPM... ... | reverse complement strand
GGAATAGTTTGGCCCCTTCCGGCACATCCACGCCGCCAAGGGTCACGGGCCGCCTGGTCGCGCGCCGCCACACCGGGACGGGGGGATCGTATCGCAGCGTCTCCTCTACGGCATGGGGAATCAGTTCGGGATCCGCGACCACTGCTTCCCAGCGCTCGGGCTTCTCAAGCAATCGGTAAAGCAAATTGCCGATCAAGTAGTTTGTCGTTTCATGGCCGGCGAATGTGAGCGAGTACAGGATCGAACTGATCTCTTCGTGCGTCAGCTCACAGGGGTTCTCGTCGTGGATTGCCAGCAGGGAGCTCGTAAAATCGTCGTCGCGCATCGTGGCCTTTGTGGCGACGTACGTGGTCAGATACTGCCGATAGGCGGCCATGTTCGTGGCGTGCTGCACTTGTTCGTCTGGCGTGGGTCGTCCAAACCCAAGCGCGGCGCGGTGGCCGCACCACTCCTTGAGTTGTGGCCAGTCACGTTCGGGGATTCCCACAAAGCTGAAGATTATCGTCGCGGGCAACGGAAAAGTCAGCCCGGAAACGAGATCGAACGGCGCCGAAGGATCGATCACGTCCAACAGTTGGTTGATCGTGCGCCGGATTTTTGGTTCCATTTGCGTCACACGTCCGGGCGTAAACGCCCGCGCGGTTGGTGAACGCAGGCGTGTGTGGGCCGGTGGATCAAGGCTCACCATTGATGGCTGAGGCCTGTGACCACTCCCTTGCAAGATCTGCATCGCTGCTGGCACGAGTTGCACTAGCGGTAGTTGGGTTGCCGCTGCGGAGTACGTTTCCGGATCGAGGAACACAGCCTTGATATCAGCGTAGCGTGTAACAACATAGTAGTCTATTGCCGGCGCGTAGAACACAGGAATGTCGCGCGGCAAGGAAGCCATCACCGCGAACGGATCGGCGAGGAACTCGGTCGCCAGCGGATCGAACTCGGCGTGAACTGGGCAATTGCCATGCCCGTGAGATGACATCATCTTTTCTCCTGCATGAAACTCCTCAGGCTCCCTGTGAAAGCTTTACTTACTTTGAAGCATTTGGAGAACTCCTCAAGCACTCCGGATCACTCAGGTGGAGCGTATTCCAGCAGACACTCGGCCAATTCGCGGGGATGGGTGATCATCAATTCGTGAGCGGAATTATCGATGGTCCGCATTTTCCAGCCCTTAGCTTTCGCGCGTTCGTGACTGATCAGAAGATTTGGGTGACATTCTGCCGGAAATACGTATGCGATATCTTGAATGTCTCCGGGATTGCCTGCGAGCTTGATGCGCTCCTCAAATGTCGCTATTGCCTGTGGAGTGCATTGTGCATCAACCCAGGCAGCGTCGTGCGGGTCGCGAACTCCAAACAATTCGGCTGGAATGGGATTCAGCTTCCAGCCTTCGCCGGTAGTTCTTGCAAACTCGCGTACAGCTTGCGGTACCTCCGGTGGCAGAATATCCATCAGAGACTCTCCGTTCTCGAGCACAAAGGCATCCAAAAAAACCAACGCTCTAATTCGATCAGGAATTTGATCGGCGACGCCGGCAATAACACAGCCAGCGTAAGAGTGGCCACAGAGAACAACGTCTGAAAGCTCTTCCCATTGAATGAGATTCACGATATCGGCGATATGCATCGAGAGATTGATGGCCGCAGAATTGAGGTGCGACCTTTCGCCCAGGCCAGTAAGTGTCGGTGTGAATACGTTGTGTCCGGCAGATTGAAGCGCCGCGCGAACGCTCTTCCAACACCAGCTTCCGTGCCAGGCACCGTGGACCAGAACATACGTGGTTTTGCGATTCTCCATGAGGGTTTAGCCTTTCTGCTTGACTGTTGTTGCCCAATGGTTGCAGGGCAAGTATTTCGCCAGGATGTCAAAACAAACTACAGCGAGACGGGAAGGGACTCAAAGCCGCGCAGCGAAAAATTATGCGCACGCGTTGGTAAACGGTCCGCCAGTCGCATGTTGGGAAATCGCGTAATCATCCTGAGAATCGCGACCTGCCCTTCCAGACGTGCGAGCTGGTTACCGATACAAAAATGCGGACCGCCACCGAAGGCAAGATGCGGATTGTTCAACCTTCCCAAATCGAGAGTATCCGGGTCTCTAAATCGATTAGGATCGCGGTTCGCGGCTCCCAGCATGATGACGACTGGATTTCCAGGCTGGATCCGCATGCCGCAAATCTCAACCTCTTCTTTGGCGACGCGGTTGAGATACTGGATGGGGCTATCGAAACGCAGCATTTCCTCCACACCGCTTCGGATCAGATCGGGATCATCCAGTAGCCTTGCCGACTCGCGAGGATTGCAGAGAAGGCTATATATTCCGTTGCCGATCAGATTTCGCGTGGTTTCATGACCGCCGAAGAGAAGCATGACGCACTGGGCGTAAAGCTCGTCCTCAGTGAGTGTCTCTCCGTCGGCCTCGATTTCGAGCAAGAGGCTAATAAGATCGTCTCGTTTATGCAGGCGTCGTTCTGCCACGATCTGACGGAAGCAGCTGGTGAGACTGGTTATCGCTTCCTGAGCGGCAGCAGTCTGCTGGACGGTGCGCATAGGATTTCCGATAAAGGTAGCGATCGCGTCTGACCATTCAGTCAGTTGTGTTTGCATCGTATCCGGAATCCCCAAGAGTTCGGCAATCACAGAGACAGGAAGGGGATGCGCGATTGCGGGCATGAGATCAACTTCGGAAGTGTTTCCCATTAAATTGAGCATGCGATCCACAATGGCTTCGACCTGAGGGCGCAAGAGTTCAATAGCTGCAGGAGAAAAGCCCTTATTCATCAGCTTACGAAGACGGGAATGCTCGGGAGCGTCCATGAAAAGGAGCCAGAGCCCCATTACATGTTGCAATTCAGAAAATTGGGCTCGTTCTTCCTCGGGCAGTGATGCGAGGACAGCTGCCATTCGCCTGGCAGAAAGCCTCTGGTCTTTCAGCGCCGCGAGGCAGTCGTCATAACAGAAAATAGTCCATAGATTGCGGTCGCCCCAGTCGAGCTTGTGAATTCTGCCTGCCTCGAGAAACTTTCGATATGTTGGATAAGGATCCTCAAGAAATCCATCATGGAAGAGTGTTTGCTTTGTGAGAGGCGCATGTGTCGCTGCCATAGTTCGCTCCTTGGTTCGATGAAACCGATAGGGATTCGTTACTGCGATTAAGACACTTAAATCGCACAAATATTCCAGCCAATCAACTATTCCGGGAGAAGCGGAGAGTTGTGGCCCACGTCAGTTGAAACCGCCGCACTTCAGCGTTCTCCCGGCCCGGTGTGCTTGTTGAGCCAATGAACAAGACGATCCCATAATGGAAACACGACTGAGCGACCTCGGAGAGGAGTGGTGAGCGTCCCTCGTTTTGTTGAGTCATCGGGCGTGATTAAGAAGGTGCCAGAGTCCAGAAAGCAGCAAGGGTTGATATCAGTGTCTGCCGATTGAGCCTTCATCTTCGCTGGCGTCACCAGCGGTTTTGCATCATCCCAGGTCGGGTGGCGCCTCTGCGGCCCCATCGGAAGCGTCAAGTCCAAGCAGGGCCCTGACAAAGTCTTCTCCTAAGTAGGGAATCATGCGGCAATCCATCCGATGAAAGAACATTGGGCTGCGGTTCAGGCGTCGCGGCCACGCAGCTGTGTTTGCGTGAATCGATGACGGTCGTACCCCTGGCGATGTTGGCCACTGGATTCGAAAGCCCCTGAGCGGTGATGAGCCCGACAAGCTGTTCCCAGCGAACAACGTTGTTGTTTCGGCTAAAGGATGAAAAATTCGGTGCGCTCAAATCAGCGCAGTACTTCAGGTTTTGCTGGAGTGACCATCGGTCTATTAGCCTGCCAGGTTGGCATGTCCAAGAGCGGTCTCTTCGCCCATTTCAAATCCAAAGACGAGATTGATATCGCACTGCTGGAGCAGATGGAAGAGGTTGGCCAGAAAACCGTCGTCGTTCCGGCAATGCGTGCTCAGGAGGGATTGCCACGTTTGACGGCGCTCGTAGAGAACTGGTTAGGCTGGTCTACAAAGGCTGGTCTTGTCGGGGGGTGTCCGGCCGCGGCTGGGATGTTCGAACTCGATGATGTGGAAGGACCGGTACGAGAGAAATTGCTTGAGCTGGAGAAACAATGGAACGAGATTCTCAAGCAATTTATCGCCGAGGCGATTGCTACTGGAGAGCTTCGTAAAGATCTCGATATCGATCAGTTTATCTGGGAGTTGATTGGATTCTACCTAAACCACCACGCAAGTCGTAGGTTCATGCGCGATCGTGATGCAAACAAACGTGCAAAGCAGGCTTTTCAGGGATTGATTGACAGGTCGAGATCCATAGGCGCCAAACGAACTGCCAAGGCGCGCTAGGCCCGTGAGAGTACAAAGCTCCCGCGGCTCCGGATCAGGAATATGCCGGCCCGGGTTCGACTTAGTCGCGGCTAGGCTTCCGAAACTAGAGGCAGTTTAGAGGCGTCCCAGGTGGTCAGACCGCCGGCTATGTCGGCGAGATTGTTGATCCCACAACGGTGCAGGATGCTGGCCGCTATGGACGACCGGTATCCGCTCGCGCAATGAACGGCAATGCGGCGGTCGCGGGGGACTTCAGCGATACGTTCCTGCAAATGGCTGAGCGGGATGTTCAGACTTCCAGCGATATGCTTGGTTGCCCACTCGGATGGATTCCTGATATCCAGCACCAAAGGCGGCTCTGCACTCGCTAACTCGTCCGCAGCCATCCGGGCGCTGACGCGTTCTGTCGGGCACACGAGATCCGGTCTATCTGCGAGTGCTAGCATACCTCCTCGTAGATAGCCTCTTATGTGATCAAATCCGATACGGCCCAGGCGCAAGGCGGCTTCCAGTTCGCGTCCCGGCTCGGCAACGATCACGATTGACTTGGCGCGATCGAGCACCGTTCCGGCCCAGGTTGCGTATTGTCCACCCAATCCAATGTTGATGCTTCCGGCGAGGTGCCCCTGGGCGTATTCGACCGCATCCCGCACGTCGAGGATCTGGGCGCCGGCGTCTCCCAGCCGGATCACTTCGTCGAGCTCAACAGGGTGAAGAACCTCTTCCAGATTCTTGTCCAGCATGGCATGCTCGCGAGTGTTCAGGATGGCATCGTAAGTAAAGTATGGCGGAGCGTCAGGCTGGTCAGTCGTGACAATACGAATGAACGCCTCCTTTGACATTGGCTGCAGTGCATAGTTGAAGCGCCGCTGATCCCCAAGCGAAGAAACAGTGCCGGAGGACAGCTGCCTGCCGCAAAGCGATCCTGCGCCATGGGCCGGGTAAACTAGGGTTTCGTCGGGAAGCGTCAACAATTTGTCGCGGAGCGATTCGTAAAGATGCGCGCCGAGATCGTTGGCTGTCCAACCCAGTGAAGCCCGCAAGTCAGGTCTGCCGACGTCCCCAATAAACAAGGTATCGCCGGTGAGGACGGCGTGAGGTTTTGCCGAGTCCTTCTTCAGATCGAACACCAGGATCGAGATGGACTCAATGGTGTGTCCAGGTGTTTCGAGAACCTGTACACGCAGCCCTGGGAACTCGAGCGTATCTCCGTCCTTCATCGATACAAATGCGTATTCCGCCTTTGCGCGGGCACCAAGACGGATAGTAGCGCCGCAACGGTCGCGCAGCTCCAGATGCCCTGCAACGAAGTCAGCATGAAAGTGAGTCAGAAAAACGTGGCAGATTTCGAGGCCGAATTTCTCAGCGTCGACCAGGTACTGGTCGATATCGCGCTGTGGATCAACAATAATCGCGGTCGAGCTCGCCTCGTCACCTAGTAGGTAGGAGGCATGGGCCAGGCAGCTCAGGTAGTACTGTTTCAGGATCATAAGAAGAATCTCTTTCTGTCTTCACAGCACGCATCACTGAGAAAATCGGCGAGGAAGCCTTTTCAAACAGCGTGGAAGGGCTGGGATGACGCACATTCATTCGAAGCGAAGGAGTGGCTGGCGCTTCCAGTAAGTCAGCGAGCGCCACAACCATTCCAAAGGACCAAAGGCAAAGACGCGCGACCAGAGCGGACTGATGATCAGATTAACTGTCCATATGCCAGCCACGAAGAGGTACCACTGGTAGAACTCCAACTTACCGTAAAGCTTCCACGGTCCCCATGAAAAGACAACTTTACAGATCAGGCTGGTCAAAATGTAGTTGCTGAAGGCTGTGCGGCCCACTGCAGACAGCGGGTGGAATACCCATCGGAGCCGCCCGCTTCTGACCAGCAGCAGCAGAACCGATGCATTGGCGAGCACCGCCCCCACCACCTCGGTCGTGTAAGGGATACTCATCCACCGAGCATCCGCCGCGGCCGAAAATCCGCCTCGATACATATGCCAAAGACCGATCAGCACAAGTGGGGTAGAAACCGCGTAGCCGCCAAGCGCCAGCCGCACATACTCCTTGACTGGCCTCTGGTTGGTCAGGAACCCGGCCTTATACAGCCCCATCCCGGTAATCATGGCTCCTAGAATTTCTAAAACTATCAACGAGCGGAACGCACGCTTGTTTAAGCTCTGCTCATGGGCCACGCCGTAACGCCATCCGGCGACATAGCCGAGACGGCCCTCTCGAATCGCTTCGGCGGCGCTCGCCGACTCAGCCTTTCGCTCGCTTTCGGCGGCGCCAATGACTGCCAACTGCGCTGGAGTCGCCGCCGATCCCGCGGCCCGGGCCGCGGTAAGGTGGGCATCGCTGCGGAGCACGTCAGCAACGTGAAAGAAGCGTAGGCTACCGAAGGTGCCGCCCACCAGCCAGATGGTCAAACCTACGATGATCAGTTTTCTCGCAGCAAGCCGTCGCAGCGGATAGAGAAAGATCAGGCCCAGGACGGCGTAAGGGAAGAGAATGTCGCCAAACCAGATCAGGAACCCATGGCAGATACCGAAAAGCAAGAGCCAAAAATTGCGCCTGTAAAAGACGACCGCGGCGCGGCCTGTTTCGCAACGTCTTTCAATACGCTCGGTAAGCAGAACCGCCCCGGCCCCAAACAGCATGGAGAACAGGCCACGCATCTTGCCCTCGGCAAAGACCCACTTCAGAATCACAATGGCGAAATCAAGATGCGCATGCCAGCCAACAAACGCCGGCTTGACTAAGCCTACTGGAAAGTCCCTTAGTGCTTCATACCCGGCAAAGTTCCCGATATTGAGGATGAGAATGCCCAACAAGGCAAACCCACGTAAAACGTCCAAACTCGCGAACCGCATCCCTCGGCGCACGGGTGCCTCTGCAGGACCAGCTAGCTCCTCCGGTGTGCCAGGCGGCAGCGTCTCTGTCATCTTCGCGATCACTAAATTTCCCATACTCTCCGGTCATCGAACGCGTTGGTTTGGGTACTTGCGGTGGGGTTATTTGGGTTGGGTGGTGGTGCGGAGGTAGGGCTTGACGGTCTTGTAGCCGGGGAAGGTCTTGGCGGCTTCCTCATTGGAGACGGCTCCGGTGATGATGACGTCGTCGCCCTGCTTCCAGTTGGCGGGGGTGGCGACCTTGTGTTTCGCAGTGAGCTGCGTGGAGTCGAGGACGCGGAGGATCTCGTCGAAGTTCCGGCCGGTGGTCATGGGATAGCTGAGCTGCAGCTTGATCTTCTTGTCGGGACCGATGACGAAAACGGTACGGACGGCGGCGTTCGTGGCCGGGGTGCGGCCTTCGGAGGTGCCGGTCTCGTCGGCGGGGAGCATGTTGTAAAGCTTGGAGATCTTGAGATCGACGTCGCCGATCATGGGGTAATTGACGGCGTTGCCGGTGACGTCCTCGATGTCGACGGCCCACTTGGCGTGGTTCTCGATGGGATCGACCGAGAGGCCGATGATCTTGGCTCCGCGCTTGGCGAACTCCCCTTCGAGGCCAGCCATGGTGCCGAGCTCGGTGGTGCAGACGGGAGTAAAGTCCTTGGGGTGGGAGAAGAGGACTGCCCAGTTATCGCCGATCCACTGGTGGAACTGGATGGGGCCGTGGGTGGTGTCGGCCGTAAAGTCGGGGGCTTCGTCGTTGATTCTTAGTAGCGACATGTCGGATGTTTCTCCTGAAAAGCTAGTAGTTTCACTGAATTTTGTTAGGCCGAGGCGACGATGGGTGTAAATCAAGGCAGTTTCGCGGTGCTTCTGGCTTCGCGGCCCAGCCAAGCCGCAGCCATGCCTGCCGTCTCTCGCCAGTTCGGCTCCAAAAGAACGTTGTGACCACGGCCGCGCAGATAGCGGTAATCAGCCCCGTAGTACGTTGCCAGGGATCGTCCGGTTGCGGGCGGCGTAAGGTGATCCAATTCACTCGACACGACCAAAATAGGACCCGAAACTTTAATGCGGTCGATGGGCACTGTCCATCGTGTTGCTTCGTACACGGCCTTCGGTGACTCCGGACATAGTTTCTCGAAATACGTTCTGGCTTCGTCTTCTTCCAGGCCCTGGAACCATAAGTCGCGTGCGATCTCGAATGGTGGGGGCACCCAGGGCTGATTCGGGTCGATCGGTAGATCGATGACATCGCCACCCACCTCCGTTGGCACGACCGGTGTTAGGAGTACCAGGGCGGCGACAGGATGGCATTCGGCATATTTCTGAGCCGCAAGGGCGCCCATGCTGTGCGCGACGATGACTGGCGATTCCTCGAACTGGACGGCAACGTGGGCGATCTCCTCGGTAACGTCGGCGATTCCGCGTTGTAGAAGGTCGACCTCAGGATGAGGCGCAGATCCATTATGCCCAAACCAGTTCAGCGCGTGACAGTCCCATCCTGCCTGTGCGAAGTAGGGCAGAAAGTGCACCCAGGACCAACTCCCATGGCACCCGCCGTGCACGAAAACGATAGGCCGCCGGACTTGAACGGGAGAGAGTGGCATGAAGCGCTCCACGCGCACGCCATGAACTTGATACTCCATTTGATTCACGCCAAACCTCGCTTATTGATGTGTCAATATTCCAAAGCGCAATTCGTGGACGAAGCGACCATTCGGTATTTAATCTGCTTGAAGACCATCGTGTTTTAAAGTTTTGTTGGTAGTCAGTGCGACTCTTCCAGCAGCGCGACGGTCGTTGCGCACCCGAGTTCGCCGATAAGCTGCTGGAGCACAACAAAAGGACCCTGAAGGGGGCACTCTCATCGCAACGCCGTTCGTTGTCGTCAGGGCTTTGGCATCGACGGATCGATCTTTTCCGCCCAAGCCAGAATGCCGCCGGTGAGGTTCGAAACATTCGTGAATCCAGCCTTCTTGAGGGCCAGCGCGCCCTTCTGGCTGCGTACGCCAGCTTTGCAGTAGACGATGATTTCGCTGTTCTTCTTGTCTGCCAGCTCGGAGGCGCGACGCTCAATGTCACCGACCGGAATCAACGGCGCACCGAGATTCGCGATCTTATGCTCATGCGGCTCGCGGACGTCGAGGACGAAGACGTCTTCCTTCGCATCCAGCTTCTGTTTCAGCTCCTGCACGGAGATCTGCGGAATGCCGTCGACCACCGGACGATGGGCTGCTTCGACATTGCATGGCTTCAGCCATTGAACGAACCAGTCTCGTGCCGCAGTGGAAGCAGTTTCAAAGTCATCACCCTCAGACTTGCCTAAGTGCCCGCCTTCCAGAAAAACAAGCGACTTCGGTTCATGGGCTCGTGCATATGCAGCGAGGGCGATATCCGACGGGACCAGAAAATCTTTTTTTGCCAAGATCATGCGCAACGGGGTAGGGGATATCGCATCGATACGGACCGCAGGTTCGAAATAGGAGAGACGCTCCAGAGACTCGAAGGTAATTCGGTTTTCGACACGTCCTTCACTGGCGACTTGTGCAGCCTCAAAGAATTCGTGTGCTTCTTCGCTAGAAGGGAAAAAACACGGCTGTCCCGGGGGCGCCACGAAAGGAAGGTAATTCACTTCGCCCGTCTCATAGCGTCGGATTCGATCCTGACTAAGCATCATCCCCACTCCATAGAGATCTGATGGGGTGTTAGACCGCTGCGCTACGAGGAAGGCACTAACCGCAGGGACCTGGGCCACGACACATTTAATACGGCGGTCGAAGGCGGCGACCTGCAGCACGTGCCCCCCAGAGAAAGAGAAACCCCAGACGCCGATCCGTTCCGGATCGATCTGCGGCTGCAGTTGCAGCCACGTGATGGCGTTGCGGTAGTCCTCCTGCTGATCTTCCGCAAAGACTTGTCCGCGCGGAGTGCCTTCGCTTTCTCCGAGATTGCGGAAGTCGAAGAGCAGAACGGCGAAGCCGGCGGCCGCGAACCGCTCCGCGTACTGGGGCAGGCCGACCTCTTTGGTGGTGCCCATACCGTGTGCCATAGCGATTGCAGGCAATTTCATATCATCTGTCGCGGAGTAGAAGTTGTCGGGAAGGTAAAAGAGACCCGAACAATTCAGGCCTTTGCTCTTGAAAACTACTTTCTGCTGCATGTGTGCTCTCCTCAGTTGGTTGAACGGGCCGAAAAGAAATATCCGCGTTGTCGCATTTCGGTGGTGACGAGATCATGCTGGTTCGAACCGAGCAAAATCGTCCTGAATGCGACCTTAAAGATTTCCAAAAAATGTTAGGAAGGAATCCGACTTCCCAGCTCTTCAGGCCTCCGAATTTGACATTCCTGATAAAGTGCGAGGCGGGGGTGAACATCCCACCTCGCTTGATCGAGCGTTGCTATCCAGTTGAACGATTGCCACTACTGGGCTTCGGTGTTTGGGGGTTGCAGGGGCCGGCGCATCGTCGAGTAGTCGTCATTTTGCGGCGGGCTTTCGAGCAGGGAAGGCAGGCTTGCACTGCCACGCTCGAGGGGATTCCTGGCGTCGACTCTCTAATCACCGTTTGAACAACCACGCTCCTCAGAATCCTTATCATCCGCCTCAGCGTCAGCGACATTACCGTGGACTTTGCGGAGGAAATGACAGAGGGCAAACCGGGAGATCTGCTGGCCGACCTTTTCGCCCACGATATCCGAGTGCCGGTAATGGAAGCCGACCCAAACGCGGGCGTTGTTCACCTCTTCCATGGCCTGGCCAATGGACCTGAAGCTTCGCGTAATGGGTGGATTCGCCGCAGTATCTGTCAGCGAGAACGGATTATAGCCATCTCCGAAGAAGGCGAGGAGAACTCCGGTTGAGGCCCCAGCGTTGGTCGCATGACCCGAGGGGTATTCGGGGTGCGGCGGGGTCGGCAGCAGCGGCGTCCAATTGGGGTCTGCGGTGAGTAACGGATTGCCCGCGGTGTTCGCGTTGTGGACGGCTTCTATCGGCCGCCAGAACATATAGTGATATTTCGCGTCGATCGCTGACACGTTGGCGTCGTGCCCGGCCATATTCAGAAGCGCAAACAGGCGCGCATTCCGGCTGATATCGAAACCATGCGCCCGGCTCATGGTGCTCGCCGCGACGTTCCACGGGATGGGACCAATGATGTCCTCCCACCACATGGCAGCGTCGGTCTGGTCTTGGGTTCGTGCGGTGCTGTTTTTGGATCCGAATGCTTTGACCTCCAAGAAGTCCTGAGTGAAGGTGTCGCGCGGGGGCGGCGGGCCAGGACGGAACTGCGAGGGTGACGTCATGGTAAAAGGCTGCATTTGCCCGACGCCGGCGAACACGCCAAAGAACGGCGGATAGTCCGGGCGCCATACACCAGGCCCAGCGGGAGGCTGAGTGAACGGATAGTTCTGATTGAGGAAGGGCCCATCTCCCGAGCGCATCGCGAGTAGCTTCGACGCCACCAATTTGCCGACGGTCACTCCGTCTTGCGTATGTTGGTCTTTCGGGAGACGGGCCAATGACGCTTGCAAAGCGCTGTCGAGCTGCGATTTGACCTGAGGGGGCATCACCGCCACGAGCATGTCATGGCCTGCCTGCGCCGCCGCAGCATCCGCGCTTGCATGCGGCGGCGCGCTTACCGGCGCCACGTAGGGCTGGTAGTCGCCGATGATGGAGTTGACGGCGTCAAAGATGGCCGCATGGGCCATTGCCAGGCAGTAGGTGGCGATGGGAGGCCGTAACTCGAGTGTTTGGATCGCCGCGAGGGCTGTGTCGTTCCAATCGAGCACCGCGTCGCCAGTTTTCCTTGTTTGTTGTGCCTGAACCAACTGCGGTACCAGCACCAGAAGAGCAGAAAGAAACATTGCCACAATGGATTTGCTAAACCAATGTGGACAGGAAACGTTTGAACTTTGTTTGTTCAAGTTCATACCTCCGAAGCATCTCGAAACAGTAGTTTTCAGTGGCGGGCTCGCCCGGTGATCTATCTCGTCTAACAGACGAGCACGATCGATCGTGCTAAACAAAATTAGACTCGTCCATTTATTGGGGTAGGCGGCTACTTCGTCTCTGTCCCGTGACTCGCGATCTGTTTCCATTCGCCGCCCATCTTGGCGAAAGTGTCGGTGACGATGATGCTGTGCGCGCGACGTTCTCCCTTGATCACAAGGTCATAGGTGTCCTTGTAGGTTGCTACAGCCGTGTCGCCGTATACGCGCACCTTGAGTTCAAAGAGATTTTCGCTGTTTATCTTAATACTCTTTTTGTCGGCCATCAGATTCAAGAGCACGGCTTTCGTGAAATAGGTCCCATCGCTGTCGCCCCGGGTCCAATCCTCAGCCAGAACTTTCTTGTAAAAAGTTGGATCGTCCGCCAAATCGGCTTTGACTGCATCATTTTCCAAATTCGAGATAGCGGTTACGACGTCATCTGATGCGGCGGTTTGCGCTCGGGCCACGCTCAGCCCTGCGAACAAGGCGATAACGGCGACTGAAATCTTCGGCATCCGGTTATTTGCATTCATGGTGTCTCCTCTTTCTCTTTTCGTTACAGTGCTCAATCGACTATTGACTAATCAACTAATCGGATGCGGCTCGAGGTCCCAGGATGCAAACTTTCTTCGGTTACTGGGAGCTAGCTGCGGGAACGTAACGCCGTCGTAGGATGGTCGCCTCGCGCGAGTTCCAACAAACGGATCAGCTCTTCGATCTCGGACTCATCCAGGTTCTCCTTCATTACAGTGGCTCAATCGACTATTGACTAGTCAACTAATTGGATGCGGCTCGAGGTCCCGGGATGCAAACTTTCTTCGGTTACTAGGAGCTAGCTGCGGGGACGTAACGTCGTCGCAGGATGGTCGCCTCGCGCGAGTTCCAACAAACGGATCAGCTCTTCGATCTCGGACTCATCCAGCCGATGCAACGCTTGTTTGTCTTGATTCCGAATGGGGATGTCGAGTTCTTGCAAGAGATCGAGGCCAGGCTTGGTGATGTAGCAGAGAACCTGCCGGCGGTTATCAGAAGGACGCTCCCGGCGCACAAGTTTCTTCCTCTCCAGGCGATCCAGGAGGCGGGTTATACCTGGCGTCTGTTCAATCATCCTCTCTGCGATGTCGAGTGTCGGAAGTCCCTCCAGACCCGCCCCCCGCAAGATGCGCAAGACGTTGAATTGCTGCGAGGTAGTGTCAAATTGATTGAACACCGGCGAACTAAAATGGCGCAAATAATTGGCGGTACGCATGACGCTTACCACAGCATCTTGCCGGCGCGAATGCGCGAACTGCTTCTGCTTTGCTTCGCCGTCTTTTGTTTTCACTTCGGGGCACCTAATTCACTATAGATATATCAATAGTTGCCCTGCCAAGGATAGTCGAAGCGGTCGAACCCTTCTGATCGAGGTTCAACCAGAAAAAATGCGCTCCCGGAAGAACGGCGCAAAGTATCGACAAAAGGCCTCCATCGTCGATCGTTGAATGTAGGGCGCTAGACTCGCGTTGGACGATCTGGTCCGCCGGACCACAACCGTGAATCGAACCCCTCCTTAGATTGCGGCGGAACTCAACGCCGTAGTGCGAAGCGCCTTTATGTTCCTGAGCGGAGCTTCGCCGAAAAGCCGACGATACTCCCGATTGAACTGAGTAGAACTTTCATAACCGACATCGAGGGCGGCCGTCCCTACCTCGTACGACTCTTCAAGCATCAATCGGCGCGCTTCATGTAAGCGGAGTCGCTTCTGGTACTGAATCGGACTCATATCCGTCAGTTCATGAAAATGCCGATGGAGCGTAGATACTCCCATTCCGGCCATCTTCGCAAGTTGATTGATGCGCAATGGCCCTCGGAAGTGCTCCCGAAGCCACGCCACGACCTTCGAGACCCTTTGCCCTTGCGAGCCGAGGAGCGCTATCTGTCGAAGACTGCCGCCTGCCGGCCCGGACAGCACGCGGTAAAGAATCTCCCGGTGTATCAGATCCGCCAATACGGCAATCTCACTCGGACGCTCTATAAGCCGCGTGAGCCTTAGGACGCAATCGAGCAGCTCGGGCGTAACTTCAGCAGTCAGTCCAGACGGACAAGGCCATCTTGGCTAGAGAACCATATGCGATAGCCCTGCTCTTTGCGGGGAGAGGTCAGGTGAGGGTCTTTTCTGCGCCTCGTCTCCTTAGGCGAGCGTACGACGTTGTTGGAATGAGTTTGATCGTCGCAGGGCTTTAGAAGTAAATCTTGCCGGCAAGTTCTACCTGCCGCGCGCCGTTGAGAGTTGCAGACACGGTGCCGGTGGACGAACTTGCGATGGTGCCATTTGGAGCGGCAAAAGTAGTGTGGTTGAAGACATTGAAGAAGGAGCCCCTCAATTCGAACTTGCTGCTTTCGGTGATGGGAAACTGCTTCAACAAGGTAACGTCGAACTGTACCAGTCCATCCGCGCGCAGTGAATTGATGCCGCCGTTGCCGTATGTATATTGCGCTGGTGTGACATAAGCATTCGTGCCGCCAATCGCGGCGCATGATGGATTGGCCGAATCGTAGAACCAGCAATTAGGAGACCGTATAAGCTTTGGCTTCCCCACCACGTTGGGCCGCTGAATCGCGGCGCCCGTGTTTGCTTGATCTCCGCTGATGGACACCGTATACGGTAGACCGCTTTGCAGCGTAGCGATTCCAGAGAAGTTCCATTCTCCGATCACCGTCTCTGCGAGACGATTCATGTGAGCGCCGAAGGTGCGGGCATGGCCGAAGGGCAGCGCATAGAGGTAACTGGTAACGAAATTGTTGGTGAGATCGTAGTTGCATGGGCCATAGTAATTGATCGTGGAATTGTCCTCGCGCACTTGGTTTGCGTAGGTTCCATCCGTCATGCACTTGCCATAAGTATAGGCAACGAGCACTGTGCCGCCGGCTAGATTCCGCACCTCCAGCTTGGATTGCAGAGAACTGTAGTTCGCGCCACCATCAAAGGTTGCGTCGTTGACTGTGCCCCACTGCGGACTGGGACGACGCGCTTGAATCGCTCCGGGTCCAGGCTGAGGCGCGTTGATCATCCGCGGCTGCACCATGTGAGTCGTTTTGTTCCCCACGTATGCAACATCGAGCGAGACACGCGATCCAAACTGGCGCTGAACCGCAACGTTCCACTCCTGGATGTACGTGTTCACCGCGTGCAGCCGCATGCTGGTAATGCTTGGCTGAGAGCAGGAAGCCAGGGTCTGGTCAAAGGAGCACGCGGTGCCGGGATTTGGATTTGCGGCTACGATCGGTTGGCTGCTGTAAAAGTTGGCGAAGGTAAGGGTGGGCGCAGCCGTCGCGGAGAGTGCGGCATTGTTGGCCGTCTGTGATGCGACGAACGGGACCGTGTTCTGGGTGCCATTGATGTAGTTCGCATCCGGGAAGAGAAAGAACACTCCGTATGCTCCCCTAATTACGGTCCTTGGATTAATGCCAAGCGCCATGCCAAGACGCGGGGCTACATTGAACTTATTCGTCGCTCGTACCGACTGCGGAAGTCCCTTCGAACTTGTCGTTTCAAAGCGGTCCGAAAAGAGTGAGGTCAGCAACGGAGTTCCGGGCTGTGCATTGATGGAATAGTTGTCCGGTAAGACGAGCTTGCCGTTCGTATCGTCGTAGCCCGACATCTGTCCCTGCAAGCCGTTGTAGAACGGATTGACCTCCCAACGGATACCCGCGTTGATCGTTAATCCTGGTGCCACGTGCCAGTTATCCTGAACATAGTAGGACTGGAAGTTGGCTGTGTTACCCCACAGGGCACGGAAGTAGCTGCGCTGCCCCGACTGGGGTATGCCGAGAAGGAAGTCAACACCATTGTCCCCAGAGTACTTCCCGCTGAAGGTAAACGTGCCCGTGGAGACAGAGCCGGAAACAAACGTGTTCGCGTTGTGGAAGTTCTCCACTCCAAAATGAACTTCATGCTTTCCGGTTACATAGGTGACGCGATCCACATACTGCCAGGAGCGGATCTTGTTCTGCTTGGGATAGCTGTTTCCCGCTTGGCCATTGAAAGTAGAGTAGTTGCTGATCGTGACCGTCGGGAAACCAAGAGTATTGGCTGGTGCAAGCCCTGCAAGGCCAGTGATGCCGGCAGCGGTATTGACATCCGTCCCCTGTGCGGAACTGGTGAAGAGAAAGAAGCTGCGATAGTAGCTCAACTGCGCTTCGTTGATCCACTTGGGGCTGAAGATGTGGGTTTCGCGCAACATGAGATCTTGACCGCGACTCCTAAGTGGGAAGAAACCCATCAACGGGAAGGCGTTCGGATCGCTTTCATGGTTGTCAGAGATCGAATAGCGTCCCACCAGACTGTCATTCGTGAAGATCTTTTGATCGACGCGAATATCGCCTTGGCCGAGTTGCTGCTTTAGGCGATTCGTCACCGAAGCATAGGATGTGGTGCCGATGAGTTGGTTGGCGTGTGGCATGTACTGCAACAGGTACTGCGCCGGGCCCGAGAACGTCGCCGGATTGATCGTGTTTGGAACACCGTTATAGGCAAGAGGAACCCTGGCGGATGTATTGGAAGTGGGGACAAAGAGCTTCTGTGTCGTACCGTACTGGTCCTGGAAATTGCCGCCGCGTTCAGCGTCACTGAAGACCACGCTTCGCTGAATCTGCTGTTTGTTGTATAGAGTCTCCTGAACGTCGACGAAGAAGAAGGTCTTGTCTTCGATGATGGGTCCGCCGACGACAAAGCCAAACTGGTTGCGGTGGAGTGGTTCGTTGCGCTGATTTGTTCCCGGAGGTGGAATATAGAAGTAGTTCTTGGCATCTGCCGCGTTGTTTCGGATGAACTCATACGCAGTCCCATGAAATTTGTTTGTGCCGCTCTTAAGTGTGGCGTTGATGATCGTAGGGCTGTGGCCATAGTCGGCTCCCATGTTGCCGGATTCGACCTTGAACTCCTGGAGTGCATCGACGTTCGGCTGGATGATCGTACCGCCGAGCTGGAATTCGGTGATGTTGGCTCCGTCCAGATACCATCCAGTCCATGACGGCGAAAGTCCATTCACGTTCACGTTGACTGCACTCGCGCGGATTGACGTTCCTCCCGTCGCGATGTTTTGTCCGCCCTGGATATAGCTGACGCCCGGTGTCAACTGCGTAAGCTGCCAAAAGTTCCGCCCATTCAGGGGCATATTCTGGACGGTATCCGTATCGATGACCTGGCCAACCGAAGAAGATGTGGTGTTCAGCAGTGGCGTCTCCGTCGCGACAACGGTCACCTTGTCGTTAACTGCGCCCACATGCAGCGCTGGATTGATGGTGAATCTCTGCGCGAGTTGCAGTTCTATATCGCGGATCTCGATTGGGCCAAAACCATCCCTCGTGATTGTGATGGAGTACTGGCCCACCTGGAGATTCGGAAAATTAAACGCTCCGCTTCCGTCGCTCTTGAGTGTGCGTGCCTCCCCCGTGCCGAGGCTTTTGACGACAATCACTGCATCAGGAATCGACGCACCGGACTCATCCTGCACCATTCCCAAGATGGTTCCTGTGTTCGATTGAGCATGAGCTATAGGCAGAACCATGGACACGAGAAAAAGCAGAAGGAATGCTAAACGCGACGATCTAGTATCTGTGCGCATACAAAATTCTCCATTCGTATTCGGGTCCGTCACCGGCCCCAAGAGCAAATCTGCAAAACGGCCTCATTGATTCCAGATCTCAAACCCACAACAGCGGTTGGCGGATTGGATTGTTGCGAATAATCTCCCGGTCGGTCGGAATGGGGTTCATGGTGCGCCAGAGAGCGATGTACTCCTCCCGGCTACAAGCGACGCCAGAAAACAAAAGCCCCGGCGAACGCACTGGAAGGGAATCGAAGTGTTGAACATCCTTGGCCCACTTCCACGCGCCCTTGTCTTTCAGGTACGGGTAAATGAACTCGGCAGCCTTGCACACACCACGGCCATCGGCGAGCTTGAATGCAAGAGGATCAGGCTGTAGACCCTTGAGCGACTGACAGAGTGTTGTCATCACATCAAAGTTGAAGATGGAGTAGCTGTACGGTTTCGTCCGCGCTAACTCCTTAGGAAATGATCCGTTTTGGCCTAGCTGGTTCGGTAAAAGAATCGTCGTGTACTGCCGGAAGACTTCTTCCCGTGTAGTGGTATTGTCGAGCAAATGCGCAAACTCCGCAGCCTGGAGTGCCCAGCACATCGCATGGTTGTTTAGCGTGTCCCGCTCCGCCTTGCCCTTTTCACTCGTCTTCAACCAGTCCAGATAGCTTCGGAACCACTCCTTCACACCTTTCTGGTCCGCGGCATCCATCATCTTCGGCATTAGATGGCTGGCCGCGCGGGCGACCTCCACGAGGTGCAACGTGTCGATTACCCCGATCGACCGCCCAGTATTGAGGTTCTGAATGGCCTGCGAATGTTCCAGATTAGGGTTCATCCGGGTCTCAGGCCTAACGAACCAGGCCCGCAAGTGGTCGCAAGCCTTCGTGCCGTACCTACTGTCCCCTGTGAGAACCCACGCCGCCGTCAGCACCGGCATTTCTACCGACAGAGCTACCATAACTTTGCGGTGATCGTTGAAGGTATCCGGATTGCTCTGACCATCGCGAACGACATACGGTCCGTCTGGATTCTTCGCATCGGGCCAGTAGTAATCGGCCTGGGAGTAATAGTCGTGTAAACCGCCCGCGCTCCGATTTGTGGGAAAGGTTGTAATGGTCACCGGAGAATTCTGGACGTACTTCTCCGCCAGGTCCAGAATTCGGGTCTTGTCGGTCGAGGCAACCATCTGTAAGGTAGCGGAGTTGGTAGAGTGGCCTGTCTGTCCCCAGGAACGGTTGAAGAGGGCGAAGGATCCCGCAGCTCCGGCAGTCGTTGTGAACCTTCTTCTATTCAATTCAGTCATTGCGTGATGGCCTTTCTCGTTCGCTGGGGCAGGTTGGTCACTCATTTCATCGCGTCTAGATCGATAACTGCCGGAGCGCAGCAACAGTCAACCCCTTACGTGGCGAGTGGCAAGTGACTCACAGTTTGGCCCCATTTATCCCAATCAGTTTTCTGCTTTGTTTCAATAACTTACAGCCTAGATCCGCTTTGAAGTTCGAATCAAATCGATCTTACCGGCCATCTCAAAAATGAGGGCCCAAGTCCGGGCGCGGTTAACAGGCGGGTGTGAAAAGCGGAGCATGACCGTCCCCGAGAGCGCAATCTTGTATCATCGGGTCCTAAATAGTGATCCATACAGAGCCAACCCGAATCAGGTGGACGCCCAGCTCCGACGAAGACCGGAAGACAGTGCTAGAGGCCATGGAAAAGGTCCTCGCCAGCAGCGGGTTCTGCAATAGCAAGCGCTACCCCGCACTCCTGCGCTACGTGGTCGACCAGTCGCTCTCCGGCAATGGCGACCAGATCAAGGAACGAACGGTCGGCATCGAAGTCTTCGGCCGCGTGCCAGACTACGACACCAACACGGATACAGTGGTCCGCTACACCGCGGGCGAAGTCCGCAAACGCCTGGCCCTTTTCTATCAAGCCGTTCCAGACGCTCCGGTTCAAATATCCCTGTCTGCCCGCTCCTATCTCCCCGAGTTCCACAGGCTCGTCGACGTTGCGGAAGCAGATGAACTGTCTAACGGGATCGAGGGCGATGTGAGCGACGTGAGCGACGTGAGCGACCATATGTCTCTGTCTCCAGACAATGCCGTCGTGCGTCACGCGCTGCGTCACCAGAGAAACAGAATCTTCGTATTGGTGCTCTGCGTAGCTTTAGGAGCATCCTCTGTGCTCGGAGTTCTATGGGCCTTGAAAGAACATCGCTCCCAGTCGATCAATCGTTTTTGGTCCCCGTTGATCGGGACCCGAGGGCCAGTTCTCATCAGCGCCGGCAGCATCATGTTCGCTACAGATTCGAAGATTGGAACCCAGGCTGGGGATAACCTTCAGGACAACTCTTACCTCTCCTTCGAGAATGGCCTGGCCATGGGCCGCGTTGCCGCTTTTGTGAACGCCGACAACGCCGACTACAGAATCCAGTCCGCAACAGAAACGACACTCGCGCAGATTAGGGAGAGTCCCGCAGTCTTCGTGGGCGCCTACAACAACCTATGGTCGCAGCGCCTGCTGGCTCCTCTGCGCTTCCATTTCAATGTCAGGTCTGACGAAGCGATCCTGGACGCATGGCATCCCGAAAAACGTTGGGCTCGTGACGCATCAAAGCCCTTCACTCAGACTCCCGACTACGCCATCGTCGCACGATTCCGCAACACCTCCACCGATAGCTTTGTCGTGGTGCTTGCCGGCCTGCAGCGCTTTGGGACCGATGCAGCTTCCCGGTTCGCCGTAACACCTCGTCTTCTCGATGCCCTCAACAATCAAGTTGGATACAACTGGACCGATAAAAATATTGAAGTAGTTTTGCGCGTAGATGTCGTCGACGGCAAGGCCGGCGCTCCCATGATCGAGGCTACGCACATCTGGTAGTCTCTGACGCTCTTTCTTGATGGACCATCCGCAAGAGCGATTATTGTGCCGTCAGCGTCCACGTAGTTATGCTGTGATACTGCGTCCCGGGATGCAGTTCAGTGCTCGGGAAGTCCTTGTGGTTCGGTGAGTCGGGGTAGTGTTGAGTCTCGAGGGCCAGTCCACCAAACTTTCCGTAGACCACACCACTCTTGCCGATGAGGGCCCCGTCGAAGTACTGGCCACTATTGAACTGGAGTCCGGGCTCCGTCGTTCGGACCAGGAGAATGCGTCCGCTGACTGGATCAAATAACCGTGCGGCGGGTCGAAGTGTACCTGCAGGGCCACGTAGGACCCAGTTGTGGTCGAAGCCACTAATGCGCTTGAGCTGTGCATCGTCCTGGGCGACGTGTTCGCCGATCATACCCTCTCGGGTGAAGTCGTACGGCGTTCCGGCTACGGACGCTACTTCGCCCGTGGGGACCATCGCAACGTTGACCGGCGTGTAGTTGTCGGCATAAAGGGTCAGGCACAGGCCGAGGATTGATCCGCTACCCTCACCCGCCATATTGAAGTAGGTGTGGTTGGTCAGATTGACGACGGTCGGCTGATTGGTGGTGGCTCCATACTCGATCCAAACAACGTTCCGATGAAGAGTGTAGCGGACATGGGCTGTGAGCGTGCCGGGGAAGCCTTGGTCGCCATCAGGGCTGACGAGAGTGAATTCGACGCCGTCGGGGATCAGCTTTGCTCTCCAGTTGCGGCGATCGAAGCCTTCGCTGCCGCCGTGGAGCGTGTTCACACCTTTGTTGTTCAGCGAAGTCTGAAAGACCTTCCCGTTGAGTAAAAAGTGCCCGTGTGCGATGCGGTTGGCGTAGCGGCCAACAGTGGCGCCGAAGTAAGTATTCTTGTTATTCACGTAGGGGTCGAGCGAACTATAACCGAGTACGACATCACCGAACTGCCCTTTGCGGTCCTTTGTCTTGAGCGAGACCACCCGAGCGCCGAAGGTGATGATCCGAAGCTCGACGTCAGGGCTGTGGAGGGTGTAGGCATCGACGATCGATCCATCGGGGAGTGTGCCGAAGACGGTATGCGTAGCCTGGGCCATCGCCAGAGATGAGAGGAATAGAAACTGGCTGACAGCGGTCTTCCATGAAAGCATTTTTTAGATCTCCCGTTACCGAACGCTAAGACTCTGGTAAGGAGAACCACTTCACGCCTAGGAGTATGCTGCTGGCAAGTGACTCACGGTTTGGCCCATTTAGCCCATTGCATTTTCTCGCTTTTTCGGCAAGGAATTCGTGAAAATAGCGGGTCAACACAATATGAGCGATACTGTCCCCACGTTGAGTATGACGTTGCGGACAATATATGAAAACGGTCGCATATCCTTTTCTCGATCTTCTCGAGGGCCGGAAGATACACTTGGGCCCAAGAAAAGCTCTCTCCAAAACGAGACCTTCGGAAAGCATGCTCGACTTGACGCAGCTCCCGGTTGGTCGACAAAACCGGAAGTTAATCGCTCCTTTTCTCGGTTCATGCCAAATCTCTGATATGGAGTGACCCAGTCAACGTCTGCGGATCTGTGGGGCTGCTTTTGTCTTTTCGTTTCGGTTTGTTGTTTTTCGAGGACAGGGCCAGCAGCAGTCTGGGCAGGTTTGAGCGACGATGGCGCTTGCGGCTCTGTTCCTTCACGCAAAGCAGTGTTCAATAACTGAATAGCCCAGGACTCGAACAGTTCCGCTGCTGCCGTTAAATACCGGTGAGACTGCCTAGCCAAGAAAAGATTTTATATACGGATTAGAATTTGTAATACTAATTTCTTAAATCATAAGCTTACATTATGGTAAGGTCCAGACCAAGAATCGAATTCTATGCCTAACCCAAACCAGATTATCTTCTTCGACACCACCCTGCGCGATGGGGAACAGTCCCCCGGCTGCACCATGCACCCTGAGGAAAAACTCCGCATGGCCCACCAGATCGCGGCCCTCGGCGTCGACGTGCTTGAGGCCGGATTCGCCATTGCCTCCGACGGCGACTTCCGGGCAATTCGGGCCGTCGCCCGCGAGGTCCGCGGCACCCGTATCGCCTCGCTCGCCCGCTGCAAAGGCGAAGACATCGAGGCCGCCGCCCGCGCTGTCGAGGCCGCCCCATCCAACCGCATCCACCTCGTACTCGCCTCCTCCGACCTCCATCTCGAGTACAAGCTTCGCATTACCCGCGACCAGGCCCTCGACCAGACCGCCGAGTCGGTCCGCCTCGCCCGCTCCTTCACCGAAGACGTCGAGTTCTCAACTGAGGACGGCACCCGCTCCGACCCCGAGTTCCTTCTCAAGATGATCACCGTCGCCGTCCAGGCTGGGGCCACCACCATCAACATCCCCGACACAGTCGGGTATAGTACTCCCGAGGAGTACGCCGCGATCTTCCGCCTTGTCAAAGCTCGCGTTTCGGGAATCGACGACATAATCCTCTCCGCCCACTGCCACAACGACCTCGGTATGGCCGTTGCCAATTCCCTGGCCGGCATCGAAGGCGGCGCCCGCCAGGTCGAGTGCACTGTCAATGGCATCGGTGAACGCGCCGGCAACGCCGCCCTTGAAGAGATCGCCGCCGTCCTCATGGTTCGCCGTGACAAGTTCCCCTACACCAACAATATCGTCCTCAGCCAGCTCTACCCCACCAGCCAGATGCTCGCCGAGTGTGTCGCCTTCGGCTGCTCGCCCAACAAGGCCGTCGTCGGAGCCAATGCCTTCGCCCACGAGTCTGGCATCCACCAGCACGGCATGATGGCCAATCCCCTCTCCTATGAGATCATGACTCCTGAGTCCGTTGGTGCGGGCCACACTAAGCTTGTCCTCGGCAAACACTCTGGCCGCCGCGCCCTAGCCGACCGTCTCGAAAAACTCGGTCACCCGCTCGACCGCAACCAGCTCGACGAAATCTACTCCCGCTTCACCGAACTCGCCGACCGCAAGAAATCCATCTACGACAAGGACGTGCTCGGCCTCCTGCAACCCGGCAAATCAATCCCGGTCTAGACCACTCTTGCCCTCATTCGCTCTTTCAGGTGCTCTTGTTGTGGCTTGTTCCTCATCCATTACATCCGCTTCGACCCCTGTTCGGCAGTTGCAAGGGTCCACGCGGCAAGTCAAATAGAGACCGTATGCGTCTCAACATTGCAATCCTCGCCAAGAAGTTTACTTGTTCCCTCTGGGGATGGGGACTCTCTGCGGAGTCCGAGCTATTTCGAGACCGCGCGTGCTGCGCTCTCAATTAGATCCGCGACTTCCTTGGGATGCGAGACGTAGACTGGGTGGCTGGCGCCTGCAACTTCGACCGTGTGGCTATGAGCTCGGTTCGCGTACCATCGTTCAAGGTCAGGGTTGATAGTCATGTCTTTTGCCGCTACCAACATCCAGCTCGGTTTGCTTCGCCACGCAGGCGTGGTGACTACTGCCTTGAAATTGTCCGCGGCGTTAAGTACCTGCGATCGCGCCATGAAAGCGGCCTGCTCCGCAGACAAATCGGCCGCAAAGTACTCGTGAAACTTGGTGGGATCGAGGTACGTGAATCCATCTGCCGTCTTCTTGATCGCATCAGACTTGCTGAGGTCACTCGGAAAGCGCTTTCCCTCGTCCGCTTCGTTCTCTCCAGCGTCTGGCATGTGCGCTGCAACGTACACCAATCCGGCAACGGAGGGATCCGTGCCCGCTTCCGTAATTATGGCTCCCCCATAGCTGTGCGCGACAAGGATGCTCGGCCCGTCTTGCAGTGCGAGGATACGCTTCACGGCGGTCACATCATCCTGGAAGGACGTTTCCGGCTCTTGGACGATGCTGACTTTGAAGCCATCCCTGACAAGATTATCGGAAACGCCACTCCAACCCGAACCGTCCGCCCCGGCACCGTGGACGAGGATGATATTTTTCACGTCGGACTTCTGAGCTTGTAAGTTTGGTGTGCTAGACACGACGGCAGCACACAACATCATGCTGCATACGGTAAATTGATTGAACATACTTGTCTCCATTTTTTGAGTTCTACAGCGCGTTTCAAAGACCAAGAACCATCCCTGCTTGGGGAGGGCTGACCCAGCGGTTGGCTCCAATGCGGAATACTTGCGATCTTCATTTTTCCCATAGTTCAGGCTCCTTCGTTTCGTTGGGGGCCAGCTCGATTGTTGGTGCTCTATGTGGAGTTCGCAGATCCAGTGCTGACGGCTTCGAAGCCGGCTCTATCGTTGCTCAGATCGTCTCTTGAGGTAAAGATCTGCTCTTCGTTAGACTCAGCGTGAATTCCGTCCTATCTCGATTCGATTCCTCGAGATGGACGCTGCCACCGTGCTCTTCAGCTATTCGACGAGCCAGAGTGAGCCCCAGACCTGTTCCGTTGGGTTTTCCGGCGGTCACGAACGGATCGAACAACGTCCTCCGGATAGAGGCAGGTATGCCGGGGCCATTGTCCAAGATTGTGACGTATATCCGTTCATCGACTTCTGTAAGGTGAATTTTCACCTCAGGCACTTGAGTTGAGCGTGTCGCAGCTTGGCAGGCATTGAGGAGCAAGTTGTATATGGCACTTTCAAGATTCCTCACATCGATAACAGCCTTCGCCGGCTGGAACTCGCCGACTACGATGGACACCTTCCGCCCTTCTGGATGAAACTTCACTGCCGCGACTGCTTTTTTCACAACGAAGGAAACGCACTCATAGACCGGCGGATTGTTCCGTCGGCTACTACCGAATTGAAGTAATGAATCAATGCGCTCCGTCATCGCGAGCACTGCTTCTTGAATTTCGAGCAGCAGATCAGCCCGCGTGCTCGCGCATATATCTTTGCGCTCAAGGAACTCGGCATTTGCATAGATCGCCGTGAGCGAGTGGCGCATATCGTGGGATATCGAGCATGCCAATCTGCCGATTGCCGACATCCTCTCTGTCTCTATCAGATGGCTTGGTGCACGCCACTCCGGTTCGTTTCGCAGATCGAGACCAACGCCTTTATCAAACGTGAGGATATCGCCGCCGTCTGAAATCTCTAGTTTCCTTGGGTGTGTTCTCACTGTTCCCCCTGCGTTCCCTGTTCATGCAAACTCCGCGTACGTTCCGAGGATGCTGCACCATGCGACGCGGTCTCCTTCTTTAACGGATCTCACCCCTTCGCCAACCGCCGCTATCGCACCGGAGGCCTCCTGTCCGGGAATGAATGGGACCGGATTGGCATAATGGCCTTCCCGAACATATAGATCGATGAAGTTCACGCCGCTGGCCGCTACCCGAATCAACACCTCGCCCGGACCGGGAACAGGCGTCGGAACTTCACGAATGCTCATCACTTCAGGACCGCCGGGTTGTGTAATCTGAATTGCTTTCATCTGAAATAACAGTCCTTTTTGAGATAACTATGGAGAGGAAGCGAACTCAAGACCCTTAATCCTCCCGAACCCGCAAACCGTCCAGTACAGCGGTAAATATTCCTCGCACACAGGCTTCGGAGAGGGGCCCTGATCCGATCATGAGCCGATAGTAGAGCCCTCCATAGAGCGCATCGAGCGCCTGGTCCAGATCGACATCAGGGCGTAACTCCTTATTCCTTATTGCAGATTGAATAACCTCCTTCGCAGCCGATCGCCGGGGGGCGATCCAACGAGTACGAAAGGCCTCAGCCAATTCCGCATCGAACTGGGCTTCGCCAAGGAGCGCCTTGATCATCGAGCCGAAGGGTCCTCGGAATGCCTTGGCCAACGCCAGCATCTGGAGGCGAATGCTTTCTACATAACTGGACTTGCTGGGAAATTCGATTCCCGGTCCAATTCTGAAGAGGAAAGCCTCCATGACCATGGCGGCCTTGTTGGGCCA
>Ga0207416_1001757_pt1 | contig 26507 bp, 25 predicted proteins | sample PaiPotPPM11metaG_FD_184107 | JGI IMG/M metagenome (GOLD analysis project Ga0207416, IMG submission 184107) | Iron sulfur acid spring bacterial and archeal communities from Banff, Canada, to study Microbial Dark Matter (Phase II) - Paint Pots PPM... ... | reverse complement strand
TTAACGCGGTCCTCGATCCTCAATAACCACATCGGATACTGGTTTTCCTTGACCAAACAGCGATGCTAAGTATGCCCGCTCAGCCTCTTCCTCTGGAGTTTCAGGCTCCTCTGTTGAGATAGGTTCAATGAGTCCTTCGCGGAAAAGATATTTCTCTATCTCTCCAGACGAAAGATTTTGTTTCCTTGAAGGTTTGATGTGCTGTGTGAGAACCTCATGTAGAAGGGACTCAACAGGCTTGCCTCTTTGGGTGGCCTCCATCAATAGGGCTTTGTATTCTGCATCGGTCAATCTGATGGACATTTCATGAGCCATTGGATAACTCCTTATACTAAACTCACTGGCACGAATATTATATTAAACACGAAAATCCCCTTATGGGTTGGCTGTGAAGCTTGCTTGTCTCCAGCAGGTCAAAAAAGAAGGGACGAGCGTGAAGCTCATCCCCTGCGGTCGAGTGTGTTGGGAACACGATCTGTGATTGGATAGTTATGCTGGAACAGAGGTGTCCAGGATATCCCCGCTTTCGCCGGTGTAGGCATCAATCCACACACCATCAGAAGCGCCAGGATGCGCGCTATGTTTGTCGTTGTGGCCAACGTACTTGAAACTCCAAAGCGGCTCGCTAAAGGAGTAGGTAGATGCGCTCTGGTCGAAGTAACTGGCGACCCAATCGGAATAGCCAGAACACGTCATACCAGCAGATGTGCCAGGGCTAAAGCCGGTGCAGGCATAATTTACTGGTTTACCACTGTTGACTTTGCCGTCCAGCGGCCACATGGAAGGGTTCGAGACATCAAGCGGTCCAGTAATGAGTTCCTGCGCGGAACCCTTCATGGTGCCGGTTTCGTAGCCGGAGAGGATGCCGCCCGTCGTTGCGGTTGTGTCAGGGCTTTGCTGGCCTGCTACTGCCGCAAACGTCCCGTTGTAGGTCACGGTAGCACAATACTGATCGGAGCCGACGTTCCAGACGTCGATAGTGCGCGTATAGGCATCCAGCGCCCAATAGTTCGTGTTACCGCTATCGGCGTCGTTGATGATTTTTTCCGTGACATCAATCACATGATTGCCTTTTGACGCGCCGGTGCAGGCGTAACTGTTGGTAGCGGCGCGGGCGTTGTGAGCCATCGCGTGTTGGTGTTCCAGCGCGAACACGGAGACAGGCTTCTTGGAAACGCTGGACGCGCGCGCGTTCTGGCGATTCATACTAATGGTAAAAACGAGTGCAAGCAGCGCGAAGACTGCCATCACTGAGGCGATGCGAAACAGATTTTTTTTCATACTTCCCCCTTGTAGTCGGGCGTGTCAAAGACACATTCAGAGAATTCTAGTTTATGTATTGGCAAGAACACCAACAATTATATAACGAGCCATATCAGAAAAAGTAATTGTATTCTCTATCTTGTGCAAAAACTCAGCTACACGCAGATCATTGCGGTATCAGTTTAAATATGGCATACTAGTTGCCATGTTGAGCATCGATTTTATTCGTCAGCATCCCAATATCGTACAGGAGAGCTTGCGGCGACGGCATGATCCACTGCGCGTCGATGAGATATTGCGGCTGGCCGAACAGCGCCGGGGACTCAACGCGCGCTGCGATGGGCTTTATAGCACGCTCAAGCCGCTCAAAGACGCGGTACGCACAGTGCCGGTTGGGCAGCGCGAGCAACTGAACAGCCAGATCAAGGCCGTCGCGCGCGATATTCGCCAGGTAGAGCTACAACTCGCCGATACGGAAACACGCCTGCAGCCGCTCTTGCTGCGCCTGCCGAATATCCCGCACGAGAGCGTACTCGATGGCGGCGATGAGGCGTTGGATCACGAACTTAGCCGCTGGGGTACGCCGCCGCCCTATCCATTTGAGCCGCGACCGCACTGGGAATTAGGCGAACGCCTCAAACTGTTCGACTTTGCCAGCGGGACTAAGATCGCGGGCAGCCGTTCCGTGACGCTTACCGGCATGGGTGCGCGGTTGGAACGCGCGCTCATCTCATTCATGCTGGATCTGCACACGAGCGAGCATGGCTATACCGAGATCATGCCGCCATTCCTGGCAAAACGCTCCGTCATGATCGGGGCCGGGCAGTTGCCAAAGTTTGAAGAACAGGCATATGCCTGCACCGAAGACGAACTCTTTCTCAATCCCACCGCCGAAGTGCCGCTGGTCGGCCTCCACAGCGATTCTATACTGCCGCCAGATACGCTGCCCCTACGCTACGTCGCCTGGACGCCCGCTTTTCGCCGCGAAGCAGGCGCGGCCTCTCGCCACACACGCGGGCTGCTGCGCCTCCACCAGTTCAACAAGGTCGAACTTTTCCAGATCGTTGAGCCGCAAGACTCGTTTCAAGCATTGGATGCCATGCTCGGCCATGCCGCGTCCATCTTGCGCAGCCTCGACTTGTCGTATCGTGTCGTCGCGCTGTGCGCGCAAAATCTGCCGTTTGCCGCCGCCAAAACGTTTGACCTGGAAGTCTGGATGCCCGGCCTGGACGACTACGTGGAGATTTCTTCGGTCAGCAATTGCGAAGCGTTCCAGGCGCGGCGTGCCGACATCAAATATCGCCCGACCAGCGCCGGCCACGCCGAATACGTGCATACGCTCAACGCTTCCGGCCTGGCCGTGGGCCGCACGATGGCGGCTATCCTCGAAACCTACCAGCAGGCCGACGGCAGCGTCGTTATACCAAAAGTCTTGCGCTCGTACATGGGAACGGCGTCGCTCACCCCGTAATACAATTCATCGATCCCCAACGTATTCGAGAGCCGTACCCAGGTGTTCTCGCACACGCGTGCGTAGGGTGGTTGGTTCCAGTACCGACATGTCCACGCGACGCGCAGCCAGGAACCCGGCGAAGCGCGCAAGACCGCGTGCCAGCGCGGAAGCAAACGCTGGGCTTTCTACGGGAGCGTGTTCCTCCAGCCAGAAGCCATTGATCGCTAACGTACCGGTTGCGCGTTCAAGCTTCGGATCAAGCCGGGCGACGAGCCGATCACCGTACAGAATGGGGAGAGTATAATAGCCCCAGCGCCGTCCCGGCCACAGCCCTTGCCGCCCCAGTACAAAGCGTCGCGCCGTAGTTTTCGAAATCATGATGTTCCCCTTTGAGGTAGTTGTATCTCACTCCTGTGAGAAAAATACGCTCTTGACTTCGGTATACAATTGCGCCGCGTGCATTCCCATCTCGCGCCCAATGCCGCTTTTTTTATAGCCTCCAAAGGGAGCTTCGGTATGGACGCTGTGGCTGGAGTTGACCGACAGCACTCCCGCGCGCATCCCCTTCGCCACGCGAATCGCTCGCCCTACATCGCGCGTCCACAGCGAACCCGACAGGCCATAGGGCGTATCGTTTGCCAGCCGCACCGCTTCCTCTTCGCTGTCGAAAGGAGTGAGGCCCGCGACCGGCCCGAAGATCTCTTCCTGGGCGACGCGCGTCCGGTTATCAACTTCTGTCAAAACGGCGGGCAGGAGATAATATCCCTCTTCGCCATTGGCTACGGACGGCACTGTTCCGCCCGCGATGATTTCCGCGCCCTCTTCGCGGCCCAGCGCGATGTAGTCCAGCGCGCGCTGGCGCTGCACCGCCGAGATCAACGGGCCAATCTCCGTCGCTTCGTCGAGCGGCTGGCCGATGTGCAGCCAACGGGCCAATCTCCGTCGCTTCGTCGAGCGGCTGGCCGATGTGCAGCGCGGCGGTGCGCCTGGCGAATCGCTCGACAAACTCGTCGTAGATTGAACGCTGCACGAGGATGCGCGAGCGCGCGCAACAATCTTGCCCGCAGTTGCCGAAGACGGAGAAGACCGACGACTCGACGCAGCGATCCAGGTCGGTGTCGGCGAAGACGATGTTGGCCGCCTTGCCGCCCAGTTCCAGCGAGACGCGCGTGATGTTGTCCGCGCACAGGCGCATGATCTGCGTCCCCACTTCGGTTGATCCGGTGAACGAGACTTTCGAGACGAGGGGATGCGTGACCAGCGCGTTGCCCGCAATCGAGCCGGGGCCGGGCAATACCGACATCACGCCGGGCGGCACTCCCGCCTCCGTCAGAATATCGGCCAGCAACAGCGCGGAGAGCGGCGTCAGTTGCGCCGGTTTGACGACGATAGTATTGCCGCAGGCCAGGGCGGGCGCGATCTTCCAGGAGGCAATGACCATAGGGAAGTTCCACGGCGTGATCAGGGCGCAGACGCCGACCGGCTCGCGCAGCGTCACTTCCAGGCCGGCATCCTGCACGGGGATGGTTTCACCGAAGATTTTGTTGGCCGCGCCGCCCCAGTATTCCAGCACATTCGCGACCAGCCCGACTTCGCCGCGCGCGTCACGAATAGGCTTGCCCGCGTTGCGCGCCTCCACAATGGCGATCTCTTCCAGGCGCTGCCGCACCAGCACTGCCGCGCGCAACAGGATGCGCCCGCGCTCCGTAGCGCTCATGCGCGGCCAGTCTCCTGTTTCAAAAGCCGGAGCGCGGGCCACGCGCACGGCGCGTTCAACGTCTTCTGCGCCAGCCTGGGCCACTTCGGCGAATGGTTTGCCCGTCCCTGGTTCGATCACGGCAAAAGTTCTGCCATCGGCGGCGGGGACGCGCTCCCCGCCCAGCGCCAGGTATGCAACGCTCATGATAGCCTCCTCACATGGCAAATTTGCAGCGAGTGGGGCCTTGCAAAATAAAATCTGACCCCTACATGTCATTGTAGGGATCAGGGTAATGACCGTCAAGGTCTAAGATGACTACTGCTTATGCGGCGTTCACCGCTACATCATCCACGAAGAAATCCGTCGTGGCATAGTCACCGTGCGACGTGGTTCCCTCGAAGACTAGCTTGGCCGCTCGCCTGGCATAATAAAACCTGCGGATACTTTGCAATTCTGTCAGTTGTCACTTATAATGTTGGAAACATTGCGATATAATGGCAGTGCTAACGCTATGACATACTATGCAGCACACATCATAGGAAGCGAGGGCGGCATGGCACGGATCACTTTCGAAGAGGTGACGAAACTTTATCCAGGCGCGGACAAACCCGCTGTGGACGCGGTGTCCTTTGAGGTCAAAGCCAGTTCGGCTGGCAGCACGATCTGTATGCTGCTGGGAACTTCCGGCTCCGGCAAGACGACCTTGCTGCGCATGGTCAACCGGTTGATCGAGCCGACATCTGGCCGTATTTTGCTCGATGGGCAGAATATCTTGCAAGAGAATGTGATTGTGCTGCGCCGCCGTATAGGCTATGTTATCCAGCAAGTTGGTCTTTTCCCGCACATGAACATCGCGGAAAACATTCGCATCACCGCCGAGATCGCCGGCTGGTCGAAACAGCGCATGAGCGAGCGCGTCGATGAACTGCCATCACCGCCGAGATCGCCGGCTGGTCGAAACAGCGCATGAGCGAGCGCGTCGATGAACTGCTGAACCTTGTCGGACTGGAACCCGCGATCTACCGCAAGCGTTTTCCGCGTCAGTTATCGGGCGGGCAGCAGCAGCGCGTCGGCCTGGCGCGCTCGCTCGCCGCCGATCCCGACATCTTGTTGATGGATGAGCCGTTCGGCGCTCTCGACGCCATCACGCGCGAGCGTTTGCAGAACGAGTTACGGCGTATCGCCAGCACGATGCACAAAACGATCCTTTTTGTCACCCATGATGTCGAAGAAGCCTTTAAGCTAGGAAGCCAGATCGCCATTCTCTCCGAGGGCAAGTTGATGCAGCTTGGCAGCCCCATCGAACTGCTGGCCTATCCCGCCAACAATTTTGTGGCAAAACTGGTAGGAGCAGATAATATTCTGCGCCAGTTGCAATATTTGCCAGCCGCTACTGCCCTGGATACCGAACTTCGTATCGATGACGATCACAGCGCAGATATACCGCGTTGCCCGGCTTCAGAGACGCTGCTCCATGCCATGCTCACCTTGATTCAAACCAATTCGCAGGTGCTTGCCGTTTACAATGACGAGACACAGGAGCAGGTGGGCTACATCACGCTCGCCAGCATCAACCGCGAGGTCACAAAGGCGCAAAGTACAGAGAAGAGCCGCGCCATGACGCAAGTGGAAGGGTGACAACATGCAGTTCTTGTTCAATCCGGCGAACTACGATCTCACCGATCCGAGCAGCATCCCCAATCTGCTGATCCAGCACCTGATCATCGTGGGTATTGCGATGGCGTTCTCACTCGTGATCGCCATCCCGTTAGGGATTATCGTGGCGCGTTATCGCCGACTGTATCTCCCCGTGATTACGATTACAGGACTGGTGTACACTATCCCCTCGATGGCATTCCTGGCGTTCCTGGTATCGATTCCGGTGGCATTCCTGGGCCTCAATCCGCCGACCATCATCATTCCGTTGATTGTCTATAACCAGCTAGTGCTGATCCGTAACACGGCGACAGGCATCAACAGCGTTGATCCGCTGCTGATAGAAGTCGGGCGCGCGATGGGGTTGACGCGCTGGCAGATTTTATGGCGTGTGACGCTGCCCCTTGCCATGCCCGTCATTGTAGCAGGCATTCGTGTTGCCACCGTGACCACTATCGGTATCGCGGCGATCTCCACGCTGGTTGGCGTCGATAGCCTGGGTGATCTGATCTTCCTGGGCTTCGAGAACGCAAACAACGATCAACTGATCGCTGGCGCGGTCTTGATCAGTCTTCTCGCTATCTTTGCCGATTTGCTCTTACTCTCTCTACAAGTCGCGCTCAATCGCGGTCGTACCATAGCGTCCGCTACAGCCTGAAGCAGGGAAAGGATGGAACCACCGCTATGCCACTGCAAAGCGAAAATATCTTCCAATTTATTGCTGATCCAGCAAACGATTTTGCCGGCCATAGTCTCGACTATATCAAACTTTGCGCGATCGCTATTGTGCTTGCCATCGTAATCAGCGTTCCTATCGGCGCGGTGGTTAGCCGCAGCCCTGTGCTTTCCTTTGTGGCGGTCAATATTAGCGGCTTGATGCGAGCTGTACCCGTGCTGGCATTTCTGGCCCTGGCTTACCCATACCTGGGACTTGGCTTCACGCCATCGCTGGTGGCGTTGGTTGTGCTTGGCATTCCGCCCATCTTGCTGAATACCTACACCGGCATTCGCGGCATCGACCCGGCCATCATTGACGCGGCGCGCGGCATGGGCCTGACGCGCTGGCAAATAGTGACGCGCATTCAAACGCCGCTCGTTTTGCCGATCATCGCTGCCGGTGTGCGTACCTCAGCAGTGCAGATCATCGCTACCGCGACTCTTGCCGCTATCATCGGGGCGGGAGGCTATGGAGAATACATTTACCTGGGACTGCGCGAATTCGATACCACGCAACTTTTGGTTGGCTCAGTGCCTGTCGCGATCCTGGCGCTGCTCGCCGAAGTAGGACTCAGCCAGCTTGAGCGCGTTCTGACTCCCGCAGGACTGCGCGTGCGTGAGTTGGCAACTACCGAGGCGGCAATGGCATAAAACCGAATGGTCGCGGTGTTTATCATCATAGTGTTTGTACTCGTAAAGAGGAGGAAATCATGAAGCTATTTCTACGTTCGCTCCGCTCGCCGTTTCTGGGCTTACTGATGCTCATTCCGCTGATCCTGGCTGCCTGCGGCGGCGGCGGCGGTACAACGACTGGCAGCGGTACGCCGTCCAACTCGTCCATCACTATCACTGTCGGCAGCAAACTCGATACCGAGGGGCAATTAATCGGCGAAATGTACGTGTTGCTGCTGAAAAAAGCAGGCTACAACGTCGTCTCCAAGCTGGCCTTAGGCACGAATGCTGTCGTCTTCAACGCCATCAACAGCGGCGCTATCGACCTCTACCCTGAATTTACCGCGACCGGTCTCACCAAGCTGGGACTCACGTCCAGCGGCAATGCTCAGAAGGACTACCAGACGGTAAAGCAGGGGTACACCAAGCTGGGACTCACGTCCAGCGGCAATGCTCAGAAGGACTACCAGACGGTAAAGCAGGGGTACGAGTCGAAGTACCATATCACCTGGCTCGATGTCTCGCCGCTCAACGACACCTATGGCGTCTGCACCACGAAAACTGAGGCCCAGAAGCTCAACGCGACCAAGATTTCCGATCTGGCGTCCCAGGCGTCGAAGCTGACGATTGCCACGCCGCCGGATGGCGTGCAATACGGCATCGACGTGATCAAGTCGGTCTACGGCTTCTCGTTCAGTAAAGTCGTCACATACAACGAGGAAGGCCTGACCTTCCCCGCCGTGACCACTGGCGCTCAGAACTTGAACATCTGCTACACCACGGCAGCATTGATCGCGAAAGACAATTTTGTCCTCTTACAGGATGACAAGCATGCCTTCCCGATCTACAATCCGGCTCCCATCGTGCGCGATAGCACTTTGCAGAAAGCCCCCGGCATTGCGGCCGCTCTCAACCCGCTTGCCCCATTGCTGACCACCTCGGTAAGCCAGCAATTGCAGGCTGAGGTCGTCAACGGCCAAACCGTGCAGCAAGTGGCGACGAACTTCTTGAAGAGCAAGGGTCTGTTATAGTATTGGCATTTTTGGCGTTAGGGCGTGAAGATAGTCACTTCACCGCTATCGCAGCTTATAGGAGAATAAGTTAGCGGATCAAAACCCCGCTAACTTATTGAAGTTAGCGGATCAAAACCCCGCTAACTTATTGTTTCTATCGCAGAGTATTACAGAAGTAACGGTATGAATACAACAGCCGGACAAATCTCGACTTCCTGGTATGAGGTAGATGAACTGATTACCATGCTGCGGGCATGGGGGATAGAGTATCTCGTGGGTTTGGAACCGGCTGGCCATTCTCCCACAATTGGGAAGGATGCGCTGCCGCCAGCCCTATTACTACAACGTCTCGCTCAATGCGATGACTATCCGCGCGTGCGCGATGCAATCATCTCGCTGCTTTTATTGCATCCTGAACTGGCCGAAGTCGTGCAACAAGCCCTCCACGAAAGCGCTTCGCAGGTTGCCGGGCGCATTGCCGTTCTCATCCTGGCAACGTTGTATCTCCAACGCTTGTGGTCGATACGCCTGGCGATAGCGTTCGGCCATCCTTCTAACTTTCCTGAACAGCCATTTACCTATCTGTGGGAGGATCGGCATTTGCCTCCGCCAGTCTGTCATGCAGGAGCCTGTGGCCTCCTGGCGCTGGAGGAAGCAGAACAGAAGCGAACGGGACTGCCTTTCACCTTTAGAGGAGATTGGCAGAAGCAAATAGACCAGCTTCTTTTCCAGGAAGAGACCAGGCATCGTCATAAGAAAATCCCTTTGGAAATGCTTGCCCCTTTACTCGCGAACGTGGAACAATCCTATGAATGTGGATCGGAGCTATGCATGAGTATGCGACGCGGCGTGGACAAGGCAGCAATCGAGTCATTTCTTCAGCAACTTGGGCGAACCTTTTATAAACCGGCGCGCCTCTACCTTGTCGGCGGGGCTGCACTCGTCCACCTGGGCATACGACCTGGCTTCACGCAGGATATTGATGTACAGGTGAGTGGCCCCCATGGGCGCGATCTGATTGTGACCATTCAAGAACTGATAGAGCGTATGCAGATCAACATCGAATTTGCCGCGCCAGGAGATTTTATCCCGTTGCCCTCGCAATGGGAAGCTCATGCGCGCTTTGTGGATCGCTATAGTTTGATCGGTGTGTTTTATTTTGATTTTTACAGTATTGCCCTGAGCAAAATAGAGCGCGGCAATACTACCGATATCGCTGACGTGAAGTTACTCATCCAGGAAGGCATCATCACGCTCGTCGAGCTTGATCAGGCATATCAAGAGGTACTGGCACAATTGGGTAAAGGGCGTTATCCTCGCGTCACCCCGCAGCGCTTTACCCGGCGTTACCAGAGTGTACGTGGCCTCTTATAACGCATTTATGAAGTTCCACAAAGTAAGTCGGAGAAGCAAGTATGATGTAGTAGCGGCTAGAAATGTGGCGGCGCAATGAATTGCGCCAGAATCGGCTCCCGCGGCTGACTGGCGCAATTCATTGCGCCGCCACATTTCTACAGCCACATTTCCAGCAGTCGCCATATCAGGATAGCCAGCTTATTTTACTACCGGCGTTTCATGACGATCACGAGAGGCAGATCGTTGATCGCGTCAATCGTCACCTGCCGGCTACCCGCGTTCACATACAGACCGGTCGAGGCGCCACCGTCCAGGTTCAGCGCTGTCTCAATCGACAGATCCGACGAGACGAGCAACTGCGCCAATTCCGCAAGCGAAAAAGCCCCGCCTGGGCTGACAATCAACAGCAAGCGCCCCGCGGTATCCATAGCCACCACGCTGCGCCGCGCGCCGTTGCTATCGGCGGTAAACACGGTTTTCTTGCCATGCAGCACCAGCACCGGCGAAGATTGCACCGCTTGCGTTAGCTGATCCTCGTTGGGATTGTAGGGCTGCTCGGCCAGCGAACGCAGCGTCGTTTGTCCCTGCACGCTGACGGAGAGCATCCCGCCGAAGCCGCTATACGACTCGCCGGAAACATGCCCATTGGAGACGACCAGCGCCGTCGCGACATCATCGCTGTCGAAATAGCCTCCGTTGATGATGGCGGTTGCCTGTTCCTGTTGCATCCACTCGTTCATGGAGAGCGGCTGATCCGGCTGGTATGCCACGCTCAGCGCCACATCATGCAGATCGAAGCGCGCGATGGTCACGGTGTCCTCGTCGCCATCGTTGCCCTTCCAGTCTTCGTAGCGAATCTGCACGCCGGGGCTGCCCTGAAACCACGTATTCAACTGCGGCGTCGCCTGGCCTGGGATCACCGGCGTCTGGTTGATGGTGACAGATGGCAGGATGTCACAGGCCGTCAGCGAACATGCTATGAGGGCCAGCAATAGAGTAAGCCATATTTTATGAGAGAAGAGCTTTAGCGTTTCCACGGCGTCGCCTCAATCGCCGAGACCGTGCCTTTGAAATCCATTGCCAGCTTGAGCGCCGCGTCATGGGCGGCCACTTCGGTCGAGTCGTCGAGCGGCGCTAATTCGACGTTGCCGTAGCGGCGTTCCAATGCGCGCTGGATCAGCAGGTCCGTGAGCCACGGATTTTTGGGCAGCACTGGCCCATGCATGTACGTACCGAAGACGTTCTTATAGACCGCGCCCTCGCAATTGTCCTTGCCGTTGTTGCCCCACCCGGCCAGCACTTTGCCGAGCGGCCGCGCCTTCTCGCCCAGGTAGGTACGCCCGCTGTGGTTCTCGTAGCCGACCAGGACCTGCCGACCCTTCTCCGGAAAATCACACTCGAGCGCCATGTGAGTCATGAAGCGCGTCGCGCCGCCCTCGGTGTAAAGATCCAGGACGCTGACGCCCGGCAACTGCGGCCCCTGGAATGGCTTGTAGTAGTGGCCCAGCAGTTGATATCCGGCGCAAACGCTCAAGATAACCACGTTGTCTTCCGCAGCTTCACGCAGCGACGGCCCCTTCGCTTGAATATCTTTTGAAGCTAACTCCATCTCGCGGTCGGCGCCGCCGTGGAAGAGGATCAAGTCATATTTGGTGAAATCCGGCGTCTGCCTCACGAATATCTGCTCAACCTCGGTGGCGATGCCACGCCACTGGCAGCGTTTCTGGATGGAGAACAGGTTGCCGCGATCCGCCGCCACGCTCATCAACGTGGGGTAAAGGTGACCGATCTTAAGAACCATGCCGGTGTTTTTCGTAGCTTCGCTCATCTAACTCGCTCCTCTATTACTCTTCCCAAAAATGCCTGACCCAGCCGCGCTTTTGCATGATGCGGCGCAGTTCATTGGTTGGCGTATAGCTTGCCATGATGTAGAGCGTGCCGCCGGGGCCGGTATTCTGCAACGCAGCATCCAGTCCCGCCTCGCGCTCATGGACAATGCTGATTTTATCCAACGGCACATCGGCGTATTTCAGGCGCATGGCAAACTCCTCCGCTTTTGTCCCGCTGCATACGACATCGACAATATCTCCGGCGATGTCTTCGATATCCACGTCCCACAGCCAGGCGAAGTCTTCGCCGTCCACGACCGTGTTGCTCCCGACCACCATCGCGTGTTTCTCCGTGGGATGCTGCTTGATCAGGCGCAGTACCAGGTTAAATGAGGTGGGATTTTTGACGAAGGCCAGGTAGATCGTGCGATCGCCCGCCTGTATCTTTTCCAGCCGTCCAAACGCTGGACGCATACTGGCAATTGCGGCGGGCGCTTTGTCGATGTCGAAGCCCGCCGCCAGCGCTGCGCCCAGCGCCGCTGTGGCGTTGTAGACGTTGTGCAGGCCGGGCAAGGGAATCTCTAGCTCAACGTTGCCCTGCGGAGTGCGGATCGTCACCTGCGATGGCCCTGCGCCATCGGAGGCCAGCTTGATCGAAGTCGCTGCAAAGTCCAGCTTCGGCAGCGTGTAGCCACAGTTGGGGCAGCGATAGATGCCCAGATGCGACATGTATGCCACTTCATAGAGCAGGTCTTCCTGGCAGCGAACGCAGCGAATGATGTCCGCCGACTGCTCAGGCACGGGCGTACCGACCTCTTTGCTTTCCAGGCCGAAGAAAAGCCGCTGCGCCTTCGCGTTCTGCCCAAAATTGGCGACCTGCGGATCGTTGCCGTTCAGCATGATGATCGATGACTCCGGCCAGGCCGAAGAAAAGCCGCTGCGCCTTCGCGTTCTGCCCAAAATTGGCGACCTGCGGATCGTTGCCGTTCAGCAGGATGATCGATGACTCCGGCAGGCTCTCCAGCATCTTGTCGAGAGCCTGGGCCACCGAGTAAAGTTCGCCGTAGCGATCCAGTTGATCGCGGAAAATGTTGGTGATAAGCACGATATCGGGCTGGATCTCCGGCACTGCCAGGGGAATAGTACCTTCGTCGATCTCGAACAACAAAACGTCGCTGTCCAGGCGGCCAAGGACGTCAGCAAAGTTGACGGCCACGGATGTAACGCCTTGCAGCATGTTGGAGCCGGTGCGGTTATGCGAGACGCGCTGGCCGCCAAAGTCGGCGATGGTAGCGGTCATGCGGGCCGTCGTCGTCTTGCCGTTGCTGCCCGTAATCACGATTTTCTTAGCTTTGCTGGCCCCGACGACCGATTTCAACATCGCTTTGCTGGCCCCGACGACCGATTTCAACACGTTGGGATCGATGCGCCGGGCAATCATCCCCGGCAAGCTCGTGCCGCCGCCGATGCGGAAGAAGCGGCCTGACGCGCCGGCCAGTTTTCCGGCGGAGATGGCAAGGGCCAGGCGCGCTCGCCCCAATCCCGTCGGGAGCGTGCTCGCGCCCGTACCGTTGGCGCTCGTGGTTGTCTCTGTATCTGCTCGCATAATACCTCGCTGCGCTGCTCGAAATAATCTCTCGCGTTGCGTGCAGTATAGCAGACTTAGTCATTACGGGCAAGTATGGAAAACCAAACGGCTACGCCCCTTCGGGCAAAATGGTCGAATCCTGTAGGGGCGCGGGCTTGCCCCGCCCTGGCGCGCTGTTGAGAGACAAGGAACGTTTTTGGGCGGGGCAAGCCCGCGCCCCTACGGCATTTCTTTCATTTTATTGGCAAGCGCTCCCAGCCAGCGCTGCAAATTAGCGAATCGCCTATCGCGTGCCGTCCTCATCTCAAGCATCAGAAAGCCTGCCTGCTCCAGCAGATTCCAGAGTTCGGAGCCGCGATAGCGCGCGAAGAAGCGTTGTTCGCCTGATGGCTGGTGAACCTCATAACGTTCGTCTGGCCCATCGTCGCATTCTTTGACCAGCAGCGTGAGCGCGCCGCCGGGAACGAGAACGCGCCTGAACTCGCGCAGCACCTGCTGATTTTCGCGTTTGGGGATGTGCAGGAACGATGCGGAGACCCACAAACCAGCGCACGAGGCAGCGGGGAAATCCAACGAGCGCATATCCATACGCTGAAACGCGATGCGTTCCGCGTCCGGCTGGCCCTGGCAGCGTATGCGAGCTTCGTCCAGCATCGCCTCGGACAGATCGGTTGCCACGACCTGAAAGCCCATCTGCGCCAGTTGCAGCGCGTCGCGTCCCGGCCCGCAGCCAACATCGACCACCGGCAATTCAGGGTGTGCCTGATAAGTCGCGTTTCCGCGCACTACTTCCGCAAAGCGCTGCATACATGCTTGCCAGAGCGTTGGCCCGCCCACTGCCGTCGCGTGGAGTTCCGCGTAGCTGGCTGCGATGCACTCGTAGGTGTGTTGGGTGATATTGATCGCTTCAGTAAAATCTTGCATATCCTGACTTGCCTGGATTTCCTGCCCTTACGACGTCGTACACTGGTTATTCGTCGTGTTACATTGAATGGTTCCATGATCGAAACGCTGGCTCACCGTCGTGCTATTGGAAACCGTTACCATACTCTCAGGATAGCCGAAAAGTTTGAGGCCGCCGTTGTGATCAAAGTAGGCCATGATTACGCCGGAGATGGCATAACCTGTGTAGATATAGTAACGCCCGTTCGTCATGGGAACGGCGTTCTCTTTTTTATCGCTGGTAAAGTAATTCCAGAGCGTATCGAACGGGATGGGATGCTGGAGATCAACATTGTAGGGCGAAATCCACTGGAAGTCGTCGAAGCCCCAATTCATCAGGTCGCGCATATCCGTCCACCAGTCCTTCGTATGAATGGTGACGCCGATCAGCGTATGGTGGTTGCGCGTGACCGAGATGACCTGCACAAAGTTCGACGCGCCATCCCAGCCAGGCTTGCCCGCGTCAACGCCCGGATACCACCAGAAAAATTGATCATCGTTGACGAGATAGCGTTGAGGATGCGTGCTGGTTTGTGGAATGTTATAGATTTGGGTGTCAGTGATCTGTTTGATGAGCGGGATATTGAAAGCGGCAAGACCCAGGAAGGCCAGGTCATGCGCGCTGGAGTAATGTCCGGTTTGCTCCAACCCGTGCGGGTTCATGAAATGCGTATCGTAGAGATGCAATTGCTGCGCTTTCTGGTTCATATCGGCGACAAAATGTGGGACGCTGCCATCGACAGCATCAGCGATGGCGATGGCGGCGTCATTGCCAGAAACCAGCAGCAGTGCGTAGACTAACTGGCGCAGCGTATACGTTTGCCCCTCTTTCATGCCGAACAGCGAACTGTCCGCGCTCAACTGCTGAATATTGTGCCAGATAGCTTTATTGATCGTGATATTTTGATTGAGATTGCCCTTTTCAAGCGCGATAATGGCCGTCATCAGCTTGGTTGTACTCATGATGGGCAGGTGCGCGAACGGGTTATGGGCATACAGCGTGACGCCGCTATTGGCGTCGAGCAAGTAAGCGGCGGTCGCGTAGACCGGCGGCGGTGGATGATCGGTGTCTTCAGGAACGATGACCAGCTCGTGGGGGTTCACCGCTGGGTGTGCTGTCCCGGTTGTTCCTGTTGACGTATTGCGTCCCTGCACATCCAGCACCGACGACGCGCGCGAGCGGCTCACCGCGAAGACGGCTGCGCCGAGAATGGTCAGCACGAGCAGCAGGCTGACGCCGATCATAAGCTGGCGGCTGTGGGCAAAGCGCGGCGGCGCGGATAGCCTTCTGCTGGCTTGCAAGGGGCGTGGCGAAGCGTGATTTGCGCCAGCGCGCACCGGTGAAGTGTAGGGTTGGCGCTGCCGGGCTGCTGGCGTCGCTCTGGTACGCTCGGAGGAGATCGACCGAGTTTTTCCCGCTGGTCGCTCCGGTTTATCCACTACAGGAGGCTCAGGAAGAGGCCGCGTTTTGTCCGGGTTGGCATAGAGCGAGGCGCGCCTGATTTTGGGTACGCCCGGCATATCATCGACGTGATTATCTATTACCGGTCGCAGGTACGGCTGGGCGAGCGAGCGTCTGCGACGGAGCGGCGGAGGCGTCTCTTCAATGAGTTCGTCTTCGCCGTGCGACCCTCTAGTCATCCTGTCCCCTTTGCTTATTTCGGTGCCACGTGGGACGCTATACATAGCGCCCTACTTCGATGCCTGTCTATGCCATTTGTTGTTAGTGTAGCATAGTAGTGGCATTCTGTCGAGACAATTATACGAGATAAACCAGGGTGCGCGTCGCATTTTTCTGCGCCGGCTCTGGCTACTCTTGTTGTTAGCATAACCGACGCGCAAAATATGCTTATCCTTGACGTCAACGGGTTGACGTGCTACTCTGCTTGCATGAAGTTGTAACCTCAGCGTTGCCCTGTGCCTGGTAAGGAGCGTTTGCTATGCGGTTGAGAACGGCAGTCATTCAACTGAACTCGCGTGATGATCCTGCCCAAAATCTGGCCTCCGTCGATCAGCTTTTAGAGCGTGCCGCCGACATGGGCGCGCAATTCGCCGGCTTGCCTGAATTATGGACGTATTTCGGTCCCTATGCCGGCTTTGACCATGCCGCGCAGAGCATCCCCGGTCCGGCCATCGAGCTGTTGCAGGAGAAGGCGCGCCGGCATCACATGATTTTGCATGGCGGCAGTATCGTTGAGCGTATCCCCGACAGACCAGGGAAATTCCACAATACCTCCGTATTGATCAATCGCGACGGCGAAATAGTCGCTCGCTATCGCAAAATTCACCTCTACGATGTCGATCTGGCGAACGGCGAAAAGCATCATGAGTCTGAGCGCATCATGCCAGGCCAGGAGATTGTCACGGCGGAGGTGGATGGCATCACCTTTGGCCTGACCGTCTGCTACGACCTGCGCTTCCCCGAACTGTATCGCTCGCTGGCGCTGCGCGGGGCGCAGGTGCTACTTGTACCCGCCGGTTTCACGCTGCACACGGGGCGCGATCACTGGGAAGTCTTGCTGCGAGCGCGGGCAATCGAGAACCAGTGCTTCGTCGTCGCACCGGCCCAGACCGGGGCTCATCCACCCAATCACCAGTGTTTTGGCCGCGCGATGATCATCGATCCCTGGGGACTCGTTTTGGCCCAGGCTCCTGATATCCCCACGGTCGTCATGGCCGAGATCGATCTCGCGCGCATCGACCAGGTAAAAGCGGAGATTCCTTGCCTGGAGCATCGCCAGCCCCAGGTGTATCAACTCTAGCAGCGACTTCACAACACGCTATTTTGTGTCAGAAAGGACGGACACCAATGGACATTGCTGAGATCAGAAGTAAGATCGAGGCCGGACAGATCGAGTTTGTCAAAATCGGCGCGCCCGACATCGAAGGCGTCTTTCGCGGCAAGCGCGTTGCTGGCCAATACTTTCTTGATGCGCTGGACGGCGGATTTGCTCAGTGCGACGTGCTTTTTGGCTGGGACATCGCCGAGAACGTGTTGCCGGGCCTCAAGTTCAGCAACTGGGAGCGCGGCTTTGCTGACATCGTCATGAACCCTGATCTCTCGACGTTCGCGATGGTTCCCTGGGATGAGCATGTCGCTTCCTGCATCTGCGACCTCTGGACCGAGCATGGCGAGCCTGTGGTTATTTCCCCACGCTACGTTCTCGGCAATGTGGTGGAGCGGGCGCGCTCGCTAGGCTTCGAGCCGATGGCGGCTTCCGAGTTGGAGTTCCGCTTTTTCCGTGAAGACCAGATGTCATTGCGCGACAAGGATTTCGGCCCGAATTTGACACCCCTGAACCCCGGCTTCAACTGTTACGCGATCAGCCAGGCGAGCGCCGACGATCACTTGCTAGGCCGCATTGCCCGCATGATGCGCGATCACGGCGTCACCATCGAGGGCTACAATCGCGAGCATGGCCCTGGCATGTACGAGATGAACATTCATTACTCCGGTGCGCTCACCGCGGGCGATTACACCATGCTCTTCAAGACGGGCGTCAAGGAAATCTGCCACCAGATGGGCCTCACTGCTTCCTTCATGGCGAAGTGGAATGACCAGGAAGACGGCAGCAGCGGCCACTCTCACATGAGCCTGTGGGATCGCAATCAGGAACGGAACCTGTTCTGGGATGCTGACGCTCCCGATCGCATGTCCGCAGCGATGCGCCATTTCCTGGCCGGCGTGCTGGCGAAGATGCCGGAGTTCATGGCCTGGCCGGCGTGCTGGCGAAGATGCCGGAGTTCATGGCTTTCTATGCTCCTGTCATTAACTCCTATAAACGCTACGTCGAAGGTACGTGGGCGCCGCTCAACACCACCTGGGGCATGGACAACCGCACCTGCTCCGTGCGCATCATCAATAACAGCAGCCGCGCCGTGCGCATTGAGAACCGCGTGCCGGGGGCCGATGCCAACTTCTACCTCGTCTTCGCGGCAACGCTGGCAAGCGGCCTCTATGGCATCGAACGCGAGTTAGAACTGCCTGCTCGCCTTGATGGCAACGCCTACGATGCCGCCACCGTCGCGGCGGCCATCGAACGCGGCCAGATCAGATCGCTGGCCCGCAACCTGACGCAAGCCACGGACTTGCTGGAAAGCAGCGAGACCGCCAGGGAATACCTGGGCGCGGATTTCGTTGAACACTACGTGGCGACGCGACGTTGGGAAGTCAAGGAATACGAAAAGGCCGTCACCAACTGGGATCGGAAACGCTACCTGGAATTGATCTAGCCCGCTTCCTCCAGCCATCCATCGTCTTCGCGGAAGTTTAACCCCTGCTGTCGCGCCTCGCCTGCCTTGAGATAGGGCAGGAGATGGCCGACCAGGGGCTGTTTTTGCTGGAAACGGCGCAAATTATCCCAGGCTTGCCGCGCCATCATGTCCAGCCCGGCTCGTGGATCGCCGAGAGTCCGTGTGAGTTTCTGCCAGATCTCCTCGCCCCTGCCGTGCTTCTGCTGGCGCCGGTAGTAATACGCCACCTCGAACATGTCCTCATCGCTGATCAGTCCGAGATGTTCCGCCCATAAGAGCAGGCGCAAGCGAAATGCCTGTCGGGGATCGAGCGTTGCTACGTTCATCTCAACGTCATCGCGCATTCCGCGATTGTTGAGGTTGCCGGAGCCAACCGTCGTCCAGACGTCATCGATAATAGCGACTTTGGCATGGACGTAGACGGGCCGGTAATGCATACCATCCGCGCGCTGTTCGCATGTTCCCAGCGTAAAAGCATGCAGCCGTCCCTCTTCGACGGCCTGCGGAGCCTCGTCGCGCAGGCGGTTTAGCCCGGTATCGGTGAAGGCCCGTCCGACATTGGGGTGATCGGGCAGCACAATCGCCATGAACGCGCCGCGCTGCAAGGATTCGCCCAGTTCGTGGATATTGCGTTCCATCTCTGGACTATCAAAGCCGATGAGGGAGATATCCAGGCCGCTATAAGCGCGCAGCCAGAAATATTGATTTTCCAGGTAGATAAACTGTTGCGCATTGTCAAGAGCTTTGGCGTACACTTCCGCGATGCTCTGGATGCCCTCTGGCGGGGCAAATTTATATGTATGCTTCGGAATGGTACGCGCAATTTGCACCGGTCCGGTTCTCTGTTCCGGCTGAACCGCCGGCGGCGGCGCTTCTTCCGCTAGCAGTAGTTTCTTATCCAGGTTTTTGCGCTCCACAACGTCGTTCCAGCGCTGGCGGAAATTTAGCTCAACATCAGCCGCCGCAGGACCTTCAATTACCGCGTGCGAATCATGCCACGGGTGCGGCGGCTTTTCTGGCGTGGTCTCGCGCAAGGGAGACGCGAAGAGATGGGCCGACGTGTCCCAGCGGTCATAGTCTTCCTCTTTCTCAATCAAGGGATCGATGCCGCCCACAAAGGCGACCGTGCCATCGACGATCGTGACTTTTTGGTGCAGCGACTCCGCCAGGTGACGTATATAATCACGGGAGCTATCATCGAGCAGGCAGGTAATACCGGCCGCGGTCAGTTCTTTGCCAACGGCTTTGGGGTCAAAGTGGGAAAAGATCGGCGGGCAATCCCACGGCAGCAGTGGGAAAAGATCGGCGGGCAATCCCACGGCAGCATCCGTACATCGACTCCCTTACTGAGGGCGTAGCACAGTACTGCCAGTAATGTGAGACGATGCGTACACCAGAAATTGATAGCATCCTCGTCAAGTCCCTCTTCCCGCAGCGTCGCCACGAGTCGTTCCTGCTCAGGGCTGCCGTCCGCCCCGGCGCGCTGATCGCTGCCCCGTACCAGTTCGATGCGGGGTGACACGCCCCAGTTTGCCAGGTGAATGTAGCGCCGCGCCTTCAGAAAATGCAGGCACATTTCGCGCATCGTAAGCCGCCCGTCGGGGAAAAAAGTCAGGCGCGAGTCATTGTGAACTGGCGTGTCGCTCTCGGCCCACCAATCCATTGCCCTATATTCTGCCAAAGATACCATACGTCTTTTCCTTTCTGATAAAAGATGATGCATCAACGCATTCATTTAGAAAGAACGCCGTTTTCACCGTCTCGATTGTAACATGGTTGCTTATGATGGGGCAAGCGGATAGCAATAGCTGGCTGCCATTGGGGATATGAATGAGTTGTTCAGGATGAGGTGATGACGATATAATAAGGTGTTCTTCGTCGATGGCCGCCGCGAGCCGACCAGCACTGCCGTTGATCATGTTTTGCCGGAGCAGGGCAACCAGGTTATGACGCGCAAACTCAATGATGGCCGTGCCTTCCAGATCGTCAAAAACTTCTATGACCCTGCTTTTCTCGCCGACCGCTGTGCCGCCGCTGGTCTGACGGTAGATGCGCGCGAGACGCCAACCTATTTCATCTATGGTTGCGGTCAGAAGTAGTCGCTGATTTTGCTGATCGGTTATCCTCCTTGTTCGGAGTTAGCATCCGCTTCGGTAATGTATTCACCAAAGATGATGAAATTCCCAGAGGGATCGCGCATGGCAAGCATCGCCCTGGCCTTTCTTGCAACAGCCCTGCCTGATAAAGACCTTGTTTTGACATCATCCCCATTCTTCGTGTATCATATAGTTAGAGTATCGAAATGATAAGGATGGACGGTATGATACACGAGTCTGTACAGAGCTTGTCGGACGTAGCCGCTGGCCTGTTGGATATCACTCCCAAGCTGCTGCAACGCATTGCCGCAGACGTGCCGCTCAAAGAGGATGCGGCGGGCAATTGCCCAGGATGGCGCGATGTGACCGAACTGCGCGCCACGCCCGGACAATTGTTTTTGCTGCACATACTGGTCGAGCATGATCGCTGCACGATGCAAGAACTGGCCGAGCATCTCGCTGTTGCCCCGTCTACCGCGACGGCGATGGTCAAACGCCTGCTGGCCCAGGGCTACATTGAACGCAGTCACGACGACGCCAACTGGCGCACTGTGTGGGTGAAAGCGACCGAGCCAGGTCGCCAGGCCGTCGAAATCTTCCGCCGCGCCCGTATGGCTTCCCTGCAACGACGCCTGGAACGGTTGACTGATGAGGAACGCGCCAGCATCGCCGCTGCTCTGCCTGCTCTTCATCATCTGATAGAGGTATAGAAGCCACATCCCGGCCTGTATCTCGCACCAAGAACTTTTTTTACTGTGAACGCATGTTCTGTTATTGTCATGTGTCATTTTTTAGGGGATGAAAGGTTGACTCACGTATGAAATCTTCTACCGACGCCTCCGTCGAGGTGGAAAATAACGCCGCGTCTGCTGCCGCGCAACCTGACGGCTATCGCTGGACTGCGCTCTCCGTGACCACCGTGGGGGCGCTGCTCGCGTCCATTCAAGGCTCGGCGCTGCTGATCGCTCTGCCGAACATTTTGACCGATCTGCACGCCACGTTCCTGACGATCATGTGGGTGCTGATCGGCTATCTCCTGGTCACTACGGTGCTGACACCTGTCGTTGGCCGCCTCGGCGATATCTGGGGGCGCAAGCGCCTCTACAATAGCGGCTATGTCTTTTTCGGGCTCGGCTCGCTCGTCTGCGGCCTTTCGCAGCCGCAGTTCCACGGCGCTGATCTGATCGCGGGCCGCATCATTCAAGGCGTCGGCGGCGCGTTGATGCTCACGAACAGTACGGCCATTGTGACCGATGCCTTTCGCAAGGGGCAAGTTGGGCTTGGCCTGGGCATCAACCAGATCGCCGGAGCGGCAGGCTTCCTGCTCGGACCGATCGTCGGCGGTCTGCTTACTGAGTGGTCATGGCGCTGGGTTTTTCTCTTCAATGTGCCGCTCGCGCTCGCCGGAGCAATCTGGGGTCTGTATCGCCTGCGCGAACCTGTGCGACCCCTTACGCAGCAGCGCATTGACTGGGTCGGCAGCGTCCTGCTCACCGTTGGCCTGACAGGTGTGCTGCTGGGGTTGAGCCTGCTGGCATTCCCCATGCTGCCTGAGTGGCAGGTCTACGCTATTCTTGCCATCGGCATTGTTGGCTTGCTCGCGTTTATCATCATTGAGCCGCGCGTAGAGCAGCCAATCATGCAGTTGCGCCTCTTCCGCGATCGCCTCTTCGCGCTGGCGAACCTGAGCGGCCTCTTGAACGGCGTCGCGCGCGGTGCGGTACTGTTCTTGCTGATCTTCTTCCTGCAAGGTCCGTATGGCAAAGACCCATTGACGGCGGGCCTCCTGCTGGCTCCTTTCGGCGCCGCTTTCATGATCATCGGCCCGTTGAGCGGGCGTCTCTCCGACCGCGTCGGCTCGCGACTGCTCGCGCCTATCGGGCTGGGCGTATCGGCGCTTGCTCTACTGGGATTGACCACCATCGGCCCAACCACGCCGTACTGGGAGCTGGCCGGGTTGATGGCGTTGATGGGCGGCGGCTCCGGCTTCTTCGTCTCGCCCAATACCAACGCGATCATGAGTTCTGTTGAGCCGCACACGCGCGGCGCGGCTGCTGGTATTCTCAGTATGCTGAACAACACGGGGCAGATGCTCAGTATTGCCATCGTTTTCCCGCTCGCGCTCGCCTCGGTGCCGATAGCAGCGATGATGCAGGTCTTCATCTACGGCGGCGGCATGAGCAAGTTTCCCTCCGCGCTGGCGATGTTCCTGCACGGCTTGCATTTCGCCTTCCTGGTCTCGTTCATCCTGAGCGCAATCGCGATGGTGGTAGCGGCTCTGCGGCCCTCTCATGGGAGCCGCCATGAGGGGCTCTCGTAGGGAGCTGCCTGACCGCCACAAGACCCCCACAAGGGAGGTCTCTACACGTTAACTCGTTATTGCCCGTCGAGGCATGCGATATGTAGAGACCTCCCTTGTGGGGGTCTTGTGGCGGTCAGGCAAAACGCGCATATCCGGTTTTTCGTCGAGCATTCACAAGACCTCCTCACAATGCCTCAACATCTATACAAACATCGCTCTCCCTTGTATACTATGAACCATGCCCATGTGCCTGAAGATCGGGCCTGGTTTTTATCTGAACGCCATCCGTAGGGGTGACGAGGATTTAGAGAGGATAACCACAACCGTTTATGTCACAAGAGATCAATACCGCTATTGAATTTACCCGCAGTGACGCGCGCATCAGCGAACTGCTGGACGATATGCATGAGATCAGCGATTTGCAGGCGCTCGGCGCGCTCGCCGAGTGGGATCAGAATACCGCTATGCCGTCTGGAGCAGTCGAAGCGCGCGGCTTCCAGTTAGCGACGCTGCAAGGCGCAGTTCATGACCGTTGGACGGCGAAACGCCTGGGCGCGCTGCTCAACGAATTGCAGGACATCGTGAAACGCCCGGCATATTCCGATGCTGACCGCGGCCTGGTGCGCGAAGCGACGTATAACTACGAGCGCGCTGCGAAGTTGCCGCGCAAGCTTGTCGAGGAGATGGCGCGCGTGCAGTCTGCCAGCTTCGAGGCATGGCGCAATGCCAGGGAACACGACGACTTTGCACACTTTGCCCCCTGGCTCGCGCGCACCCTCGCCCTCATGCGCGAGGTCGCCGACCTGCTAGGACCTCAAGAGACGCGCTACGATGCCCTGCTCAACGATTACGAGCGCGGCATGACTGCCCGTAAGTTGGATGCGTTGTTCGCGCCGGTGCGCGAGGTCAGCGTCAATTTGCTGCGCCGCATCGAGCAAAGCGACCACCCCGTCAATCCTTCTTGCCTCACCGGCGATTTTTCTACAGCCAAACAGATCGAGCTATCCGAGCGGGTGCTGCGCGGCATGGGCTATGATTTCTCGCACGGCCAGCTTGCGCAGTCGCCGCATCCCTTTACGACCAGCTTCACCTCGCCCTTTGATGTGCGCGTGACCGTGCATCCCGATGCGCATTTCCTGCAAGCTACGCTCATGGCCGCCATTCACGAGGGTGGCCACGCCCTTTACGAGCAGGGCAGCAGCCGCACGCTGGCGCGCACGCTCCTGGCCGGCGGGGCATCGATGGGCGCGCACGAATCGCAGTCACGCCTGTGGGAGAACGCCATTGGCCGTTCCGAAGCCTACTGGCGCGGTCAGTATGCTCTCGTGCAAGAGATATTCCCGGCTCAGTTTGCCGGCGTGGATGTTACAGACTTCACCCGCGCCTTGAACTACGTGCGGCCCAGCCTGATTCGCGTCGAGGCCGATGAAGTGACCTACAATCTGCACATCATGGTGCGCTTCGAGTTGGAGAAGGCGCTGGTCAACGGCGATGTGGCCGTGGAGTCGCTGCCTGCCCTCTGGAATGCCAGATACCGCGAGTACCTGGGCATCGATCCGACCAGCAATGCCGTGGGCGTCTTGCAGGATATCCACTGGACATTCGGCTTTGGCTACTTTCCGACCTATACGCTCGGCAACCTTTACGCGGCGCAGATTTTCCACACGCTGCAGCGCGAGTTCCCGGATTTCGATGAGCGATTGGCGCGCGGCGATACCGCTTTCATCCTGGATTGGCTGCGCCAGCGCATGTATGTCGTCGGCGCGATCTACCAACCCGAAGAGCTGATCAAGCGTGTGACAGGCGAGTCGCCCGACCCGCGGCATTTCACGCGTTATCTCACCGGCAAGTTCGAGAAAATCTATCATTTGACGCCCGACGCGACACAATAGCGAGCATACAAAATCACCGGCACGGCTGACCGTGCCGGTGATTTTGTATGCTCGCTATCTCATCATTTTTTGTTTCGAGCCTTGATTCCTTTTTCTTTCTGTGTTATAATAAATTTCAGGTTGGTAAAGAATAATTTATGAAGGTATGAAATATGCATAAGTCAATACAGGAGTTGCCGCCGCGCATCAGTGATTGCCTCAAAGTCATCTATGATATGCAGGAGCGCGGCCAGAAAGTCACCACGTCGGCGGTACGCGAACGGCTGGGCGTGAGCGATGCCACCGTTACCATGCTCTTCAAAGATTTCGCCGAAGCTGGCTGGGTCGAGCATACGCCGTATCACGGCGCGCGCCTGACGGACCTGGGGGAGCAGAAGGCCAAAGAGGTCATTCGCCATCATCGCCTGCTTGAACTATACCTGGCGCGCCAGCTTGGTTATAGCTGGGACAGGGTGCATGAGGAGGCGGATAAATTAGAGCATGTGATCTCCGAAGAGTTTGAGGATAAAGTGGATGCCTTGCTTGGCTATCCCACCGTTGATCCGCACGGAGACCCGATCCCTGCCAAGGATGGGAGCATTCCCCCTCGCAAAGGCTGCACCCTTACGCGGCTGCGCGATGGACAGAGCGCCGTCATTTTGCGCGTTAACGATCAAGATCCGGAAAAATTGCGCTACCTGGGCGAACTGGGCCTCTATCCCGATACGCGCATCGAGATGGTAAAGCGCGCGCCGTTCGGGGGGCCGCTTTCGATCCGTGTCGGCGAGGGCAAGCAGCAGGTCGAGTACGCTCTAGGGGAGCAATTGGCCGAGCAAATAGAAGTTACCGCGTCTGAAGCCGAAGTTGCAGTGGGGAAGTAAACCAGATTCAGGGGAAATCATGAGAACGTATCCACCTCTTCCATCGCCTTCAGAAACGCCTGAAAGCGCAGCCCTTCGACACGCTCCAGGAGAGGCAGGCACGCGGGCTGCAGCTCGCGCAGCGCTCGATGGACGCAAAAAAGGCATCTTTGCCCTGCTTCCGTTTCTAGGACCCGCCTTTATTGCCTGTGTGGCCTATATTGATCCCGGCAATTATGCGACCAATATTCAAGGCGGCAGCGCCTTCGGATACAACCTGCTCTGGGTGATTGTCCTGGCAAATCTGATGGCGTTGCTCCTGCAAACGATGTCGGCGAAGCTTGGTATTGCAACGGGACACAACCTGGCGGAGATGTGTCGCCTCCAGTTTCGCAGGCCGACAGTGTATGCTATGTGGATTGTTTCAGAAATGGCGGCGATGGCAACCGACCTTGCCGAATTTCTCGGCGCCAGTATCGCCCTAAATCTTTTGTTCAACATTCCCCTGTTGTATGCCACGCTCATAACCGGCATTGCCACCTATCTGATCTTGCTGCTGGAGCGCCGGGGGTTCCGTCCGTTAGAGGCCGTCATCACAGCCCTCGTCGGGGTGATTGCGGCCAGTTATGTCATCGAGACCGCGTTCTCTCGCCCTGATTGGGGACAGGTGGGCTTCCATGCCGTTGTTCCCTGGCTTGGAGGAACTCAGAGTATTCTCTTCTCCGTGGGCATCATCGGGGCCACAGTAATGCCCCATGTCATTTACCTGCACTCCTCGCTCACACAGCAACGGATTATCCCGCGCAGTGAACGCGAAGCACGGCGTATTTTCCGTTGGAGTATTCCTGACGTGGTGATTGCGATGGGTCTGGCAGGGCTGGTCAATATGGCGATGCTCTATATGGCAGCGGCCACCTTCCACGCTCATGGACACAG
>Ga0207416_1001754_pt1 | contig 26525 bp, 19 predicted proteins | sample PaiPotPPM11metaG_FD_184107 | JGI IMG/M metagenome (GOLD analysis project Ga0207416, IMG submission 184107) | Iron sulfur acid spring bacterial and archeal communities from Banff, Canada, to study Microbial Dark Matter (Phase II) - Paint Pots PPM... ... | reverse complement strand
CCTGGAGCCGTCGAGTCGTGGGCTGGGCGATGGGAGACACGCTCCGGACCGCACTCGTCGTGGAAGCCTTCAACATGGCGGTGTGGAATCGACGTCCGGTGGCCGAAGTTGTCCATCATTCCGATCGCGGCGCCCAGTACACGAGCCTGGCGTTCAGTCGGCGGTGCCGGGAGGCGGGCGTCGTGCCCTCGATGGGTTCTGTCGGGGACGCCTACGACAACGCGCTCGCCGAGGCGTTCTTCGCAACGCTCGAGACAGAGCTGCTGATGCGGCACACGTTCGCGACACGCAACGCGGCGCGGCTGGCGCTGTTTGATTTCATCGAAGGGTTTTATAACTCGCATCGGCGCCACTCGGCGCTCGGCTATCTCTCCCCCGCGGAGTTCGAGCGGCGGTGGTGGCAGCGGCCCAATGTCGTTCAAGAAGCTGTTTCGACCGAGATGGTCAGCGCAGCCGGGGGCTAGAATCGCTCTGGATCAATTTCTTGAGACCGGAAAGGCCTCCAGATACCCCCCGCGAGACGTCGGCGCCAGCGGGGCGCGGCCGGGGGAGAGAAAAACAAGAACTATAAGGAAGGTGGTGAGAACGGTAGAGATTCCAGGGATTCACCCTCCATCAAAGCGGGGCAACCTCAGAAATACTCATGGGATCATTGCTGGAAAGTACGGCCGGGATCAGAGCGTTCAACTGTGGCTGCAGGACGGACTTCGAAATCGCCCAGATGAAATCGGTTGGGCCTGCACCTGGAATCGGGAGACTGATCTGAGTCGAATCCGTCGGCGCGGTGGCCGTGGAATCGAGCATGGCAGTGTCGGCAACGCCGGGATTCATCCAAGGATACTGGCTCGGGTTGGGGAAAGGGCCAGGCCCACCGCAGATCGTGGCGTTCAGGGGAATGGGATTCAGCCCGTAGGGGAAAGTCTGCGGCATGAGGCCAAGTTTGATTCCAACCACTAGCTGGCCCCCAACCACAGCGCAATCAACGAGCAGCAGATCGCCTAGCGGAGGCGCCGGCAGATTTTGTTTCAACTGCGTTTCGTTAGAAACAGCGGCCCCTAGTTGTGAAAGGAGGGAGAGCAGCGCCCACGCCGTGGTCGTGCAGGAGGTAGGAGTGATGGGATCAAGAATTACCGAGTCTAGCGTGCTCGAGATGGCGTTCCGGATAGTGATGGGATCGGCGAAGGACGGAAACACATCCAGCGGAATTCTATAGGCGAATGGGGTTGGACCATCGAATCCGATGGTGTTACTTTCCCCCAACAGGGTCTGCACGGCGGTTGTGAGGTCGTTGACCTGTACTCCGTTCAGCTCGAACGACGTTATTCCGACGACATCGAGAAACACCTGCAGGAGTCCGTTAACTCCCAGCGTCCCGCCATATTGCTGCGCGACGACGGTTCCAGTATTATCTAAAAGCCTAGTAGTACCGCTCACGGTGGAGATGACATACTTTGGAATGCTTTGGCCTGTGGGATCTTTGACTGTCGGTTGATTCAGCCCCGTGCCGGTACTTTGGTCGAGCGGCAGGCCATTATGAATGCCGTCGATGTCGTTGAACTGCCGTATGAGATCGCCCGCCATGACCGGGGGAAGTCCGGTCTGCGCAAGCACAAGCCCGGTCTGCGCAGGCACAAGCTGGCCGTTTGAATCAAGCGCAACCAGCACGTCCGGAATCGGCGACAACGACAACGGCGGCGTTCCGGAGGCGCGCAATGCGGGAAAGCCCGCGGGCGTGACCTCGAGGGCCCGCGCCTGTCGGATAAAGAAGGCGAGTGTCAAGTTGAAGGGCACACTCGTTCCGCCAACCGAGGCTTGGCCGGTAACGAGTATCGTTACCGCTCCCTTGCCGGAAATGGCGGGCGGTTGCGGCGGGTCCGTAGCGATTGACGGGGCAGGCGCGTTCACGGTCGTCATTGCCCACAGGCTCTGAATATACGAATTGCCCATCGTTGACGGACTGGCCACAGCGATCGAGCTCGCGGTGATCGGGTTGCGCTTGAACGCGACCTGCCGCCCATCCGCCATGGCAGCAAAGTTCATGGGGATTCCGGTGCCGGAAATGGTGCCTGCACTCGCTGGGGTAATGGCAAACTGCTGGTTGAGGACCTCAGCCGCGACGATCATGTCGCTCAGCGATTCCGCTGACAACGACACTGCAAAGGGGAAATTTCCCAGCGAGTCCATGTGAGTTCCTCCAAGGTCGAGACGCGTTACTTCAAACGACGACCGCAAGCAGTAGATCTGCTATGATTCGCACGCTTGGCTGATGATGACACTGGCGGCTTGACTGGTGCGTATTTCGCTCATCGTGATCACTGATTTCGCCCCATCATGATCACGCGTTTCGGTGATCGTGATCGGAGCGAGGCGACGATCCCGGAGCGCTTTAAGCAACCCTGCTTGGTCGTTACGCAAACAACTCCAATAGATGCCGCTGGTCGTCAGAGAGCGTGAGCGCGGGATTTTGGGGCTTCGGATAGATCTCCGCCGCGTCCCAGAGCGCATTTGGGATGCTGCTCGCGATCCCGATTGCCACGCCTCGTGCGCGCTGCGCGGCTGCAAGTTCTCGCGCATTGAAGAGATACACGGCGGCGATGCACCAAGGCCGCGGTTGCCCGCGCGAGGAAATCGCGGTGCCTTTGGGTCCTGTCAACACCAAGTAGTAGTCGGGGACTGGTTCTACAATCTTCATGTCGAGCAGGCCCTCGCGCTTCGGATAGCACTTGATCTCCACAGCCGCTCCATGGAGCGGGCCGCCCTGGAAGCGACCATCAGATCCCTTATGGGTAGCGGAGGGTGCCAACTCGACACGAAATATCTGTGCGCCGAGGTACTCGCCGATGGATCCTATCCCCGCCGGCCGCCCCGTGATCTTGGTAATCTCGATCTCGAGAGCGTTTCGTTGCCGGATGAGGTCAGCGAGTCGCTCTAGGTTCTGCACCACTACGTCCCCCATAATGGCCGTCGTGACGCGGTCCGGGCCGTACCGGTTGTGGCGCTGCGCCTATGGTGATGTGAAGAAGCGGTGGATCCATTGCGCCTCATGTTCTCGCTTCTGTTGAGACGTTCCTGTGCTTCCGGCGCGAATGCGATTCTGCGTTGCTCAAGAGTATGAAACGTAGCGCGGCGAGCACCTGAGAGCGGCTGGGGCTCGACTGAAGATCGTGACTCCTGTCCTGAAAGCTAAGCAGCGGGTCGGGAATTTTTGGTCCCGGTGACAACTTTCCTGCCGGGGCAGGCCGCTACGATCGAAACCGGCATAGCTCTCCTCCGTAAAGGTACGGCATCATGAGACCATCCTGTGTCGACTGCCGGTCCAGCCGTTAGAAAGCCGGGCGGGGTCTCATGTCGTATTGAACGGGGCATAGTAAACAGGCGAGAACAGGAGGGCACACCCGATGCTCACGTGGCCAAAGGGACCTTACCGTCGAGGTAGCGCGTTAGCAGCGGCCTGAGATCTCGATTGATGACTTCGATTCGATTGGCATCTAGTTTCACGTCAGCCTGGGGCCGTGTCGTACCATCAGGGCCAGCGGGTGCGTCGAGATATTCCCGCATCGCCTGTACCGCGCGTTGTTTCTGCTCCTGAGTGAGGCTGGTCACGTCGTCCCCCCCGGGCATCAATTCACGGCAACGTCTGTGACGCGCGCGCCAGAATCATGGCGAATCCTGACGAATGTCGCGTTTTTGGGAGATCGACAGCTAATTGAATCGGGATTCAATTGCTTCAGCAATGCTACCTGCCAATCTGCCTCCCTAGTCACGCTTGCATTACCTCCAACAAGGGGCTATCCGTGCGTGCGCGAAGTGCTCTGCGCTCGGGGCGGGCGTGGAGGGGCGGTCGTGTCTGACGAGGCCGGCGTTTTCCTGCAGTCGATCGGGTCGGCTGGAAGAGGCCAGCGTGGATTTTTTGCAGTGCGCAAAGGATCGCCGACGCAGCCCCGTTCGTGTCCAGCGCGCCAGAGAAGTTCACGCCTCCTAATCCGCAGCGATCAGTCCGCCTAAGGGGCCGCCGATGCGCCTCGCCGACGGACATCTCGTCTTCTCACCCACCGACTTGAACGATCACGTCGAGTGTCCGCACCTCACCACGCTCGCCCTCGAGGTGGCTCGCGGCGAGCGCCCGCAACCATACGTTCTCAACGAAGAGGCTGACTTGCTCAGTCGCAAGGGCCAAGAACATGAAGCCGCGTACCTTGATCGTCTCCGAGATGCCGGCCGGCAGATCGTTCAGATTGCCTCCGGCCCCGATTGGGACGTGGAGCGGGCGGCCCACGAGACGGCAGAAGCCATGCGCGCGCGCGCCGACATTATCTCACAGGCGACTTTCATCGATGGGCGCTGGCGGGGGCGCGCTGACATCCTCCGGCGCGTGGAACGCGAGACCAGGCTGGGCTCCTGGGGCTACGAACCGCTCGATGCGAAGCTCGCCCGTTCGGAAAAGCCGACGTACGTCCTACAACTCTGCTTCTACGCTCAAGGCATTGGCGCCATTCAGGGATCACCGCCCGAACACATGCACGTGCTCCTCGGGCCTGGCGAAGAGCGCGCGCTACGCTACAACGAGTTCCAAGCCTACTATCGGCGCGTGCGCGCGCGCTTCGAGGCCGCCGTGGCACAGCCGCCCGTGACCGAGCCGTACCCGGTGGAGTACTGCGGGTTCTGCCCCTTCCGCGACGTGTGCGAGGCACGGTGGCAGGCCGAAGACCACCTTGTTCTCGTCGCCAACATGCGGCGCGACCAGGTGACGCGCCTCCGCGCCGGGGGCCTGAGTACGCTGACGGCCCTCGCCCGGTCAGCATCGGCCACGGTGGTCGAGGATCTCGCGCCGCGCACGTTTGCGACCCTCCGCGACCAGGCGGCACTCCAACTGACGCGACGTGACACCGGCCGTCTCGACTGGCACCCGATCCCGGCCGACGACGGATGCGGGTTCCAGCTGCTGCCCCAACCCTCGCCGGGCGATGTCATTTTTGACATCGAGGGCGACCCGTTCTGGGAGCCCTCGCGCGGCCTGCACTTCCTGTTCGGCGCCCTCCTCTATGACGACGAGACGTGGCGGTATCAGCCCATGTGGGCGCACGATCGGGTCGGGGAACGCCAACTGTTCGAGAGTTTCATCGACTTTCTCCGCTCGCGCCTCCGGGCGCACCCCGATATGCACGTCTACCATTATGGCGCGTACGAGAAGACCGCCATTACGCAACTCATGGGCGTCTACGCCACCCGCGAGGCCGACGTGGACCACCTGCTCCGGCGCGAGATCTTCGTTAATCTCCTCACGGTCATCCGTCAGGCGCTCCGCGCCGGTGTGTCATCGTATTCGCTCAAACAGATCGAGGCGCTCGCCGCATTCTCCCGGCGAGCCGAGGTCAAGAGCGGAGCGCGAGCGGTCCTCGACTACGAGCAGTGGATGGAAAGGGCCGACGCAACGTTACTCGAGAGCATCGCCGCCTACAATGACGAGGATTGCCGAGCGACACTCGCCCTCCGGGATTGGCTCGTGGCCCACCGCCCGGCCGGTGCGCCCTGGGCGGAGGCCAAAACATCGGCCACCGACACCGATGCTGAACAGAATCCTCTTCGCAGGGCGTTGGTCGACGGCGCAGCGCGTGGATCGCCGAAGTGGCTCGCCGGCGAGCTCCTGGAATACCATCGGCGCGAAGCCCGCCCGGCTTGGTGGTCGTTCTTCGAACGGCGCGACCACATGACGATTGACGAACTCATCAACGACGCCGAGGCCATCGGCGGCCTGGAATCGGCCGGCGAACCCGAGACGGTCTCGCGTTCCGAGGTCTACCCGCTGCGCTTTCCCGCCCAGCAACACAAACTCGGTCCGGGCGCCTGGCCCGTTGATCCCGAGACGAAGAAGGGCGCGGGCATAATCGACGAGGTCGACGACGCGACTGGCACCCTGGTCCTGCGCCGCGGCCCGAGCCTCTCGGATGTCCCCTTGCCGCAGGCCCTCATCCCTGGTGAACCGCTACCCACGTGGGCGCAGCGGGATGCGCTGACTCGCCTCGCTTCTTCAATCCGCGACGACGACAAACGCTACCCCGCACTGCGCGATATCCTGGCCCGCGCTACGCCGCGGACGATCGGCCGGTCACGCGAGTTTATCCAAACGGCGAACCACCGCGATCTGTTGGATCTCGCCGCGTCCCTCGACCAGAGCTACCTCTTTATCCAAGGACCGCCTGGCACCGGTAAGACGTGGACTGGCGCGCAGATCGTCGTGGATCTCATGCGGCGGGGCCGACGCGTTGGCGTTGCCGCCACAAGCCACAAGGCGATCCACAATCTTCTTGACGAGGTAGTGAAGGCGGCGCGGAAGGCCGGTGTGCGCTTCCATGGCCTCAAGAAATCCTCATTAGGCTACGACGAGTCCGTCTACGATGAAGGCTCGATTAAGAGCGTGACTGAGGGCCGCGTGTTCGCGAAGGCTCCTCAGGACGTCCTTCTCTTTTCCGGCACCGCGTGGCTCTTTGCGCGCGAAGACCTGGACGCGTCGCGAGCCCCGATTATCGACACGCTTATCATCGACGAAGCCGGCCAGGTGTCACTCGCCGATGCGCTGGCCATGGGGACGTCAGCGCGTAACGTGATTCTTCTCGGCGATCCCCGCCAACTCGCCCAGGTGACTCAAGGCACGCACCCGGTTGGCACGAACGCTTCCGTCCTCGAGCACCTCCTCCGTGACGACGAGACGATCTCACCGAAAAGCGGGGTCTTTCTCAAGCGGACCCGCCGCATGCATCCGGACGTCTGCCGGTTCATCTCGGAAGTCATCTACGCCAACCGGCTCAGCGGCGAGCCTGAGTTGGCCCGGCAGGATACGGACTTTGGAACCGGGCTCCGATTCATGCCTGTCGATCACGTGGGCAATTCATCAGCGTCGCCCGAGGAGGTTGTCGCGGTCGCCACTCGAATCCGGGGCATGGTTGACGCGTCATGGACGAATTCGCAAGGCGAGAAGCGGCCCCTCGCGCCCAAAGACTTCATGGCCGTCGCGCCCTACAATGCCCAGGTGCGGCATCTCCGCATGGCGCTTGATCAAGCAGGCCTCAGGGACGTTCCCGCCGGCACGGTTGACAAGTTTCAGGGCGGGGAGGCGCCGATCGTCTTCTATTCCATGGCGACATCCAGCGCTGAGGACGTGCCGCGGTCCCTGGAGTTTCTCTTCTCCCGCAACCGACTCAATGTCGCGATCTCACGAGCGAAGTGCCTAGCCTACGTCGTCGCGAGTCCGCGCCTCTTGGAATCCCGGGCCAGGACGATCGAGCAAATGCGGCTGATCAATGCGCTGTGCCGGTTCGTGGAGATGGCGGACCAGTATGGCCCGCGAGAACAATAGCTATTGCCTCCGCCGGCGCGGTCCAGCGGGACGAACTTTCGCCGATCTCGCTCGAGTTGGTCCTAGCGTTGCTGTACTATGAGCATCCACAAGATCAAGGCTTGCGGGTAGTGCACCAAGTTCTTCCTCATCCTCGCCATGTGTTCCCAGCAGCGGCCCGAACTGCTCGATTCGTTTCAACTCTGTGTCCGCGAGAGCGTGCATTTCGCCAGTAAGACCGTACAGTTTTCTCACCAAGTGCCCGATCGTTGTGTCCCCCTTCATCGGTCGGCGGACTTCCGCGCTCGATTTGATAGCGTGTACGCTATCGGCAATTTGATCATAGAGTACTCGTTCACGATCTTTGGTGAAGTCAGGCTGAAATAGGGCTTCTAGCGATTAGCCTTTCATGGCCGCCTCAGGTCTCTCCGGTTTCGTCGTCGCCGAGTCGATACTTTATTTCATAATTGATTATGAAATCTAATTCCTTGTCCGAGAAATCGTAGTGTCGCGCCAAAGCCCGATCAATGCTGTCAATAATTGGCTTCGATTTGCCTTGGCGAAATTCTTGAAATTCGCAGTCCGTGCGTTGGCGAATGAACGAGTTTCTCTTGTAATCTTCCATGAGTCGGTCGAAGCTGTGTGGCACTCTGTTGACAGATGGTCCGGTCAGTTCACCTACTGGGAAATCAGCAACATCTGCCCCAGTAATATTACGCCCGTTGCCGACACACATGAACCAGAAAAAGAACAAGGAACTATTAAGTATGGCTCCAATGATCTTTCCGCTTCTTTCATCCTGTAGGTACAAGTCTCGAAAATGGTGAATAGACCGCGACTGTGTATCGCTCTTGAAATGAGGCTCGAAATCCAAAGCCCTTATCCAATATCTCGGGCTCCGATGGTAATGCATCAAGAATCCACTACGAGCATCGCCATAGTACGCAGATATCACTTTGCCCGCTCTTGCTTCAAGCTTGTTTAGGATGCTGATCGCTTCGTCGTTGCCAAGTTGTGCGATTCTCTTTAGTCGGTTCAGATACAACGACGGCACATAGACAAGAGTTGAAAATAGACTCGCGCGTTCGGCGGCCGTCCAGTGATGGTAACGTGTCGTGTTGATCTGGCGGTCCTTTGATCCCGAATTGCCGAGAAAGATACACAGCCTTTGATCCACACCGTCGAAGAGTTTGGACGGACGAATGGCGTACGTGCTACAGAATACTTGTTCGTAACGACCCAACAGCAGCTCCCTTAGTGACTGCGCCTCCGCAATTCCCATGATCCCAGCAGGCACTATCATCCCGAAACGTCCGTTCTTGCCTAGCAGACTTATCGATCTTTCCATACAAAGTGCGTAGAGGTTTCCAGTTTTCTCCGACCGATATTGCCCGGGGAGGACTTTGTAAATCTGGTTCACCTTTTCGCATTCCACGTATGGTGGATTGCCGATAACTACATCGAAGCCTTTACCGTGCATGAGGCCGAAAAACTCTACGAACCAATGGAAAGGCTGATGACTCGTGTGCCAGCGATCGAACTGCGAGCGTCCCTTTGTCGCATACGAATCTGCAAGGTAACGGTCCAGTTCGTCGCGCAAGCTGTCCAGGCGTGCCTTGAGATCGCTCTTTACCGAGGCCGCGGCGCGTGTGTTAATTTCCGCAGTGATTTGTAGTTTGCGAAACCGCGTAAATGCTTGATCTGCGAGTTCTGCTTTCTCCTCGATAAGATTTACGTCGTTGCGAGCGAAGCCCAGCGTTCCCTCTAGCGTAGCCCTGACCTCGTCCAAAGAAGCATATCCTACGAGAGTGTTGCCGCACCTGATATTGAAGTCAATGTCTGGCAACGGTTCAACGGCGTTGAGATCATTAACTTGGCTCACGAGCTTCAGGAAGAGCCTCAGCTTACAGATTTCCACCGCTTCTTCCATGATGTCAACGCCATATAGATTGCCGACGACAATCGACTTCAAGATGAAATAACGACGGCTTTGATGTCGGGCAACTATTGTCAAGATCTCACGAAATTCGGAGAACACGTCCGAGGCATTGTTGCTAGTCGTGCCCGGGATATCGTCGACAAAGCTTTTCATGCGATCCAGGCATGCTTCGTAGAGCGGCTCAAGAATGTTGAGCGCTGCAAATAAGAAGGCACCCGAACCGCAAGTGGGGTCCAGAATAGATATGTTGCTTATCGCGTGGTGAAGGCCTTGCAGTAATTCTGGGTCATCGCAGTTCTCTATAACATCTTGTGTGAGTTGACAAACGTTTAGATTATCGTTCACGAGATCGCTAACAACGTCAAGATCTGTCCCTTTCAATCTCGAGCGCAGGGCCTTAAGGTGCTGGCGTCGGGCTATGTGCTCTCGCCAAGTTTCGGTGACGACTCCGTATCCTGGTAGTACTGCAGCGTTCCAGCGCTCTCGTTTTGATACGTTATCTATTCCGATTGCAATTTCAGGTGGCAAGGGCAAATCGGTGCCGTTCTTGACAGCAGAAAATATGTAACGCTCGGGGTTATCCCGCACCAATCGCTTGACTGCCAAGTCCAGCTTCAAACCGGAAGCGCCGCGCTGGACGGTGCTGAACAGGAACGGGATCAGAGCGTTGCGAGCTATATAGTCTGTAATGTCCTCCTTCGTATAGTAGGCGCCCATTTGTCTCTGGTTGATATACTTTTCAAAGATGTAGCCTAGCACGTCGGGATTGATCTCATTGTTCGACCGCAGGGGGCGCTCATCGAGGTGCCAGCGATACGCGTCGAAAAAGCCAAACAGGCGCTCGAACGCCTCGTCCGCGATCTGAATATTAGGGTAGGTTTTTTCCAGATCATGCACGTCAAATAACCCGCCGTTTAAATAGGGGACTTTGCCCAACAGCTCTTCAAGGTCTGCTTTACGGAGCGTGGGTGGTTGTCCCAGCCCTTCATGAAATAACCGAACCAAAAAATAATGGTAAAAAGTTAGGAACTTGTCTTTTCCTTTTCGTTCCCGGACCGTCTGTAAACGGTGGCGAAGATAGTCGAGATCGCCATCGAGGAAGCCTTTCTTCTGAATGAAATAGACAAACATGAGACGATTTAACATCAGCGATGCATACCACTCACGATCGCTGACTGTACTTATACCTTTCACAAACTTTAGAAACCTGTCGTGTTCAATCTTGAACCGCTCGTAGAATTGCCTTGTAACGCGGTCAATATCAAAGACCCCAGCCCGTCGAGTGACATCGACCAATGTCAACGACTCTTCCTCGGACAAGTCTATGGCGAGATACTGCAATATCTGAACAAGCTGATCTCCGGTCTGCCCCTTGAAGAAGTCGTATTCCCTCCGCGCAAGCGGGCGTCCCAATTTGTCGCGGACCCACTGCCACTTCTGGGTCGATTTCTCAACATCGGTATAGATCAAGATATGTTCATGAGCTAACTTAGCTAACTGCCGCTCGATCTTGCTACGCGTAGGGTAATCCGGGATGCGTGCGCCATCATATGCGGCGCATTCATAGACCTGAAATCCTCGTTTTTGGGCAATGGCCCGCAAAATGTAGGTCAGGCCATCGACCGAAACCGATATCTCCTTGCTATGCCTATCCCAACCCAAAGCGTCAATAAACAGGGCCTGAAAGTCGAAGCTCTGGAGCAGTTGACGCAGGCGCGCTGCGTCAGGCGGCAACACCCAATCTCCCGCTCATGTCGTTGACAAGCCCAGAGAGCAAATAATGCGCGGTTCTTGATTCTCTGCCTGTTCTTGAATCAAACAGAGCCGATCCTCATCGCGCAGCGCGATCACGAGCTGAGCCAGGTCCGCGTCCGAGATTCCACTTCGAAGTTGCCTGTTCAGCGTCTCAGCGGCCGTCGACCTAAGTGGATACCGGTGAATATCGTCGATGGTTCGCAACAATTCTTGTGATTCGAAAAGTGTACCTTTGACTTGTTCTGCATAGCGTTGCAGTCGCACGTAGGTGCGGAACCGTGCTCCTGATGGGCGCCCGAGCTGACCCCCAGCAGACCTTTCTTCCGTGGCGATTTGCTCCACTGCCTTTTGTACAAGTGCGTGGTGATCTTCCTGACGTGGCAACGCACGCGTCTTTGGCGTGCATTCAGCCGCTTTCAGGATTGCTAGTTGTGATTCGGTGACGCTCTTACCAGTCTTATCCACCCATACTAGCGCATCGTTGCCGTCCCCAGTCCGCATATACACGAGTACGCCAGCGGGCTCTTTGTCAGTTGACTGATGTGGTTTGGAAGCAAAAACGACCGGCGGCAGTTCAGGTATGATCTTCTGCAGGCCTGGGTCGGCCGTAATCGCGTTTTTCCATATTTGATACGCATAGGAGGCCAAGTCCACTTCGGAATCAGCCTCTCCATCAAGGATTCCGGCTTTCTCGTGATAGAGTTGGATAATCGCCCGATCGTTTTGGTCGTCCTCGAAGAAAGCCTCGTCTGCACCCACCACTTCAGCGTTTTCCTTTAGTCTCTTGCGAACTCGCGCTCGTAAACGGATAATTCGTTCTACCCCATCGGCCGGTAAAAAGGAGTAGCAGAGAATCCGTTCTGCCTTTTGGCCAATACGGTCTACTCGGCCCGCACGTTGAATCAGTCGGACAATAGCCCAGGGAAGATCATAATTTACGACAATGGCGCAATCTTGCAGGTTTTGGCCTTCACTGAGGACGTCGGTCGCAATTAGAACCCGCAATTCTTCCTTAGCGGATACCTGGTCTCTCTTCTGGTTGCTTTCGGGACTGAATCGCCACGCCAGCGCGGTTGGATCGAGTGAATCGCCGCTCACACCTGCCACGGCACTAAGCCCTCGGGCGAGCAGTTGCGCCTCGAGATAGGCGACTGTATCGGCGTACTGCGTAAAAACGACGACCTTCTCAGTTGGATGTTTCTCAGTCAGCAGCTTCCATAAAGCAACCAGTTTGGTGTCTTTGCTTGGATCCCACTGCCCGGCTGTCCGCAGAATGCCGATAAGGGCTCTGTTATCGTTCCGAAGGTCCTCGGCCAGATCATTGACAAACACTGAAGAAGGTAGCCATTTGAACCGGCGCTTCAAAACGGCTGCGTATTGATTGTACACATCTGAAGCGCGGCGTCGAAAATCATCCTCGGTCCGCAGCATCGGTCCTGGCGCTGCGGCACTGTCCGAACCGCCGTCTTCATCATCAAGGTCGAGCAGCAGGTTCTCTTCGTCGTCCGTAAAACGAGTATCGAGAGACTCCGCGTCTTGCGGACCAATCGGTAAAGGAAGCTTTTGTTCGATGGCATGGATATACACATAATTACGAAGCACGTGTCGTCCAACAGACTGAAGAAAGACCTGACCACCGCTTTCAAGCCGCTTGAACAGGTTGGTCCGACAAAAGCCCATGAGCCTTTTGCCGGCGCGCGAGAGGTCTCGCAGAATCTTGTCCTCAAATGGCGTGGGAGGAGTCTGAGGTGCTGGTGCGATGTAGTTCCCGAGTCCGTATCTCGGAAGCCTAAGACCATTAATTGCGGTCACGACATCATCGGCATAAAGACGAGCATACTGATCGGATGCGTCCGCCGTCGCAACCTTAAACTTAACGGTCTTAGGATCGCGTTTCGGAAAGTAGGAACGTGTGCCGTCTTCAAAAGTCAGATACGTGCGGCCGGTCTGCGGATCAGTCGCGGCATAGTTCTCTTGGATAAAGCTTCGAGTGCGCCGCACCAAGTACAGTCGCATCAGGTCTCGCCAGTCGTCGGCGTACAGGCTATGTTCAAACGCAGCCAAGGATCGTACTTGAGCCTGATGTCGGCGAAGAAATTCAGTTTCGCCAATCTCGCGTATGAGGCGCTCCGGTCGGATTCCAAGATCCCGATCTTCGGGGACGAAAAGTCGGAGCTGGCTGGCCAGATCCAGATACGTCTTGTTGTAGGGTGTCGCCGAAAGCAAGATACATTTGCTCTCGTTGTCCCGGATATACTCCTGGATCGCCCGATACCGCTTGCCTTCACGATTGCGCAGGTTATGGCTTTCGTCAATGATAATGAGCGGGAATCTTCGCAGCGTAGGCAATTCCCGCACCACGTTGCTAAGAGAGATCACGCGAGCGCGAAGGCGATACCGATCCCGATGATCCTCCCACATGGCGATCAAATTCTTGGGACACAAGATGAGCGTTTGCAAGCCGAAGTCGTCTTCGAGAATCCTAGCCAAGGCCGTCGCCATGAGCGTCTTGCCGAGACCTACGACATCTCCGATCAACACGCCACCACGGTTCGCTTTGTTCAGGTGATGCGCCGCAATCTTGACGGCCGCCGCCTGAAACTCGAACAGTTTATTCTTGAAGTCGGCCGGAAGTCGAAACTCTGTTAGGCCCGCACGGGCTTCTTGAGACAGGTGATAGGCCATTTTGATGTAGATGTGGTGAGGCGGGCGAGGTGTTTCGCGTGCCCAACTCTCGTCAATGATTTGGATCAGCTCGGCCGAAATGTCGATGCACCACTGATCTTCCCAGCGGCTTTCGAACCACTCCGCGAGTTTCCGGCAAGCATCATGGTCGAGCACATCGACGTTGAGTTCGCCTTGCCCCGCTAACCCCGCCAAGGTGAGATTGCTACTTCCGAGGTACCCGACTATCGGGTTAATCGGGTCCGGCCGAAAGAGTAGATACAATTTTGCATGTAACGGATGACGGAGAAAGAGTTTGACAATGACTTTCTTGGCCTTGATTTGACTCGCCAGTCGGCGAAGGCAGGCCTCATCTTCGTTCGTCGGTGCGCCCGCCGCCAACTGATCACGAAACTCCTCGGCTAGTCGTTTCTTGAGCTGTAAAGCAGTCTGATTATCCATTTGTCCGGCATTCGAACGAAGGCTCAGACTAGTCCGCAATTCATCTGCCGGTAACCGCTGCATGCCGACCAGCAACCGGCAGCAGTGTTCGTCACCGCCCAACCAACGGTCCACAAGTTGATCCAGTTGTTTCCAGCCGCGGAGGTTGAAATAGCCGACACAGAAGTCCGCACGGTCGGCTAGTCCAATCGTTTGCTGAAGTGCCGCCACGAGATGCTCGTCGATATTGTCAAAGATTCTAGGCATAGGGCCATTCTGTCGAGGCGGATTTGGTTGTAGCGACGTTATTCGAGGGGACAGGCCGATAGCGGCAGGAAGAGTGCAATGCGAGCGTTGCGCGAATGCCGTGAGCTAAGGGCAACGCCATAAGCTCCTCCCCCGGCGAGCCTACGGCCCTAGATTCCCATTCGTTACATGTCTTCCTTCGTCGGTCGTCTCCCTGGGCACTCCGCCTGCCAAATTCGTCACCAGGGCGCCGGCGCTGTTCTTCGATTGAATTCGGTTGATTGAAGCAATGGCGAACAGCAAACCGTCCGCGACCGGCTGCGAGCAAGCCAGCATAATGTACCGATCTCTGACATCTGCCGCAGACGAATCGACAGGGCTATAGGGTGGTTCAAACGACCTTGCGTACACGTACCAATCGTGCGGTGGAGCCGGCGATCGGATTTGAACCGATGACCTGCTCATTACGAATGAGCTGCTCTACCGCTGAGCTACGCCGGCCCTGCGTACCAGATCATACGAGCGTTGCTAGTGTAACTCATTTGCAGGGGAATTTGACTCGCACGAGCTCTTCCCAGCCTTGAATCCTCCCTCCTCGACTGGAAAGCTAGCATGCCAACGGGCCCCCGACGATGCAAGACGTCGTCGACTAGAAACCGGAGGGTCTCCTCCCTATCAAGCCTGCGACCCTCCCGGATGAGGTGAGCGTATGTTGTGAGCGTGAAAAGGGCGTTGCTGTGCCCCAACTGCTGACCGACGTAGAGAATCGGCTCGCCCCAGGCCAGAAGCAGACTAGCAAAACCATGCCTGAGATCGTGGAATCGTAGGGAGCTACGGACGGCCCGAACGGCTCTGAGCCAGATTCGCTTATAGAAATTGGCGTGTCCCGATACTCTCGAGAAAACCAGTTGACTATCGTGTGGCAGTGCGAGCAGGATCTCCCGTACCGGCCAGAGCATCTCAACATTTCTCGCGGAGGCAAGACTCTTCAGCTCGCCGATCTTCGGTGTTCCCGCAGGGGTGGCTCGCCGAACATTGATGAGCCCTGTCAAAAAATCAAGATCAGACCACCTGAGACTCACAAGCTCGCCCCACCGCAGTCCGGTAAGTAACGCGAGCAAGGAATACGCGGCCCACTCTTGCGGCAGAGAGGTGAGCACCCGTACCACATCGTTCAAATCCACGACCTGAGCGGCCCGACGCTGCCTTGGCTTGTCAGAGGGATCCAATCGGGCGACGGGGTTCTGCCGGATGTAATCGTTCTTCGCAGCATCGCCCAACATCTTGCCCAACACGGCGAGCAATCTGCGCACGGTCGCTGGCCTTCGCACCTTACTGGCGCGTGCGAGCAGCACCTGGACATCCTCGACAGAAATAGCGCTAAGTGGCCTCCTCCCGAAGGCCGGGCGCAGATAGGTATCGATGAGTCCCCGGTCACGGCGGAGCGTTGTGTGACGCACAATCCGCGTGGCGAGCCATCGATCGGCATATTGGCTCAAGGTCATTCGGCGCGCGAGAACATCCCCAGCCAGGCCGGCATTAACACGGGCCTGAATCTCAACGGCAAGGCGCTCGGCATCTCGCCGACGCGTCCCGGCCTTCCGGCATCTCTTCGCAGAGCCGCGACCACCTTCGCGCCAATAGACGAACCACGTGACCCGTCCGCTCTTGGCGCGCCTACTTTCAATCCATGCCATGTACCATGCATGCCCTACCGTTGGACATCCTAGAAGGACTTGCACATCGACGCGCTTACACAGGACTCCGGCGTCCGGAACGCTAACAATCCGCTCGAGTTCGATAGCAAAGCAGGGCGGTGGCGGGCCGTTGAACGCGTTCGTCGCGATCACCGATACCGACTGGTTTGCTTTTCTCTCGCAGCTGGGTCCGCTGGATGAGGTGAACTTTTGGCAGCCCAGCCCGCGCGGCAGCTTTCGCAGCCTTCAAATCGGGGAGCCGCTGCTCTTCAAGTTGCATAGCCCGAACGACGTAATTGTAGGTGGCGGGTTCTTTTCGCATTCGACCAGCTTTCCGGCCCGCCTTGTCTGGGAGGCGTTCGGCGAGAAGAATGGCGCACGCAGCTTCAGTGAAATGCGGGCCCGCATCGACCGATACCGAAAACCGCGGCCTGCCGCAAACGAGGACCCGACCGTGGGCTGTGTTGTGCTCCTTCAGCCATTTTTTCTTCAGCAATCCAATTGGATCCCAGTGCCCGAATGGCACCGGGAAATTGTCCGCGGTAAGACCGTTGATCTTGGGGCGGAGCCTTGGCACTCCGTGTGGCAGCGGGCTCTCGTCGGCGCGAATCTCGCGCCGAATCAACGGCGGTACGGAGAACCCTCCCTTGTTGCTCCGCGGCTGGGCCAGGGCGCCCTTCGTGTTCTCGTGACTGACGCCTATGCTCGACGCTGTGCCGTGACCGGCGAGAAGGTGCTTCCGGTCCTCCACGCTGCGCACATACGTCCCTACACCGACGGTGGAGAGCATCGCATCGACAACGGTCTTCTGCTGCGAAGTGATTTACATATTCTCTTTGACCGCGGGTATGTGACTGTCACGCCGCGGTACCGGCTCGAAGTCAGTCGCAAACTTCGGGCTAATTTCCATAATGGCGAAGAGTATCTGCGTTGGCAGGGCCAAACCATCACGGTGCCTCAGAAACGAACTGAGCAACCGAGCCCTGAATTTCTCTCCTGGCACAATGAGAATAGGTTCGTTGGGTGACGATCGGACCGCCAGATCGAAGGATAGATCTCAACGGAATCCACGGCAAGGTTTTGTAATTGCGCACTAATGATGGCAATTAGGTGCCGCGTCACGCGAGATTCGAATGGAGGGTGAACGGTCGTCCTTTGCTATGGCGAATCGACAGTCGCACGAGGGAATGAAGACCGCACGGCTGCTTATGGTCCTGAGCAGCATCTCGCCACTGTTCGTCCTGTGGGCGATCCGAGGCAACAGCCTCATCTCAGACCGTTATTTCCTTACCATCTGCGGACTGATGATCGTCGCCCCCAGTACGTTTCTGTTGTTACGCTTAAGGACAGCCCAGAAGCTCCGGGAAAAACGCGAAATCGTGATCGGAGTTGCCGAAGATCATCGAGGACACTTGCTTGTGTATCTCTTTGCTATGTTGCTGCCTCTCTACGCGGCGGATCTTGGAACGTGGAGGAACCTTAGCGCCGCGGCTGTCGCCCTCGCTTTCATTGTCTTCCTCTTCTGGCGTCTCAATCTACACTACATGAATATTCTGTTCGCTGTGTTGGGTTATCGCGTCTTCACAGTTTACGCGCCAGCTGACGAGAACCCAGTAACCGGTCGAGTGGGCTTGGTGCTCATCACCCGGCGCGTCGCCCTTTCGCCCGGACAACATCTAGTGACCTACCGGTTGAGCGACACGGTCTATTGGGAGGCAGACAGGTGAAGCTTAAGCTCGATTGCGACCTTAAGAGCACCGAGACCGTGGAGTTCGGCGTCGGGCTAGAAGGGGATGGCGGCCAGACGTTTCGACTTGTTCCGATCGATAGCGATGTGCAGCAGGCATTGCGGGAAATGGTTGACACAACATGGGCCGCCATGCAACGACACGATGAGGGTCCTCACAAGTATGACCCATCGGAAAAGCATAGCAGTACCGAGTACGTCTACCTGCCTTTGAATGACGGTCTCGCGAAGACGATGAAGGAGCTGCACGAAGCGAACAACCTCCCGCTCGACGCACAGGCCCTTTCGGATGACGAGAGACTATTCTGCTATTTCGCGCGGATGACTGATAAGCAGGGCCGGCGCCTCACGGCACTGCGCCGAGCAACACAATTCAAGGGAATACTTAACAGGCGTCTGATTCGGTTGTTCACTGATGCGCTGACGATCATTAGGGACAAAGTATTCAAACTGGACGCTGACTTTGACCTCCTGATTGATAGTTCGCACGTACACATACTGCGACCGAGCGGGTTTGAGTTCGCTGGCAAGCTTCAGAAGGCGATATTGGCCGCCGTGCCGGACAATGTGAAAGCAATCCAGCCCGACCTCAAATTCGTCGACCTCACGGTGATCCAGCAATATGCCAGCGAGCACCCGCGGGCGGCTCGTTACCTAGCCTCAATCCGGGCACAAGAGGAAACTAAAGATGTTGCCAAGGGCGCCCTTAAGAAGTTGTGCAAAGCCACCGGCGTGGAGATCGAGGAGAAAGGTGGCAAGATTCACGTCCCGGCCGAACACATCATGGGCTTTCTGGAGGTCTTAGATCGGCGCCGCTATGAGGTACCTTTGGTCAAAGGGTCGCCAGAAATGTTCAAGGCCGGCAGTCGTCGCAAAATCGGCGAGTAAGCATGCGGCGTCAACGTTACTAAGCCTCGCGTAATACTGGTTGAAGAACAAGTTAACTTCCGGCTGCCAAGCAGAGGGAATTTTCCTTTCAAGAAGCCGAAGGCGTCTCCCTAGCGGTTGTCGAATGAAAGTAAACATTGGCGGGCATCAGGTTTTGGGCTGTAAGAATCTGATGATCCGCGCGGCATCGGGGCGATGTCAGGAGGTTCGTCTCATGTCAGGGAGCGGCGGAGGCAGCAACGACTCGTGGCGGCGGACTTTGGAACCCACGCCGACGGCCAAGCCGAAAGCCGGCCAACAGCAGGGCGGTGGTGCACCGCCAGCCCCGCCAGATCCCTGCCAAATTGAAGTAACCACCACCTTGAATTCCGTCAACCGGACGGTAGTCACGACGTTGCGTGTCGGCGATGTGCTCGACGTTCAGTATGACCCAGGCCCCCCCATACGGCTTCTCGCAAAAACGCCCGCGGGAATCGCGGGAGCACTCACTCCGACGTTCATGCCTCAGATCCTACAATGCATCGCGAAGGGTATCAGGTATCAGGCGGACGTGTTATCCGTGCAAGGAGGTGCTTGCCAGGTCAAGATTCATCCGCGATGAGCGCGATTACCGTTGCCGGTGGCCTTTATCGCGAACGTTGCCTCATGCCTGAGTGGGATGAAGTCTATGGATCCGCCGGCCGAGCGGCGGCCGCACTATCGGGACACGTCGACGATATTACGGTCCGGAGTTACGCGCCGGACGAGACCGCAGCCAAGGTTGAACCTTACGCCACGATGTACGGATTTGTCGTAAGGCCGACGCCGATCGAACAAACTATCTCGTTCGAGTACATTCACAGTCTGTCTGTCCCCGTCATTCGACCAGCCGCGCTCCCAAGGGCACGCGCGCCCCTCAATGTGTCCGACGAGGTCGTCTTACGCTTCGGCATGCTCGAAGGCTCCGCGGTGGTGAACGCCGATCGCTGTGTGTACGATCCGCAATCTGCGTTCGACCCGGAGCCGTTTGCGGCCAATCGGAGTACGGCGCGTCACTTGGCGATTGTTGGGAATCAGCGCGAGATTTGCGCCCTTGGGGACAACATCGACGCGGTCGCCGCCGCTCGATCCCTCCTTCAATCGGGGGCCGAAGTGGTCATCATCAAAGGCGGTCCCAGCGGGGCACGCGTGGTCGAGGCCGTCGGCGAGACCCACGTGGAAGCTTATCAAACAGAGAACGTCTGGAAAATCGGATCGGGTGATGTCTTCAGCGCCATGTTCGCGGCGCAATGGGGCGTCCACCGCGCGGCACCAGTCGAAGCAGCACGCCTCGCGTCCCGTGCGGCGGCCGTCTATGTCAACACCATGGCGCTGCCGGTGCCTTCGGCAGACGATCTCCGCCAGCTCCAGTTGCCGCCGGCAACGATCGCGGCCGGTCGCGTCTATCTCGCCGGCCCTTTCTTCGACGTGGGCCAGCGATGGCTAGTGGAAGAGGCTCGTCGCTGCCTCCTTGACCTCGGCCTCCCGGTGTTCTCGCCGGTTCATGATGTGGGGCTGGGTGAGGCGATGGCGGTGGTCCCCGCCGATCTTGAGGCGCTTCGCGGGTGCGACAGGGTCTTTGCGATCCTCGATGGCCTCGACAGCGGCACGCTGTTTGAGGTGGGGTATGCGCGCGCACTTGAGAAACCGGTCTACGCGTTGGCCCGGGCGGTACCAGAAGGAGGCCTCAAAATGGTCACCGGGTCTGGTTGTCGCGTGTTCGCTGATTTTGTGACGGCCGTCCACCACGCGACCTGGCGGTCATGAAGTCGGCGCTGTTACTCTCAGGCGGGATGGATTCCATCGCCGTGGCGTACTGGCAACGCCCTCACATCGCCATCACCATCGACTACGGTCAGAAACCAGCGGCTGGAGAGATTCGAGCGGCGGAAGCCGTTGCGGCTGTTCTGGAGATGGAGCACCATGTGATCCACGTCGACATGAGGATGCTGGGCAGCGGAGATCTGGCGGGAACCGCGGCGCTCGGCATCGCGCCTGTTCCGGAATGGTGGCCATTCCGCAACCAGATGTTGATCACCCTCGGTGCAATGCGCGCGGTCACCCTTGGTGTTGCTCGCTTGTTGATCGGCGTGGTGAGAACGGATGCTCGCCGTCACGCTGACGGAACGCCGAGCTTCGTGCAAGCCATGGATGGCATATTGCGCTCGCAAGAGGGGAGGCTCGCATTGGAGGCACCCGCGATCGGGTTCACCGCGCCTGAACTCGTTCGCGAATCCGGCGTGCCCTCTGATGTTCTAGCCTGGGCGCACTCGTGTCACGTCGCCGACTACGCCTGTGGCATGTGCCGAGGATGCCAGAAACATTACGAGACGCTGCAGGCTCTTGGGTTTGATCCCTACTGACGCCGATCCTCATCCACGCGTGCCGAGCAACGATCCGCCCGTCATCACGTGGCCGGTGCGACGAACGCTGACGTGTCAGCCGGTGGCGGCGCCCATGCCGCAGGATTTCGCCACGATCTTTGAGTCGCGACGGTCCATCCGAAGGATCGGTCCGGCACCCCTCCGGGAAATTGTAAATACGCTGGCCTTCGCCACACGACCTCACTTCGTGCTGGACCATGATCCTCATTGCCGGAGTCGTCGGCCGAGTCTCTCGTCCGGGGCGCTTCACCCTATTGATCCGCTCCTCATTGAAAAGCGGCGTTCATTCCGCGTCATGCGATATGACGCGTGGACACACCGTCTTGAGGTACTGGTGATTGCTCGCTCCGAGTCGCTCGTCCGCTTTGTTGAGCGATGTACCGAGCTTCTACCCGACGCTATGGGCACGTCGATAGTCTTCGCTGGCTACCCCGGGCGGGTCGCCGCGGTCTATGAGAACCACACATCACTCCTGTGGAGGGATGCAGGCGCGCTGTTGCAGACGGTCGCACTTGCAGCCGCGGCGTATGGGCTCGGCTTTTGCCCACTTGGCGTGCTGGGTGGTGAGGTACTGGAAGCCATCGGTCTTGATCCCCGGGACTGTCAGGCGCTCGGTAGCGCGGTAATCGGCCGACCTCGGTGATTAGCTGAGTGTCTCAGGCCATTGCGCGGCGCGCGCGACCGGGCCGTCGAGGCACTCGGCGCGGTCGTCGTCGACCTAGCATGGCGCGCTGCAACCGTGCTTACAGCGATGATGGGACGGGCAGATCATCTTGCCACATTAACGGTACACGCGGTTCACGATTGGCGAGAGTCGACGCATATAATCCCAAATCAAAGCGTCCAGTGTGCTGGCTGGGGTGCTGATCGCCGCGGCCAAGTCGAGGAACCGTCGCTCGAGGTCGCGGTAATGTCTTGACGGGTCGTGGCTCGCTCCGAAAAGCCCGATCAGCCGACCAGCCCGCAGGATGTGAATATCAATGATTGCGACTGCATTGGACGCGCGGCAGTTTCGGACAATCCAGGAGGCCGTTTTCAGGCCGATTCCAGGCAAAGTCGTGAGCTGATCCCGAAGCGCAACGTCGTCGGGCGGTTCAGGGAATTGCGACAACCGCTGCAAGCAGGTGACCAAGAATCTTGCCTTCTGCCGCGGAAAACGGTAGCGGCGCAATCGTCCGTTGAGAAGGAACGGTTCCGACAGCTGTGCCTCTAATCGGGCCTGACTAGGGGTGCCCGTGAGTAATCCGCGATCTCGAAGCCGTGCATATGCTGCCAGGCCAAGCTCGGCCTTCATACCAAACCCTCCAAGGAGACACGCTGCCATCTCCTCGATGAGCGATCGCCCGAGCCGATGGGAGCGATAGGTGCCCACGGCCTCGTGTTGCCACGCTTGCCCGCGCCAGAAGGCTGGCGTGAAGAGATGCGTAAAATGACCCCAAGCGATCCCAGGGAGAACATACGCGTCCGGGGCAGGAAGCACGAGTCTGGATGGCACCCCGGTTTGCTCAGCATATAGGATTTGGACGCGACTTTTTGACCACCGGCCGTGAAGGCCAATGACCTTCATAGCGTCCACCCGTGGCCTTTCGCAGCTGCGAATGACCATTTCACCATCCCGACCGATTTGCTGCCCAGGGAGGACCATAGCGCGGTTACGTCACGTGGTCGGGGGGAACCCTCGATGCTGCACAGGCTCGACAGAGCCGCCAAGGCGCAGGCAAGCTCCGCATCACGCGTCAGTGTGTACGCGGGAGCGCCCAAATGTCCAGTTGCAACCGGGGCGATTGTGCTAATTTCCGGGCATCATCAAGAAAAACCCATGAGGTTCAGAGGTGTTCGGTGTCATGTGAGCCGCGTCGATGCTCTTGGAATACGCGTGCTCGCTAAGGTGGTGTTTCTCGCTGGGATTTACGAGGATCGTAGGTTGGTACGGGTTCTTCGCCATGGTAGCCCCTCCTCGATCGTTGCTCCGACGATGCCGCGACTGTCACTGCTGTTACCATTGGGGCCGGTGCGATCTTCCCCGTTCAAACTCCGTCTTCGACCAGTGAGTGTACCTTGCGTATTTCGCTGATCGTGATCACTGATTTCGCTCCATCGTGATCACGTGTTTCGGTGATCGTGATCGGAGCGAAGCGACGATCCCGGAGCAACGCGACGCTGAGCCGGACGAGCGACGATCACCTCCCTGTCCGTAGCATTCGAGTCCCTGATGGTGCTCCCTTCGTTTGCCGGTGACTGGTCACTCATGGGGGGCGGCCGTGCGGCTCGGGGAGCGTCTGAGGTGGCCTTCTCCTTGATGCCCCGGTGAAAACCAGGCCCTTGGAAGGCCCGTAGACGCATTCTGTGAGGGCGGGGAGGCATCTGGCTACCCCTCCGGCGCCGGCTTGGCGCGGACTTTCCGCATCGACTCCCCCTTGAGCTCGATGCGGTGGGCATGGTGCACGACACGATCGCAGATGGCATCAGCCAGCGTCGGATGCCCCAGGTAGTCATGCCAGAGGGCCGGTGCGAGCTGGCTCGTGATGATGGTCGCCCGGACGTCGTAGCGGTCCTCGAGAATTTCGAGGAGATCCTGGCGCTCTTGGTCCCCGACCGGCATGAGGCCCCAGTCGTCGAGCACGAGGACATCGGCGCGGGCGAGCCGGATCAGCAGGCGCGGGTAGGTCCCAGCCGCACGTGCCAGCATGAGTTCATGCAGCAGGCGCGAGGTGCGCCAGTAGAGCGCCCGATAGCCTTTCCGGCAGGCTTGGTGGGCTAAGGCACAGGCGAGAAAGCTCTTGCCGGTGCCGGTCGAACCGGTCACAGACTGCTCACGTTCTGACTCCGCAAATGGTCACCATCTATTATCCGTTCCATCCGCTCGCCAAGATGAAGGTCTCGGTCCATTGCCGTCGCCGTCAATGGCGTGAGGACGTGTGGGCGATCTTCTTGCCCGACGGGACCATGACGTATGTCCCGAGGTGGATGACCTCTCCGGAGATTTGTGCTCGGATGGTTTCAGTAGATGTACCGCAATGCTCGGTGGAAGGACTGCGGGCGTTGCGGGCCCTCGTGGATGTCCTGCGTAGGACGGCCGCCTCCACGCTCGAAAGTGGCGAGCAATCATGCGCGCCACAGGAGACCAGCCGTGAGGCTCAAGCACCCGAGGCAACGAGAGTTTCGGTTCGGCGAGCACGCCCGCGTGTGGGCCAGCCTGCCCGCCGACGTGCGTCGCCACGTGATCGAGGTCGTGTGCGAACTCTTGCGCGGGGCGTTTCATCGTCGACGGGAGGTGAGGCGCAGTGAGCAGCGACAAGATCACGCCTGAGCATCTCGCACGGAAGGCGATTGTCTACGTTCGCCAATCCACCCTCGATCAAGTCCGGCATCACCGCGAGAGCCAGCGACGGCAATATGATCTGGCGGCCCAAGCGCGGGCGCTCGGCTGGCAGGCCGTGGACGTCATCGATGAAGACCTCGGGCGGTCGGGGACCACGGCGGTCGGGCGCACCGGGTTTGCCCGGTTAGTGGCCGCGGTGTGCCTGCGCGAGGTCGGTGCGGTCTTCAGTCTGGAAGCCTCGCGACTCGCACGCAACAATCGCGACTGGTACCAGCTGATCGATCTGTGCACGTTCGTGGGCACGTTGATCATCGATTTTGACGGCGTGTATGATCCGCGTCTCCTCAATGATCGGCTGGTGTTGGGCCTGAAAGGGACCATGAGCGAATTTGAGATCGGTCTCCTGCGGCAACGCGGCCATGAGGCGCTTCGACAGATGGCCCAGCGTGGTGAATTGATTACCACGCTTCCGATCGGCTACGTGCGGAGCGCGGATGGGCGGTGCGAGAAAGATCCAGATCGGCGCGTGCAGCACGTCCTCGACCGCGTCTTTGAGAAATTCGCGCAGTGCGGCAGCGTGCGACAGGTGTTTCTGTGGTTTCGGGAGGAGCGCCTGACGTTTCCTATGGTGGTGTATGGGCCGGAGGGCCGCACGGTCGAGTGGCGGTTGCCAGTGTATCATACGATTCTCAAGACGCTGACGAACCCGACGTATGCGGGGGCGTACGTCTTTGGGAGAACGGAAACCCTCACCCGGATGGTCGGTGATCGGGCGGTGGCGACCGCAGGACACCGTCGCGAGCGCGAGAAGTGGGAGGTGCTGATTCAGGACCACCACGCTGGCTACATCTCATGGGCAACCTATGAGCACCATCAGCGGCAGATCCGCGAGAACATCAACTGGCAGGGGCGGATGAGCCGGGGCGCCGTGCGGAAGGGGCAGAGTTTGCTCGCCGGGCTCCTCCGGTGCGCGCGCTGCGGGCGTCGCCTCTACGTGTCCTACGTCGGGGAGGCCGGCGCCACCGTGCGGTACTCCTGCCGCGGGGCTGCTCTCCACCATGCGGCGGACCGCTGCATCACGTTCGGCGGCATGGCGGTGGACCGAGCGGTCGAGCGCGAAGTACTCCGGGTGGTTGAGCCCGCCGCCACGGAGGCGGCCCTGGCGGCGCTCGCGGCGGTGGAAGGTCAGCACGCGGCACACCGGGCCGCGCTAACGCTCACGCGGCAACAGGCACAGTATGAAGCGGACCGTGCGCGCCGTCAGTACGATGCGGTGGAGCCCGAAAATCGTCTGGTCGCGGCTGAGCTGGAACAGCGATGGAATGCAGCACTCGAAGAAGTCGCGCGGGTGGATGTGCAGCTCCATGAGGTCGCCGCACCGACGGACGACATTACGGACGAGGAACGCGCAGACTTGCTGGCGCTGGCGGATGATCTCGAGACCCTCTGGAGCGACCCCGCGACCGATATGGCGATCAAGAAGCGGTTGGTCCGTACGGTCCTCGAGGAGATCATTGTCGATGTGGATCACGAGCACGGGAAGGTGGACCTGGTGCTCCACTGGGTCGGAGGCTGTCACACGCGTCTTCAGGTGACCAAACCACGGACGGGGCAGCATCGTTTTCGTACGGATCGCGATGTGATTGATCTGGTGCGGGAGCTGGCGCAGATCGTGTCGGACCAGGAGATCGCTGGGATCCTCAATCGCCTGCGGCTCCGGACGGGAAAAGGTAACACCTGGACGGAAACACGAGTCCGCTCCATGCGGCAGGCACACGAGATCTCAGGCTACTCTGCCCGCGGTCGATCCGAACGCACCTGGGTAACGGCGGACGAAGCAGCAGCGGAGCTCGCGGTCAGCGCGCATTCTGTCCGGCGCCTCATCCGAGATGGCGTCCTCCCTGCTCGACAGATCATCACCTATGCCCCATGGATGATTGAGCGGAGCGCCCTCGCGGCTCCTGAGGTCCAGCGCGCCGCCGTTGCGCTCAAGGAGCGACAGTATCGTCCGCTGCGCGTACATCCAGATCAGGAAATGCTTGATCTACAAGCTTTGTAGCGAGGTGGAGCATTATGTCGTGGGGTCGGTCG
>Ga0207416_1001752_pt1 | contig 26550 bp, 22 predicted proteins | sample PaiPotPPM11metaG_FD_184107 | JGI IMG/M metagenome (GOLD analysis project Ga0207416, IMG submission 184107) | Iron sulfur acid spring bacterial and archeal communities from Banff, Canada, to study Microbial Dark Matter (Phase II) - Paint Pots PPM... ... | reverse complement strand
GTCTCAATGACATCGACCACGCTGCGAGGGTCCGCAGCGTCGCCACCGAGGGCCGAGGGACTGACGAGGCGGTTCAGTCCCGAACGGCGGATCGCGTCGACCACCGGGGGGGCGAGCCGGCGAAGGCGTTCTGTCTCGCCGGCACAGGTACCGGCGACCGCGGCCACCTCCGCTGTAGCTACCGCCAACTCGTCCATGGGATGACCATACGAACCCGGGGAAACCCCCGCAATGACCAATAGGGCGGACTTCGCCGAGAGATCCAGTACGCGCTCAAGTGGTCCACGAGAAGCGGCCCCGCCGTGGATTGCTCAGATGCCCGACCGCCAAACGTCTACGTGACGCTCGGGACCGTTTTCAACCGCATCGACCAGTTCGAATGTTTCTCGAAGCATTCGCCCATATATGGATCTGAACCTGATACTGACGATCGGCAATGCCAACGATCCAGCCGACCTCGGAACGCCGCCGCCCAACGTATTCATCGAGCGGTTCGTGGCCCAGGATCTGCTCCTTCCCCACGTGAGCGCCGTGGTCACCCACGCAGGGTCGGGCTCCATGCTCGCCGCTCTCGCACAGGAAGTCCCGACGCTCATGCTTCCCCGCGCCGCAGACCAGTACGAGAACGCGCACGCATGCAGATCATTCGGCGCCGCTCGAATGCTGATACCAGCCCAGCTCACAGTCGACCTCTTGGCTGCAGAACTGCAGCTCGTCCTTTCCGACCAGTCGTACGCTGAACGCGCTCGCCTGGTTCGTGAACAGATCATCACCCTCCCGACTCCGGCGGAGGTTGCTCATTCGCTCGCCGAAGTACGGGAGGGCTGAAAGCCGAATCTGACCTTTCGCGCGCCAACACTCCAAGGGCGCCTGCCGCCGTCAACTGAGTCCGAGACGCGTCTGCATAGTCAGCCAGCGGCAGCATGATGAGTTACCGGGATGGTGATCCCGACCGTCTTGCGGTGGTCGCAGACGGACATCGGGCAGCTAGCCAGGTTGTGAACGCGACGCGGCGATCTGGCGCCGGAGAGGCAATCACGACTCGCCCGGTGGATGAGCACCGCACGCGCGACCCCGGCACGCACCGAATGCTCATCGACCCTGTCGGTCACAGACCGGCGTTATACGGGCCACAGAAGCTCTATAGTCGCCCCCTGCAATGGACTCGCATCACTCCCCCATGCGCCCCCGCCGGCGACCTCGACACCTCTAGTTCGCCCTACCCCTCGCATGGCACGGGGGTATGCAGGGGTGGCCATGCCTAGGCGGGGCACCGACAGCCCCGGCTCGCCATCAAGCACAATTAACCTCGGCAACGAACACCATTTAGGCGTCAAGGCCAACGAACCCTGCCGAAACTGGAGTTCCACGGCTTCGGCAGAGGCTGACCTCGACTAAATTGCATACTTATGCACTGAAATGAGTGGCGGGGGGAGGATTTGAACCTCCGACCTTCGGGTTATGAGCCAATAGATGCTCGTGCTGTCCCGTAGGCGTCAGTAGGCGTCTGTGCTGCTCAGAGCCCTTTTCGGCGCCCCGTTCGTCTGCTCCTGTAGGCACCCGTAGGCAGCCGTATGTCTAAGAAGCGTTGACATCGCGTTGACAAGGCCCACCTCGGGCACCTCTTCCCGCTCGTACGTCTATCATACGTACATGGCCGAGACACTCACCGGTAGGCTGAACTTCCGTTTGACCGAGGAGCAAGAACGGGCACTGCGCCGAGCGGCCGCCCTGACCGGCCAGTCGGTCTCGGGCTTCGTGCTCTCCTCGGCGGTCGAACACGCCCATGAGCTGTTGGAGCGGGCGAACCACATCGAGCTGTCCGCCGCAGAGTTCCGGCGCTTCGCCGCGGAGCTCGACAAGCCCGCCGAGGTCGTCCCCGAGCTCGTCGCCCTTTTCAAGCGCCACTCCCAGATCCCTTCCGCTTGAGCCAGCCCCGGTTGGGTCCGGTCGAGCTGCTCAACTCGGGCCGCCACGACTGCCAGATGTTCGCCAGCCGTGTCGGCGAGCTCGACGACTGGCTGCGCCACACGGCGGAGGTCGCCGCAGCCGCTGGGACGGCGGCCACTTGGGTGCTTTGCCGAGGTAGCCGCATCGTCGGCTACTACGCGCTCGCGATGGGCAGCGTCGAGCATCGAAGTGCACCGTCGCGGCTGCGGCGCGGCCAGCCCGACCCGATCCCGGTGCTCCTGCTCGCCCGCCTCGCACTGGACCGATCCGAGCAGGGCCATGGACTCGGCGCCGACCTGCTCCAGGATGCGCTGATCCGGGCCGTCGCCGGTGCCCGCCAGTACGGCGCCCGAGCGGTCATCGTCGACGCCATCAACGACCGAGCCGCGGCGTTCTACACCCGTCACGGCTTCCTCCCCCTCGGTGGCCGGCGCCTCTACAGGCGCATCACCGATATTGACCGTGCTCTGCAGGGGTAACCGGGTGGGCTCCGGTAGGCGATGCCGATCAACGATCGACGACGTCCAGGCCGACTCGGAGCCTGGCGGACGATCCGGTCGCGCCGACTGCGGACCATCGACTGGCGTGGCGCCAGCGGCCGCGAGCGGCGCCGCCCACGTTGCTACAAGTCGATTTCGCCAAGTACCTGGAGCAGAGGTCGGCACGCATCGAGAGGATGGTTGGCTGTCACACGCCCCGCGTACCATCACGGGGATGGCGGAGCAGCGCATCTGGCGCGGAGCCGACGGGGACTTGTTCCGGTTCACGACGACCGACCTACGGGAGCTGCACCTCGCCGTCATGTCGGCGTTCGAGGAGGCTTCGGTGCTGGCGCCGGCGCTCAACCTGGATCAGGTGCAGGTCGCGCTCGACGCCGCTGGGTGGGATGAGCCGCTCGACGACGACGCCCTCATCCGCGCCCTCGGGTCGCTCGTCGGGTGGGGCCTGCTCGACGCGACCCAGGACCACGGCGCCCAGTACGCGACCCCGGAGGAGTTCGAGCGCAAGAACCTCCAGTGGTCGCTCACCCGGCGCGGCGAGGCCGCCATCGGCGGTGTGCTCTACGCCCTCGAATCGCTCCGGCGGGCGATCGGCCTGCAACCGGCGGTGCTCGATGCCATCGGCGACGCCCTCGCCGACATTGCCTCACTGTTGGGAGCGTCCGGCGATGACGTGGCAGCCCGCATCCACCTCCGCCTGGCCGACGTCGAAAGCCACCTGTCATCGCTCGTGCACAACGTCCGCCAGTTCAACGGCCACCTCCAGCGCCTGCTCCGGGACGATGCGACCGATGACGCCGTCTTCCTCGACCTTAAACGGCGCACGATCACGTACCTCGAGGAGTACGTGGAGGGCGTCGAGCGGGTCAAGCGGCGGCTGGCACTGGCGATCGGGCGAGTCGAGTCACTCGGCATGCCCACGTTGTTCGACCGGGCGCTGACCGGCGCCAACCTGGCCCCGGTGGGCGGCGTCGACCCGGGCCCGGACTGGATCGCCGAGCGGGCCAGGCGGTGGCAGGCGCTGCACGTGTGGTTCGTCGGCGCGGACGGCGAACCGGCGCGCCTGGACGGGCTCGTCGAGATCGCCCGCACCGCCATCCTCCAGCTGCTCCGGGTGCTCGAACGGCGGTGGGAGAGCCGGCGCCGCTCGGCGTCTGTGGCGAACGACTTTCGCCGGCTCGCCACCCTGTTCGCCGAGGCACCGGGCGATGCCGAAGCGCACGGGTTGTTCAACGCGGCGTTCGGGTTGTGGCCGGCCCGGCACGCGCACATCCTGTCGGCGGACGGTGAGGCCCAGACCCCTTCGGTGTCGTGGGCGTCGGCGACCCCGGCGGAGGTCGCGCCGTCGTTGCGTACTACCGGCACCCTCGCCAACCGGGGACGGGTGCGGCCGATCGGCGATCCCACCGGGCTCCGGGCCGCCCGCCAGGTAGCACAGGCTCGGGCCCTCGAGCAGCACGAGCAGCTGCGGACGACACTGGTGACCGGCGGCTCAGTGCCGCTCAGCTCGTTCGGGATGCTCGATTCGTCCGCCTTCGGCGAGCTGCTCTCCCTGCTCTCCGTCGCCCTCGACGCCCCCGCCTCCTCGGATCGGGTGCGTCGGGCGATCTCCGCCGACGGCCGGGTCGAGATCGAGCTGGTCGATCCAGGTGACGGTCGGACCGCCGTCCTCGAGGTCGCTCACGGGACGCTCCATGCGCCCGACTTCTGCGTCTCCATCCAGCTCACCGCCCCTGCCGGGATAGCGCCGGTCGGGGCCAGCCAAGCGGACGCCGCCCGTGCCTGAGCCCACGCTCGACCGGGATCTGGCCGCCGAGCGAAGCCGTGCGGTCCGCACGATGTTGCGCGATCCGCTACTCCACTCACGTGCGGACCCCGAAACATTCCGCAACGTGGTGCGCCACCGGGCTTGGCTGGGGGAGTGGTTCGAGACGACGTGCGGCTGGCCGTTCTCCGTCGACGTCGCCGCCGGGTTCGCCCGGCTGCACAAGCGCAGCGGGACTCCGGACCAGCGGCGGCCGTTGGTGCGGACCAGGGGCGCAGGGGCGCCGTTCGACCGGCGGCGTTACCAGCTCCTGTGCCTGGTCTGCGCTGAGCTGGTCCGGCATCCGGCGACCACGGTCGGCCTGCTGGCAAGCTCCATCACCCCGGAGGCAGGATTCGACAGCAGCCGCCACGCCGAACGCGTTGCGTTCGTCGACGCCCTACGCGCCCTGATGGCGTGGGGCGCAGTGGAGTCGGCTGCTGGCGACGTCGACGCCTACATGGAGCAGGAGCGCAGCAACGCCCTGCTGACTGCCGACACCGCCCACCTTCACCGTCTTCTCGCCAGCGTCACCGCGGCCAGCGCCCTCGACCCGTCGTTCGACTCCGACGCAGCGGTGGGCGCCCTGTGCGCCGAGCCCCGTTACGGGGAGGGTGAGGATGCCAGCGACGAGCAGCGCCGCCTGTGGATGCGCCACACCCTCGCCCGCCGGCTGCTCGACGACCCCGCGGTGCACCTCGACGAGCTCTCGACAGCGCAGGTGGAGTACGCGGCCAATCCGGCTGGACGGCGGTGGCTTCGCGAACGAGTGGCAGAGGCGGGACTCGAGCTCGAGGAACGCGCCGAGGGCTTCGTCGCCGTCGACCCCGACGGCATCGCCACCGATCGCCTCTTCCCGGCGCCTCAAGGCAATGCCCACCAGCTTGCTCTGCTCCTCGTCGACCACCTCCTCGATTGGGACCGCCGGCCGGTCACCCGCACTCGCTCCGAGGTGCAGCATGCGGTCGGCGGCATCCTCGAGCGCTTCCCGGGGTGGGCTCGAGCCCATCGCGAGGACGACGGGCCAGACCGCCTCGTGGCCGAGGCGCTGGCCCTCCTCGCCGACCTCGGGCTGGTCCGCCTTGAAGCGGACGGGTCGGTCACTGCTCGCCCGGCCCTCGCTCGGTACCGAGCAGGTGAGCCGACGGCCGGGCACCGGGCCGCTGAGCCCGCCACGCACACACTCTTCGAGGAGCCGGGATGAGCGTCACCGACCTGAGGACTCACACCGCCGCCCCATCCGCCAACCGGGCGGACCGCTGGCAACCCACTCGCGCCGGGCTGATCGGGGTGTGGCGGTACTGGGACGAGACGTTCACGTTCCACAAGGGGCGTCTCCTGTTGCGCGGCCCCAATGGCTCGGGCAAGTCGATGGCCCTCGAGCTCCTGCTCCCGTTCGTCCTCGATGCCGACGCCTCGCCGAACCGCCTGACCTCAGCCGCGAAGTCCCGCGGCGGGCTCTACGAGCGCATCATGGCCGGCGGCGACGACTCCACGCGCGCCGGCTTTGCATGGGTCGAGTTCGCCCGCGGCGACGACGTCTTCACTGCGGGGGTCCGGCTGCGCGCCTCGGCCAGCACCCGGCGGGTCGACACCGACTTCTTCACCACCACCCAGGCCGTCGGCGACAACCTTCACTTGCTCGACGAGCGCAGGGAACCGTTGTCGCGCAAAGACCTTATCGCCGCATTGGGTACCGCGGGCAGGATGCACGACAGCCGGGAGGAGCACCGCGCCGCAGTGCGGGCCACGCTGTTCACGGGTTTCGGCGCCGACCGCTACGAGTCGGTCCTGACCGCCCTCCTCGCACTCCGCAAGGAGAAGCTCTCCCAGAACCTCGACCTGGCCAAGCTCTCGGAGGTCCTCACCGAGGCCCTCCCTCCGATCGACGACCATGATCTGGCGGCCGTCGCCGAGGGCTTCGAACGGCTCGATCGCCGCCGGGACGAGCTCGCCGCCCTAGAGCGCGAGCTGGAGGCGGTCCGTGCGCTCAATGGCCGCCAGCGGACCTACTCCCGCGCCGTGCTTGCCCGGGTAGCGGGAGCGGTGCGTAGCGCGGAGAGCCAGCGGGACAAAGTCACGCGGGAGCACCGCGAAGCGACCGAAGCGTTGGAGACGGCCCGCGCCGACCTCGAGACCGTGCTATCAGACCTCGAGAACGGCGAGAGCCGCATCGCCGAGATCGAAGACACCGTCAGCGGCCTCAAGTCGAGCGCCGCGTACAAGGAAGGCGCCCAACTCGACGACCTCAAGGGCGAGCTCGAGCACCTGCAGCAGGCGGCCGCTCGCGCGGAGGACGACCTCCGTCACGCTCAGGAGGCGGTAGGCGACGCTGTCGGTGAACTCGAACGCGCCGAGCAAGGCCAGGCTGCCACCGCCGGCAACCTCGACGCGGCCGTCCGGGAGCTTCGGAGCAGGGCTGCGACCGCTGGCGCCGAGCCAGTCATCGACGAGGCAGCCACGATCGACGACACTGATGACGCCCTCCGGTTGGTCGCCGCCTGGTTGACCGCCCGCCGCCGCCTCATCGGCGAGGTCCGCGCCGCGCTGGCCCACCACAACGAGGCCGTCGGACAACGGGGCTACGCCGAAACCCTGGTCGCCGCTGACGAGATGACGGTCGAGGAACGCGCCGCAGCGCGACGGGCGGCGGAGGTTGCGGTCACTGCTGCGGCGACTGCGTTCGGGGCAGCGTGCGAAACCTGGTCCAGCGGGTGCGACGCCATCGGACCCGACCGCGTGCGGGGCGCGCTCCTCAGCGTCGACCGACACCCCCTAGCCGTCACCGCAGCCGTCGCCGCCCTCGCGGCCGACCTCCAGACCGAGCAGGCGGTCGCCCGCCGGGTGCTGGACGAGCAGCACGCCGCTGCGGTCGACGCCCGCGCCGCTCTCCAGGACGAACGGGCACTCATCGCCGAAGGCGGCCTCGCCGACCCGCCACCGCCTCCCTGGCGAGGCGACCGTACGAGGCGGGCCGGCGCGCCGCTCTGGCAGCTCGTCGACGTCCCTGATGGTGCCGGAGTGGACGGGCTCGAGGCGTCCCTGTTCGCCGCCGGGCTGCTCGACGCGTGGGTGGGACCCGACGGTGACCTGACGACACCTGACCTGGTCCTGGTCCCCCGCCCGCTCGAAGGCCCAACGCTCGCCGATCACCTCGTCGTCCTCCCCGACACCGCAGTGTTGGGGAACGTGACCGAGTCGGTCCTCAGATCGATCCCGGTACGTCCCACTGCGCGCCCGTCCATCGAGGGAGAACCCGACGTCGTGGTCGGCCTCGATGGCTCGTTCCGTCTCGGCGCCGCCGTCGGCCGCGGCGCGACCGGACCGGCGTCGCTACTCGGTGCTGCTGCGCGCGAGCGGCACCGCCTCCGCCGTCTCGCCGAACTTGACGCTGCCATCGATCTCGCCGGCCGGGAGATCGCGGCGATAGTGCGGGAGCGTGATGCGTTCGAGCGGACCGTAGCGGCAGTGGCCGCTGACCTCGCCGCTGTCCCCTCAGGCCGGGCGGTCCTGGATGCCGAACAGCAGGAACACGACGCTTCGGCACGTCTGGCCGAGGCCGTGACGCACCTCGACTCGAGCCGCGAGCGACTACGGGCCGCCGAGGACGGGGTGCGGGCCGCCCTGCGGGCGCTCACCGCGACCGCGGCCCGCCACGGGTTGCCGTCGAATGACGACGCGTTGGCCTTGGTCGAAGCGGTGCTGACCGATCTCGAACGGTCAGCGCAGACGTGGGCCCGGCGCCGGCAGGATCACAGCCACAAGGTGGATGCGGTGTCATCGGCGACGGCGGCTCGTGGCCGGGCCGAGGGTGCTGCCCGCCGTGCGGCCGACGTCGCCACGCGCGCCGCGGAACAGGCGGGTTCGCTGCGACGCCGGGTGGAAACCATCGAGGGGGCGATCGGCGCTGAGTATGCGGCCGTCGTCGCCCAGGTCCGCACGCTCACCGCAGAGCAGCAGACGACCCAGGCACGGGTGAAGCAATTGCGCAACGTGCGTTCCGACCTGGACCGGCGGATGGGTGGGTTGCAGCAGAAAGTCACCGAAACGGACGTCCAGCGAACAACGGCCGATGCGGAACGTCACGCGTCCCACCAGCGCTTCTCGGCAGCGGTCGCCGCCGGCTTCCCTGACGACGCCGGGCTGGCCACCCCACCGCCACTCGACGGCATCACCGCCGTCCTCGAGGCGGCGCGGGTGACGGGCAGCGCGGTGGGCGAGCCCGACGCTGCTGCCGAGGAACGCTCGTCGTCGCGGGTCGACGAGGCGCTGCACCAGGCCCGCACTGTCCTGCGGGGACGGGTCGACCTCTACCGGGACCTCGCTAAGGACGGGTGGTGGGTACTGCGGGCGGCGGCGACCGGGCTCCGACGCCAGATCGCCCTCCAGGCTGACGCGATGGCGGCGGAGCTCGACGCGGGACGCGCGGAGCTGGACGCCGACGAAGAGCATCTCTTCGAACAGGTGCTGGCCGGCAGCGTGCGCAGGGCGCTGGCCGAGCGAATCCGGCTCGCCAACCATCTCGTCGATGGCATCAACGTTCAACTGGCCAAGGTTCGCACCCAAGCCGGTGGCGTTTCGGTACGGCTGCGCTGGGACGTCGACCCCGACCAGCCGGATGCTGTCAGGGCCGCGCGGGCATTGTTGTTGCGAGATCCGGCCGATCTCAGCGACGTCGAGACCGCATCCCTGCAGGCCTTCGTCCGGGCCCGTGTCGAGCAGGCCCGGATCGAATTGGAGGCCAACGCCCCGTGGGAGGCGCGGCTGCGGGAGACCCTCGACTACCGGGCATGGCACCGCTTCACCTTGCAGATCGGCCACCGCGACTGGGAGGGCCACCGGCCGGCCTCCACGAAGATGCTGCAGCGGCTGTCCACGGGAGAGCGGTCCATCGCCCTGCACCTGCCGATGCTCGCCTCAATCGCCGCCCACTACACCGGGCCGGGCGGTGGGCCGTCAGAGTGCCCGCGGCTCATCTTGCTCGACGAGCTGTTCGCGGGCGTCGACACCGCCAACCGGGCGCAGCTGTTCGGAACCTTCACCGACTGGGACCTCGACGCGGTCTTCACCAGCGACCATGAGTGGTGCCAGTATGGGACACTCGACGGGATCGCCATCCACCACCTGCACCCGCCGACCCGGGACGAGCCGGTCACGTCGACCGGTTTCGTGTGGGACGGCCACGAGCGCTCCATCCTGAAGCCCGGGTGAGCTCGCGCTCGGACCGGCTGGCTCGTGCGGCGCTCGCACCGCTCGCCGCCGAGCTGGCGCGGCGGTTCGGCGAGGGCTCGCCGGCATCGGTGTCGTTGCGGGGGTTGGACCCGGAGTGTCGGGCGGCCGTCGCCGACCTCCTGGGCGCCGATCGGCTGCCCGCTGACCGCCTGTCCGTCGGACGCTTGTGCACAGCCTTAGGTTTCGCCGACGCGGCTGAGCTCCGCGCCGCGGTCGAGGGGGTCACCGGCCCGATTCCGGATCGGCGCAGCGCGCGCATCTCGGCCGCGGCCGATCGCGCCGGCCTTTGGGATTGGTTGTCTTTTGCGGCCCGCGAGGTGTCCAGCAACGACGCGCTCGACGGCTGGGTTCTCCGTACCCGGGCGGCGGGCGTGCGCGGCGGCGTGGAGGCCCATCGGCGTCGGCTGGAGGGCGTCTTGGAGGTACTGCGCCGGCTCCCCGCAGACGGCACGACCCTCGCCGCGCTCGCCCAAGACGCTGTCGGCGATCCTCACGGGCTCGACCGCGGCCGCTCCGTTGCCTCGCTCGTGATGGACGCTCTGTGCGGCGCAGCCCCGACAGACGCGGAGTCGGTGCGCGCCGAGTGGGAGCGCGTCGGGGTCGCCCCGGACGCTCTCTCGTCGACGGTGCTCGTGCTCGGCGCGCGCCAGCCGCCCGGACACACGCTCCATCGCTACCTCGCTTTCGCGGCGGAGGCGTCAGAGCCGGTCGTCCTTACATTGGCCCAGTTGCGACGGTGGCCGCTGTCGCCGGTGGCCGGAGCGTTTGTTGTCGAAAACCCGTCGGTGATCGCGGAGGCGGCGAAGCGGGGCTGGCGGGATGGACCGACGCTCGTCTGCAGCTCGGGCCGCCCGTCGGTCGCTGTGCTCGTGCTCGTCCGTCAGCTCCGGGCCGGCAGCGCGTGCGTGTACCAGCACGCCGACTTTGATGCCGCCGGCCTGGGCATCACTGCGTGGCTGGCCGAACGCGCCGGCACCCGTCCGTGGCTGATGGACGAAGCTTCGTATCGGGCGGCGGCCCTTCACGCAGGGGTGTCGGTACCGCTGGCCGGACCGATGCCGGCCACGCGGTGGGATCCTCCGCTGGCGGCGGCAATGTCCGCCCTGGGAGTGGCCGTATACGAGGAACAGCTTCGCACGACGCTGATCGACGAGATGACCGCCTGAGGACGACCGTTTCACCCCTCGGCGCACTTCAGCCCGCGAACGAGTCAGACACCCGGCAGCCTCGTCTTATGGAATGGCCTTCGGGTTCTCGCCCCGCTGACGCCCGCCAGAGGCCCGATCTCTGAATCGGAGCGGAACGACCGGCCTGAGGCCCGACGCGAAAACCCTCGAAAACATGGGCTCTCCGCCCCCTCATCGGCCGCAGCGAAAGCCGTCAGTCTGAAGCCCACGGAGAGCTCGCCGGAAGACTGTTGACAAGGCGTTGACAACGCCTAGAACCTGTTCTAGCGACACCCCATCTGACCAGGGCTTTTAGTGGCGGGGGCCCGATATACGCGATAGCTACGACCTTGCTTCTCTAGTCTGGGCCTCTTTTCCATCCCATGGCGAGCTTGAGCCTGTGTCGACCAGTCATCCTGAACAGCGGTGCGGCAGCCCGCCGGCGGCGGACACCTCTGCAGCGTTGGGGCGCGGCGATCGCCGGCTGTCCGAGGCGAGGCCAGCTCGGAACTCACCGATGACCTCTGAGCTGAGATGTACCTCGGAGGGTTGGGCCGGAGCGACAGAGACGGACGGTTCCAACGGGACGGAAAACCACATGCGAAGTCGCCACGGATCAGGTCCATCGACGACATAGGCGAGGGTGGCCCCCATCGGCGAGACTCGCCCTGTTGGCGTTGGGATGTCGTGTCGAATCGCTGCGCAGCGGCTTGGAGGGCAAATGAGCAACAAGGGAGATGGACGGATCCGAAGGGCGCACTCCCCCCCGACGCTGCGGCGAGTCTCCTCGTCATACGCGGTTGAACTGGCCATCGTGCTGCTCGGCTCCCTCGCCGGAGCGGGCGAGGCGATCTTCGCCAACGACACCGACATCGCCCTCCTCGTCGTTCTGATCTCGTCGTTCTTCGCGCTCGCGGTTGCCGCCATCCGACAAGACATCTCGAGCGAGTTGTGGAGTGCATCTGTCGAGGCCCGACTGCTCGACGCCATCCCGGACGACCGCTGGCGCCGCGAGGCAGCGACCGCGCTCGACCGCCAGCGGGCAGAGTTCGCCGCGTGGGCAGCCGGCACCCGTACCGTGGCCGAACGAAGCTCGCTCAACTATCAGATTGACGTCGTCAAGACCGCGGAGCGGTCGGTCTGCGCCGTCCACCTCGCGCTCGACGACGACGCTCTTGCAATGTGGGCCGACCCGCAACGCGGCTTCGACCGCCTCGTTGACGCCTACCGAGGCCTCCCTGACCAGGTCCGCTGCCGACGGGTCCTCGTCCTCGATGAGGCCTCCCCGCTCTGCGCCGAACAGGCCGGCCAGCGCCTCATCATCGACCCCGGCCTTCAAGGCGTGTGCCGCACCCAGACCCGACCCCGGGACGGCACCGGGCTCGGGTTCGACCTCCGAGTGCAGTGGGTGAAGAAGACTGGCCGGTCCCGCATCGCAGACCTCCTGGTCGTTGACGACCGCGAGGCCTGCACGATCGAAGGGCACGGCGGCGGCAGATTCGGAGACCTCATCGTCTCCGTCAACCAGGCCGTGGTCCAGGCCCACATCCGCTCATTCGAGGACCTTTGGACCGCCGCGACCCCTGTGGAGCGCTGCCTCCCCGCTGAAGCCTCGCCTAGGCCCCGGCGGCGGCCACGAGGTGCCCGCTGAACCCGATCTCGTGAAAGCTCGGCTTCACGATCGGGCACCATCCCGTGAGCGTCACGAGGTACGGGTACACAAGACTCGCTTGAAACGACACGGTGTAGCGCTCGCGGCGAGATGACCGAGCAACCCGGCGGACGACAGACGTCACCTGCGACGCGCCGACCACCGACCCCGTGCGCAGGTTCCTCAGCTCATTGTTGTCAAGGCAGCCCTCCGCACCCGCACCCAAGGGATCGGGGCGCGAGCAAACCAGCGCGAAGTGGCGCTTCGGCTCAGGTTTACCGGTGCCGACCCCACTGGTTACCCGCGAGTGCTCCGGCAGGTCCCACGGCACGCCGTCAGGTCCGACAGCACGCGACCACCTGCCGACCACCGCAGGCATCGTGTCCTTAAACGCCGGCTTGGAGAGCATTGGGGTGAACAGGACCCGCGGATCGCTCTCGATCTCGAGCAGCGCAAGCAGGGACGGCCGGATGCTGTTGCCGATCCCCCAGAGGAATGTGCCGCCGTTCTCCGAGCGTTCGCACTCCTTGCGTTGGAGGATCGAGGACGTGGTCTCCCCTGCCTCGGTCCCGTACTTCGTCCAGCAGAAGTGTGGAGGTAGCCACATCGTTGGTCCCGTCATCTCTAGTGTTGCCACAGCGCTGACGCTACGAACCGTGCCCAACGCATCCGCGCATGCACGGTCCACGCACGCTGCACGTCCATCGGCTAAGATCGAACACCTGTTCGTGTAGGGAGGTCAAGACCGAAGTGCCTTCCGAAGCACAGCGAATCCGGCGTTCCCTGCGGGACGCAGGTTTCGCCACGGGCGCCATCGACGCCGTGTGGCCCCAGTGGTGGAGCGAGGACGCGGAGAGCTCCGCCTCAGCCACCGCAGAGCTGCGTTACTCGCTCTCCCGACGACTCGGGCTTGCGCCGGCGTCGCTGTTCGGAACAGAGCCCACCTTCGTCTGGAGGGACGACACTCTTTTCAAGAACCTCGGCGCGGCGACCGACCGCGAGGCTGCGATCCTCGCCTCGTTCAGCGTGGCCGTCGGTCGATCCGCCATTGCCGCAACCACGGCCGTGGACCAAACGCTCGTGGGCGTGTCGGCCGTCGATCTCCGAGCGGCGATCCTCGCTTCCGCGGAGTGGGTCGGGCTGCGCGAACTCGCGTCGCTGTGCTGGGGCATCGGCATCCCGCTGCTGGGCCTCGAGGTGTTTCCGCTACGACAGAAGCGAATGCACGCTGCCACGGCGCGCGTCGAGGACCGCCACGCGATCCTGCTCGGCAGGCAATCCTCCTTTCCGGCGCAGGTGGCGTACTACGTCGCTCACGAGATCGGTCACATCGCGCTCGGGCACTCGGTGGAGTCCGCCGCCCTGCTGGACATCGGCGACCCGCTGAAGCCAGTCGACCCGGACGACGACGAGCGCGCGGCCGATCGGTACGCGCTAGAGCTCCTCACGGGCAGCCCCGACCCGCAGATCGAAGCCTCTGTTGAGCAGTTCACGGCCAAGTCGCTGGCCGATGCTGTGCTCGAACAGGGGCCCCCTCACCGCATCGACCCCGGCGTGCTCGCGCTCTGCATGGGGCACCGCAGCGGTCGGTGGCCCCAGGTGTTTAAGGCCCTTAGGCGCATCATGTCCGGCGAGCAACCGGACGTGACTCGGGACCTGAACCGACTCGCACGAGCCCAGCTCGACTGGGATGCCCTCCCGTTCGACACGCAGGAATTCCTTGAAACGGTGATGGGCGGGCGTGATGGCGGGCGTGGCGCCGATGCCTGAAGCTGCCATCGACAACGACGTCTTAATCAAGGCAGCCGCGTATGGGTTACTCACGGCCACCTCGGAGGCCTTCGGGGGCTCCGTCGGCATCCTCGGAGTCGCCCGCTTCGTCGTCACGAAGCGGCTTGAGAGGGATCAGCGGATCGCCGACGCCGCACAGGCGACAGCGAACTGGCTCGGGTTCCTCGACGGGGCCGAAGAACTCGAACCATCGGCCGACGAGCTCGATCTCGCCACTGTCATCGAGGAGGCGGCAGCCGCAAGGGGCCTGCCGCTCGATGTCGGCGAGAGTCAGCTCTGCGCCATCGTCATTGCTCGCCAGGTGCGCCGGCTCGTGTCCGGTGACAAGCGCGCGGTGAAGGCCGCCGAGCAGCTCCTCGCCTCGGTGGCTGCCCTCGCCGCGATGTCGGGCGCCTGGGTGTGTCTTGAGCAGCTGGTCGCCGCGCTCGCCGATCGGCTAGACGCCGAGGGGATCCGGGCGAGCATCTGCGCGGAGCCCGACATGGACCGGGCGCTCAAGATCTGCATGTCGTGCGGGAGCAACGGGCCGTGGTCAGGCGAAGGGCTCGAGAGCTATGTCAACGACCTACGCGAGCACGCACCGACCCTGTTGGCCGTTCCGCCCGTGTTCGCGACGATCTCGTCGGCCGACAGGAGTTCGTCCTAGTTCTTGAGCAGGACGGCGTACGGGTCGACGAGATCGGCGATCAGCCCGATGTGCACTGGGGGCTGGTCGTCGCGATCTGCAACAACCTCGAGACATGCCTTGTCAACGCGCCCATTCAGGTAGGCGCTGCCACGACGACCCTGGCTGTTCCCGAGGGCGACCTTCGTCTCTCCGAGGGCGAGGGACGTCTCCACCTTCGTGAGGTTCTTTATGCACAACGCGAACCTCGAGCCGTAGACGTTGATGTCCTCGGGCACCAGCTCCCAGGCCTCGCCGTCGATCGAGTACTCGTCGGCGCGCACATAGTCCGCGAAGTGGTTGGACTGCATCTCTTGCATGACCAAGCGGATTGGGCTGGCGGAGGTGACGTGGGCGGCGGCGAAGGGTTGAACCATCGTGAGAGGGTGGCAGGTGTTGCCTCCGTACCCCCACATGGCGAAGCCCGCGTCGTCGATCTCCTTCTGCTTGCGCTTGATGATCTCCTCGAGCGGCTCCCCGGCGTGCACGCCGATCTTCATGAACAGGATCGCATCGCCGACATCAAATATCTGGCTCATCGCTCATCCTCTTCCCAATGCTCGACCGTGTACTCATTCTCCTGGGCCTTTCCGTAGTCCACGCGCAGCTTCTCCCGCACGTACCGGACGACCGGCTGCCTCCCGGACCCGTAGAAGTCTGCCAGGCGGGCCGCGTCGATCGGCTCGGACGCGAGGGTCCGCCCGTTGCCCGGCAGGGAGCGCAGCTGAAGGTTGCAGGACCGCAGTTCCGGGTTGTCGTCAAGGTGGTACGAGTGCAGGCGCGGCATCATCCGGCTGACGTAGAACCCGTGATCCGATCCGAAGCGCTGGGCGTTGGCGAGGACCTCCTCTGTCCAGGTTAGTTCCGGGTCACGGTCGGCGATGACGACGAGGCCTTCGCCGTCGTAGTGGACCAGCTCGAACCCGCGCTGGATGAAGACGTTCACGCTGCTGCCGGCGTTGCTCGCACCCCATGGGGGGTTCGTGTAGAAGCAGTCGTACGGCTCAAGGGCATCGACGGGGTCGAGGCAGTTGTAGAGGTGCGCGTCGAGGTTCTCGATGCGTTCGCTGTCGGCGAACCGCTTGATCGCGCGCACGATCCGCTCGTCGAAGTCGAAGACGTCGATGGCTGCGGGGCCAAAGTCGAGGATGTCGCGGCGCCGGAGGTACGCGACGGCGACGCTGATAGCGTCGCCGTCGCCAAGGAAGGCGAGGCGCTTCCCGTCCGCCCAGTCCGCGACGTACTGGCTCTGCATGACCATGTCGCCGGCCCGCATATAGATCTGGTCGAAGTCCCGGAGCGGTCGCGGGCGGTTCTTGATGACGTCGGAGATGGCGTTGACCGCCTCCCGAAGGTTGATTTCTGCCATCTGCACCCTCCCCCAGCCCGCCACGTTCGAGGGCGGCCAGGGACGCCGAGGTGACGCAGACAAGCGTAGATCGCCTTCCCAGCGTCCGCCTCCCGAGAGCACATGGAAGCGGTCCACGAGGAGCAGTCGACTGCCGACAACGCGCCTTCCGACGCGAAGCCCGATAGTCGGTCCAGCTACAACCGCCGCCAGGCTAGACACGTGGTTGACGCCATGACGGCGCGCATAATTGCGGTCGCACCTGGACGGATGGCACGAGAGGACTGGCCCCTGGACGTTCTGGTCATGGGTCGACCGCGCCCGATGGTCGTCGGGTCGGGAAGCCCCGGTCATCAGGAGCTCGCGGTGCACGACACGCATCCCGATCGCGTCGCTGCCGGTCCACTTCAGCAGGCTTGACACGACCGGCAGCGGAACTTGCGTTCCTGAAGCCCTTTGGGACCCTGCGCCGAGGTTAGTCACAGACGCACCGTTCCGAGGCCCACAACGGGTGACAGGAGACTTACTTAGAAGACTCGGCCCGGGGGAACAAGGCTGCGCAGGTATTCGTATACAGGCCATGGCAACTCGTGCGCGGAGTTGCGCGCTTGCCACGCGACGATCTCGCGACTCACTCCAAAGTGCCGCGCGATGTCAGAAACCTCACCCTCAGGGTCGTCGGTCGTGGACAACCGTCGGCCGGCCTCATCACGTGGCAGAAGGAACTCCGCCGCGAAGGCGCGAGCGCGCGCTTCGGAGATTGGAGCCGTTCGGCCCCCCAACACTTCCGCGAGCGGCAACGCGCCTCTTCGATCGACGAGCAAGTGCGCCATCTCATGCGCCAGCGTCGCCCGGCGGCCCGCGTCTGACTCGCTATGCCGACCCTTCTCATTGACAGCGACCATAGGACCGTGGCGCGGGCCCCAGCATGCAAATCCGTCAATGTCAGGAGTCGAGGCCGTCGTGACGATTTGCACGTTCCAGACGTCGAGGATTGTGTCAGGATCAACGCGCACGTCTGAGCGCGAGGCACCAATGGCCTTCCTGAGCCAGGCGGCAAGCGCATAGCCCTGCTCGTAGGGACGCATCTGCCGCTCCGACTCGAGGAACGTCACGGCGTCAGTGGTGAGGCTGTTCAGCTCGCTGGTCTCCGACTTGGGGACGCGTCGGACGGTCTCGACCAAGGATCGGATCACCTCAGTCTCCATCCCTGCGACCATCCTCGCGGCAGCGACCAGCTCGCTTGAGTCAAAGGCATCCTCGAACTCCCAGAACTCGGAGGCATCACCTTCCTCGGAGAACTCCGCGAGCGTTGCGCGAGGAAGTCGAGTCGCCACCTCGATCTGCGAGATTGCAGGGCGCTCGGCTCGTCGATGCCATATATCAGCCAGCGACTTGGCTCGGGAAGGATCCGAGCTCACAAGTGAACCGACCAGTGAGTCGCCCAGGTTGGACAGTTCGGTCATCACGTCAACAAGCGAGGCATCCGTCGCGCTTGTCCGAGTAAGGACCCAGCACCGCTGGCCCTCTCGAGCCAACCAGATCGGGGCCTCCGATGGCGCGCCAAGGAGGCGCGCGAGGTCATGGCTGGACGCAAAGGTCTCGGCGTCCTCGAACCGATCCGCGACCGCATCCAGATTGCTCGGCGGCGCCCCGGACGGAAGGCCCTCCTCGAGGAGGAGCGAGAGCCACGCAGAAGTCAATCGTTGCACGGTTGGCTCGAGCTCAATCGGCACCCCGTCAGTGGCGTGCGTCCAGATGTCCACATCGTGAAGTTGCGGACGAACCCGGACTCCACGAGCGAAGGACCCGACCAGGAAGCGGAGCACGAACTGTCGCCCTGGACCGGCTCCGGCGTCGAAGTGCTCCGCGGGCGGTCGGGTTGTCAGCCGGTACCAGACACCTCGGCGGTCAACCCCATCCAGCCGGTGCGATGACGGTCCGGCTTCGACGAGTTCTGCGTCCTTCAGCTCGCGTAGCGCTCGGGAGACCTGGTATGCGTCAGAACCGCAGGCGTCCACAAGTTCCTTCGGACGCATCGAGCCATGGAGGGTTAGCGCGTCGATGAGGCGCTGCTTCACGGTCTGGCGATGCTCATCTCGCATCCCTCGAGACCGAGACGCGTCAAGCTGCGCCTGCGTCCCCTCGAGGACCGCGTCAAGCGAATCGATGTCGGCTCTGGCGCCTTCACCAAGCTCGTAGGCCGCCAGCTGTGAGAGACCAAGGCGGAGCCAGGCCACATCATCCGCTCGCGCATCTGCGGCCGCAGCCCCGACAAGCCTGCCCAGGTCCCGCAGGGACGACGCGTCACCTGACACCACTCGTTCGGCCACCTCGCCGAAACGTTGTCGGACCGTCGCTACGGCACTCAAGGGTCGCTCTCTCTTCGTGTGCTCCTCGGCCAAGCGTACCGCCGGCAAGGGACTCCTGTCAACCACCCGACAAAGAGTTTCAGTCTATCTCCTGCCATTCAGCTGTCCTCCCCAACAAACTGAGGCCGACACCTCGACCGCTGCCGAGCGACTCCGCTTCCAGCGTCAACGGCAACGCGGATCGATTCGTGATGGGCTCGCCGAAGACCGCTACTGGATTGACAACCGCCCCGCTGAAGCGTGTTGGGTTGTTGGCGAGGAGAACTCGCCCCTGCGTAGCGAGGCTGATCGATGCGACGTGCACGGTGTAGGAGCTGGTCTCGTCTGAGTAGGTCGGAACGGCGAGAAGGTTGACGCCAGCCCTCGACACCGCAAGCCGCATCGCAGGGTCGAGCAGATCGCGGCAGATCAACATCGAGAATCTCGCCCACCCGCCAACCCACACCTTGATCAGCCGAGGCCCGGGCACGATTCCCTCTCGAACAGGCTGTGTGGACTTCGAGGTCGAGCGCTCGAACGGAACAACCTTCCGGTGCTCAAGTCGCTGCCGGCGCCGGCACAGGGCGAGGGATAGGTTCGCCGGCTCTGAACCGACGGTCTTGTGAATCGAGCCAACCACGGTCAGCGGCGGCGCCGTCCAGCTGGCGTCGAGCCACGCCTGGACCTCGTCGATGACCGTGTTTGTCAGACTCACCTCCCCCCCAACCGCGATGCCCGCGTTATGCGATGAGCACGCCTCCAGGAGCCGGACGATCCTCGCGCCTTGGTCGCCGGGTGTCGGAACCACCGGGAATAGGCTCGTCGTGCCGGTCATCTTGAACTCCCCGTCGTTGCCGTTCGCGTGGATCGACGCAACCGTTGCGGCCTCAGCGCTGGCGCGGACCTCAGCTTCCGCGTCGAAGTAGAACTCGACGGACACAGCGTCGCTCCCAGTCGCGATCGCGTCGTCCCATCGCCGCAGGTGGGGCAGCTCGTCCCGATACGTGCTCTCCGCCGATGGCCGCACCGACCTCCTCAGCCCAGCCGGAGGGTCCGGGAGCCAGTCGCCGACTGGGTAGAGCTCCCCCGCTTGCGGCCTGTAGGAGGCCACCGAGCCGATCGAGGCATGCCACAGAGCCGTGAACGTCGACCAGGTGGAAAGGTCCAGACCCCATGCGACCGCCTGCGCCCAGAGGTGGTCATCTGCGACGCGGCCTCGTGTGGAGTCGATCCACCGAAGGTCGTCCGCGTCGAGAGTCCCGTCGCACCGATCGAACTGTGACTCGACATCCGCAACGAGGTCGGACCACGCGCTGAACTCGCTGTCGTCGAGGTCGAGCACAGCGAACCCGCCGGGACGCGCACACCAGTGGTCCAGCAGATGGGATGCGACGGCGAATGTATTCGTCGGCTCTTGGGGAAGTTCGGGATGTACGCCGCCTTCCGCGCTCACGCGGGCGTCTCCCCTTGTGCAGTCGCGCGTCGTCGAACCGTTCGCAGCACCTCTCCGGACGGACAGGCGACAACCAGAAGGTCGGTGTTGGTCAGTTCGAAGATCGCGATCTGCCCGAACTGTGACGCAAGCTCAGCGGCCTCGTGGCGAGGCATACCGCTGACAAGCAGGCTGTCCTCCTTCCAGTGTCCGTCCGGCGATGCGCCGAGGACCTCCATCGGATCGAGCCCTCGTTCGCGGAGGAGGTCTGCAAGCTGACGGTTGGCTTCGCGGTTGTAGTCGAGTGGCTTCGTGATACTGCTCGGGTTCCACGCGGTGATCACATGAGCCGGCGCCCGCATCGGCAGGTCTCTGCGCGCCCGAGGGCCGGCGAGCCGAACCTTCGAACCTCGGACAGATATGACGGTCGACGCGTAGATGTCCCATCGCTCATGGTGCCGATCGATGAGCTGCCAGACGAGATCGGCGACGTCTCGGATGCGAATGAAACGATCGATCGCTTCCTCGGGGGGCGACCCATCCAAGATCGAGCCGCCATGCGCGAGGCTGTTACGCAGTTCGGCGAAGAAGCCAACGGTCGCTTCGAGCGCGCGAGCGCTGCTGGCACCTAGCGCCTCGCGCACTGCGGGTGTCCTCGCCGCCAGGTAGAGCCAGTCACCGAAGTAGAGGCATTCCTGAAGGCCGATGGCGGCGTTGTCCTTCTGGCGACGCTCAAAGATCTCGACGGCTCGATTCCGGCGCTTCTCGGTGAGCTTGTCGGGCCAGGCATCGCCGAGCTCCAAGACGATGAGCTTGGCCATTGCGATCTCGATCGCAACGAGATACGCCAGGACGACCATTCCAACCGCGGGCGCCTGCAAGTCCGCACGAGTCACGATCCATCGGATCCGATCGTGGTCGAGAACGAAGAGGTACTCCCTCGAGCGGAGCGCAGTCATGAGATCGGCGAGCGGTAGATCACTGGCGACCACGTCGGAGGCGAGCATGGACTTCGCGTGTCTTTGGACGGTCCCGCGTGCTCCTTCCAACGCCACGCGAGTGACGTAGTGGATGACCGGTTCCTCAGCGAGGCCCGCTACGTCGAAGTCCCTGGCAACCATGATCGTCGCAGCCTCGCGCGCCTTGGTCGTCGGCAACACGGTCCAGATCGGGTCGCCGACGATGTCGCGGACGGTGACGGCTCGCTCGACGATTGATCGAAGTGACGGCAGCGGGCTCGAGAGTGATGCCATGCCGAGTCACGTCCTCCGTCGATACGTGCCGCGATCGACCCTCTCGAGGTCTGCGTAGACCGTCCCGTGGTGGTGCGGCGCGCCGGTGCACATCCGAGACGTGACATGCGTCCGGATCGTGCTCTCCTTGTATCGCGATCCGCCGGTCACGACCTCCCGAACCACCTCGTCGAGAGCGAATGCCGATCTACCATGACGGCCTTCAAGCCGATTCAGAGCTGCAAGCACATCGTCCCGACAGGTCATCAGCCGCCAACCTCGACGACGAAGTCGTCCGCGCTTGGCCATATCGCCAGGACAAGGTCGGCGAGCTTCTCGCCCCGGACCGCGATGCACTCCTCGTCCCAGCAATCCGGCCAGCCGGTCACGATTCGCGTGTTCAAGTGCAGCGTGCCGTGCTGCTGCAGGAGAGAGCGCTTGCCAAGGCCATATCCGACAGCTTGAGCGCGAGCGTCGGTCCACGGTCGGTTCGACAGCGACGGGTTGAGCTTGTTGTTGACGAGGGTGAGGTTGCCAAGCCGCTGCACAACCCGATCGCGCTCGAAGGTGAGCAGCTCCGGGTCGCCCTCGGGCAACGGCCAGTACTGACCCCACCCCTGCGGCAGCACGTGCTCGATCGTGTACGCACCGCGACCACAATGCTGTTCATCACTCAGCGGAGTTCGGAGGCGGTCTTCGATGGCCTCGAGGACCATCCTGAGGCGGGCCCGGGTGATCGCCGTGTACAACGGTTGGAACCGAAGGGCTTCTCGGACTTCGGAATCCGTTGGCCACTTGCGGCTCTCCGCGTCGTGGCCGGCGAAGAAGGCGACAACGGTGGCACCCGCGGTCTCTGGTCCAGCGGCGACCAGATCCTTCAGGAGGTCGATCACGAGTATGTTGACTTGCTTCGCCGTCATACGGCAGAGCATTCGGCGAACGAGCCAGCTCTCGAGCGCGCGGAGCGCGACTCGGCGCTGCGCCACGGGCAGACGGTCCTCGTCCCATCCGAGCAGCCAGAGGAGAAGCGGTCCGAGCGCGTATTGCTCCATCACGCTGAGCGCCCTGTACGCGAAGGTGCCTTCGACTGATGTCCATGGCCAGTGGTCGAGTTGATCGAAGACCCTGGCGCTGGCCGCCAGGTCTTCGACAACCTCGTTGATCGGGGCGCCGAGCGTGGATACGAGGTCGCGGAAGTCGCTGAACACTCGGTCGGTGGGCACGTCGTGAGTTCGACGCATCGCCAGCCAGTAGTTGAGAAAGACGTCGATACGAGGTCGGTAGAGCCGACCCTGTTTGATCTGCCGCCGCCAGGAGTCGGCATCGAACGGCGCCCAGAGGCTCCAGTAGAGATGCTCAACGTCGGTGCCTTCAGCCTCGGCGACCTGGAAGACGAAGTTCTTGACGAGATCTCCTGCAAGGAGCGGCGTCCCTCGGTGGTTCAGCGTCTCGAAGATAACCTGCGCGTTGTCACCGGGTTCAAGGTCGATGACCACGACCTTCAGAAGTTGCATGAGCACGAGGGATAGGGCGTGCAGTCGCCCCCGAGTCTTGTCGGGGTCGCCGCTTGGCTCCGCCCACTCCTCGATCTCGGTGGCGAAGAATTGATGCGCTACGACGATCCGGGCAGTCTCGAGGTCGCCAGCGGGCGTGAGATCGTCGCGCATGACCGAACGGAAGGCGTTCCGGTCTGGGTTGGACGGCCAGACCTTGAAGATCTCATCTTCGTGTTGAAGCACAGCGGGGTTGTTGAGGATGAGCATTCCGAGCGCGCTCGCGTCCGCCGGCTCGCCGTGTTGTTGAACGATCCACTGGGCGGCATCAAGGAGGAGCTGCAGGGTGGTGAGGCGTTGCTGGCCGTCGATGACGTGCCGCACCGTCGTGTACGGCGACGGGACCAGCTGTTGGTCAAGAACGACGGCTCCGAGGAAGTGCGGCGGAGCGTCGGGAACGCCGTAACTGGGGCCGGTGGCTTCGAGCACTCGTTCTGCCAAGGTTCGGATGTCGCCCCAAAGTGGCTCCCACTGCTCCTCGAGTGTCCACACGTAGGGCCGCTGGAAGATCGGCACGACGTAGCGGACTTGAGCCCCGAACAGCTGAAACGGCGTCAGCGTGTTGGCCTGCACAGAACCTCCCAATCCGTCGGACGCAGGTCGACCGCTATTAGGCCTTCCACGGCACGATGACCTCCGTCGCTATCAGCCCGTCAAAATGCTCAGCGAGGCGCGTGGGCGCTTCACCCCCAGTGATCAGTACGCCAAGCTCCATGTTGCGGTCTAGTGCATGACTCGTAAGGTTCGCACTGGTTACGAACGCGACGTTGGTGTCCGATACCGCACACTTGGCGTGGAGGCTCGCATGGCCGACATCGTGGTCCGGGAGCAGTGTGGGTGGCCAGGTAAGGAGCTGAACTTCGGCCCCAAGCGTGGCGAAAGCGAGCTGCGCGTGAGTGCCGCCGTCCAAAACGAGCCGGACTTCCACCCCCCGGGACGCGGCGGCGCGCAGCGCGTTCGTGACAACCGCCGTCGTATACGCCGCAAAGCTCACGAGCGTCAGGCGTTGCCTGGCGGCATCGATGACTTGGACGAGCACGGCGTAGGTATGCCGGATGGGAACGCCTGTCACGGTGGGCCCGGTCCAGACGAGTTCGAGGCGTTGGACCTCCCGTTCGGCATTGGCGGCACGGGCTGCTGATCGAACACCGACCGCGACCGCGGCCCCGCCGACGGCCGGCTGCGCTGCCCACGCGTCGAGCAGGAGGCACGCTTGGTCTTGGTAGCGGGGGTTGGGAACAAGAGTGAGTACGAGTGGCCTGGCAGTGGACGGGTCGGGCGCGTGCTCGATTACACGGGCGGCATCATCGACCTGGGTGCCTGGAAGCGCCCGAGCGAACGCCACGATCGCATCCTCGAGCGACCAGGTCATGGCGACGCGAAGAGGCCTAGGCCAGTCTCAGCGAACGTGTCGACGACGAAGGACCGGTCGAGGTAGCGGTTTCCCCGTTCGCAGGAGGTCTCCGGGGCAAACAGGCAGGCGTGGCAGGCTCCGCCGTGCAGCGAGTCTTCGGCATCGTCGGGCACGTGTTCCGCGCACATCGGGTCCGACGCGCAGACGCCAGCGTGTGCAAACGCCTGCGTGAGGAGGCGTTCGAGGTTCGCTGGTTCGCCGAGGCTGACAAGCCCGCCGAGGGTGCCTTCGCTATCCGGTGCAGCGGTGTACAGCAGCACGCCGGCCATCGGGTGCGCACCGGTCCGCGAGTAGATGCGCTCACTGATACTGGCTGAGCCGTAGCCGCACTCGAGCGCGACCTCCCGCATGAGCAGGTGGGCGAAGCTGTGGAGGGCCATGTAGCGGGCGCCCGGCCAGCCCTGGGTCGGCAGGAGCTTGCGGCGCTGGCGCCAGCGCTGGTGCGCGTCGCTCAACGACTCGAGCCGGTTGAAAGCGGTCGCGGTGGCCTCCCATGCGGTCATCGCGTCTTCGCGGAACTGGATGAAGATGCCCTCGCCGCGAACCTCGGCGCAGGGCACCCACGTCGGTGCGCCACGAGAGATGGGCGCTTCGACAGCGATGGCTCCCGTGGGATCGGGATCGCCGGGTGGATCGATCCTCGTGAAGCCCACGAGGGCCACCACTTCGCGGAGACGTTCCACCAGGACGACTCGCTGCACGATCAACTTGAACGCGGCCGGAGCCGGGACGTCGCGGAGCTGAAAGTCCGGCCCCAGAACGGCGTGAGCGGGGTTCGAGAGCTGAGCCCACTCCGGTGCGAGTAGGTCCTCGTCCTCGTCGACGTTCGGAGCCCCGCCGGTCTTGTGGAGCTCGATTTCGGCCCAGAGGTCGTCGAGGTCGTAGCTCGCCAGCTCTCGCACAAGCGGGTTCGTGCTGCGTGCGTACTCGAGCACTTCCTTCGACGGAATCGCCACTAGGTGAGGCCAGAGGTCATCGACGATCTGAGCGATTGGGGCGGCCGCCGGGGGGACGGCGAGGACTTTGAGGCTCGATGAGAACCAGGCGTTGGAAGCGCCAAGCAAGAGCGCTCGGCTCCGCTGCGTACACGCTTCTGCGTCGATAGCGCGCAAATGTGGGTGACGACCCCGGCACTTCGGGAGATTGCGTGCTGCCGCTTCGCCGAACGCCTCAACCATCGAACGAGTCAGGCCACAAGCCTTGCAAGTCGCCATGACATCGTCAGCCCGGCTGCTCTGGTTCCGTTCAAACAGTTCGAGCACTGGGGCGGCACAGGGCGCGCCGCGGTGGACGAAAGCGACCCAAGGGAACTCGTCGAGGTGACCATTCCGGCAGGCGAGCATGAAACGGACCGGAAGGGCGGGCGGAGCTCTGCCCTTGGTCTTGTTGCAGTTCGTGTGGAGGTAGCGGGCCTGCTCCGGGCGGAACGGCGACGGCTTGAGCTCGAAGAGACCCGAGTCGCATGGCGCGATTCGGTCGCACGCCGGGCATCGCAGCCAGCGTGGGAACACTGCGACGGGGACCCCGACACGGGCCCAATCGTCGAGCGGGTTTCGCGTCTCAGCCAGGTGTGGAGGCAGGCGAAGGGCGTTGACTTGCTCGAAGCCCTTGCGCCGGCGCACCGCGGCGAGGAGTCGCTTCTCGACGATCTCGGGAGAGGCGATCGGGTCCGAGCCCCACGCGTCGAGGCCCGCGACGAGCACGGACAGGTGGGGAAGGTCGACCAGCGACCCCGGCCCGTAGGTGTGGAGCAGCTGGCTCGGGCGAACCTGGCCGACACGGGTGGCACTCAAGACGAGTCCCCGTCCGTAGTAGCCCCGCTGGTCGAGTCGCCATCGGCGGCCGTCACGTCGTCGGGCGGAGGAGGCGCGGGGAACTCGTAGTCAGGGATGGTCGTTGGGTCGGCATCGACAAGAAGCAGGTTGACCCCCGCCTCGACCTCCCGAAGCGACGTTGGGCACGTCCAGAGGCCCCATTTGGCTTGACCCGGCTGCTCCAAGAGCCCGATGGTCCGGCCGTCCTTGCGTTGGCGATACCCGAGGACTGCACCGCCAGCGACCTTTCCCTGGGAATGCACCCACGCGTCGAGCCGCTGCTTCACCGCAGCATCGATCTGCGCGCCGAGCTTCGGGTCGCTGGTCAACTCCTCAGCTCGTCGGCGAATCGCCGCGAGTGCAGCGCCCGCGACGGTGTGCGGGGCGAGGCTGTTGGGGGCGGGATTGGGGTTGGTGACCTCGTCCTGATGCCTGACCAGGGCGGTGAGCACGCCCGAGAGACCGCGGTCGAGGGCGCGGGGCGCGAACGGTGTCACCGACAGCGCTTCAACATGGCGATAGAAGGTGGCGTGGAAATGCTCGAAGGTCTCGTAGTGCGAAAGGTCGCGCGGGCGCGCCCAGTTCAGGGCCGTGACCACGAGACCGGGTCCGTCACTACTTCGGCCGACCCGGCTGGTGGCTTGGATG
>Ga0207416_1001751_pt1 | contig 26568 bp, 16 predicted proteins | sample PaiPotPPM11metaG_FD_184107 | JGI IMG/M metagenome (GOLD analysis project Ga0207416, IMG submission 184107) | Iron sulfur acid spring bacterial and archeal communities from Banff, Canada, to study Microbial Dark Matter (Phase II) - Paint Pots PPM... ... | reverse complement strand
ATTCTTGTTTTCGTCAAAGGGCGAGTAATCGCCAAAAAGGTACCTTCCATCTTTTTCGTTAAAAATATAATGAGGTTTGCAAATATCCTCTCTGTCAATACCTCTTGTCATATAATATAATATAATTCGTTTTAAGTATATGAATTAAAGCTGTTACTATCTTTGAAGTCACGTCGTATTATTAATTTATTTTTTATTGTAGAATCAACTAATATTAACCGAAGTATCGAAGTATATTAAATAGGAAATGACGTAATTGGTAAAAAAAATACCGAGAAGGGGTAAGCGGAGCTCGGCTCATAGCGGCACGGTTTTTAATATTATTATTGTATTGCTTAACAAACTGCCATCCCAGCAAATAGTCCAGCTGAGAGTCGAGGACTGTCTTGTTTAGTCAATATTCTATTTTTTCTTTTCTCTCATCGCAGATCAGTAGTTTGCTCTGTTTTAATAAATATAAAAATTTAATAGAATAACGATACTAAAGGGAATCTATCTTGGACGAAGGACGACCTGTTTTTAGCACGACTCTTACCATTTTTTACCCGCAATTTCACGCATGTAGTAGAAGATATATTGCTGTGCATATCCAGAATATTTGCCAAAATAATTCCTGATAGTCGCTGAGAGGACTTTATATTGATTTATAGTTATTCTTTCAGTCATTTTGAACTTGTTTTCATTTTCATCGAAGAGCCAGCTATAATATCGAGAGAGCGCCCTCAAAATCCAGACGTCAATAGGGAAGGCATCGAGTTTCTCGAGCGAGAATAATAGGATGCAATCAGCAATTTTGTTGCCGATGCCATATACTTTTAAGAGTTCTTCTTTTGCGTCATGATACCTAATACGAATCAAGTAATCTATATCGAGATTGCCTGAGACGATATGGTTTGCGAGTGCTTTAATTGCCTTGGCTCTATATCCCACACCGCACGAATACAACTCGTTAATGGTTGCTTTATTTAGACTGTTGACAGAAGGAAACGTGTAAAATTCTTTTCCGTCAAATATTACTTTACAACCAAATTTTTTTGAAAGGTTCTTGAGCATTTTACGGATCATCAAAATGTTAGTATTACTGGCACATACAAAGGAAAAAATGCATTGATAAGGTTCTTGTCGCATCAATCGAAGGCCAGGATATTTTCTTATTGTCTTAGAGACCAGAGTATCATTTGAAAGAGTCGATAATATTTTCTCAATGTCGTCGTCGAGTCTAAAGACTTTTCTCTCCCATCCCTTGACCTCAGGATAGGAATAGAATTGGATAGCGTTATTTTTGCTATTATCAATACAGCTACTCTTGTTTGTCCATGAGGTAGAAAATTTAATGATGTGATCTCCGTATGTGCCATACCAAGAATTACCTATTTGCTCCCAGAGAAACATTTGGCCGCTGTTAATGCTGATCTCTGGGTTAAAAGATATGGTCAAGATTAATGTATTGTCAACCTTATTGAACTTTGTTACTTTCTTCGTCTTTTATTTTTTTTAAGTCCTTCTGTAGGATTTCAATTGTCTTTGGGATCTCTTTTTCAGCACAGAGAAGACAGATCTGCTGTAAAGATAAGGGATATGTAAAGTACTTTGTATTTAGTGCGATATCATTCTTACATGATACACATTTCTTCATCTTGTACGGATCAGTATTCTTGATTATCAATTGTGATAAAAAAAATCGGGTAATTTATAAATATGATCCCCAAAACATGCTTATTAAGGATAGCATATTACCGCCAGCAAGTTGAGCTGGAAGAATCTGGCCGCATTATCACTTCATCATGCAAAGAATAATAATAATTTTAGTGTTCGCAAAGGAGTAAGAAAACTTTCGGGAGAATAATGCAGCACAGTTTGGAATGGAGAGTTACTTCATTATATCGACAGACGATGTTAAAAAAGCAGAGTAATGAAATGACACCGGCAAGGCCTAGTACCAAATCATATTTCAATTGATTCTCCTGTATCCGGAGCTTTTGATTCAAATCCGTATTTGATTTTGATTTCTTCTGCAAACTTAGTACATGAAGGTCCATCGCCATGGACGGTAAGCACCTTTGGGTTACCTTTTATATGTTCAAGAATTTCGAATAATTCGCTCCTACTATTATGTCCTGAAAATTCGAACCGTTTCACATCAGCAAGACATTTTCTTTCTCTACCATCAAAACTTACCACTCTCCGATCGAGAAGTGTTCGACCAGGCGTGCCTTCGCCCTGATATGATACCATTGCAACACCATTTTTATCACTCTTGGCAATTTCTTGCAGATAGAATACTGCAGAACCTCCAACCAACATCCCAGCAGGAGAGATGATGACGCAGGGCTCCTTAACAACACTCCTTCTTCTACTCCACCCACTTATCCATTCTGCTTCATTGATTGCTCGCTTGAATATTTCGGCATCCTTGAGGAAGGTTGGATGTTTCATCATAATTTGATTTGCTTTAAGAGCCATTCCATCCATTACAACTTTGTGTCGAAAATTGTTAGATTTTAGAACGGTTGCAATTTCCTGAGCTCTTTCTACAGAAAACGCGGGGATAAACAGTGTTCCACCTCTCTCAAGAACATCGTAGGCGAACTCCAGTAACTCTTTTTCAGCCTGATCTCGTGGCATCTGCTCACTCTGAGAATAAGTACTCTCAATGATCATTAAATCAATCTCACCAAAGTCCAAATCGGCAGGTCTGAGTAATTTTGAGCCTCTTGTATTTATATCTCCAGTATAGAATATCCGTTTACCATTGTGTTCTAAAATAACCGAAGCACCGCCCAACACATGGCCAGACTCATGCAGAATTATTTTGACATCGTTTACCATATATGTTTCCTTGTATTGCAAATTCTTGGAATTTTTCATCATTGTTATTACGTCAATGTATTCAAAGGGTAGGTAGAACCCTGATATTTTTATCATGTCCTCGATTAATAATCTTGACAGCTCAAATGTAGGAGGCGTACCCAGTGCTTGTACTGATGTTGATTCAGACAAGAACAGGGATGGGACAAATCCGGAATGATCTAGATGAGCATGAGTAATCACTACAGCGTCAACATCTTTCGGCCTGACATGCATAGGGAAGATTGGTTCTCTTTTCAAGAGTACACCATAATCCATTAAAATGCCTGTGCTATTCACATTTACAAGGAACGCTGAACGGCCGACCTCTTTGGCAGCGCCCAAGACTGATACTTTCAATTTATCCTTTATTCTAAGGTAAGTGCTTTAAGTCTTTCACAGTGAGGACAATGACGACGATATTATAGTCCTCATCACCAATTACCCCAAGAATACTGACAAGTGAAATTATGTTCTAGTAATGCCTATGAGATTGCAATCTGTTAGTGTAGTTTAATAGATAAAAAGAAGAATTTGAATAGATTTGCATGAACATCGGCAGTGTAGTGCCTTCACTTATATGGTTCAACGGCGTGGATAACAAGGCGGTAGTTGTAGCCCCAGAGATGATTGAGATACTAAGATTTGTCAATACTGAAAATGCTAATAATAATAAAAGCATTAATAGTGTATTTCACTAGGGATAGCAAGCATTGGGAAAAAAAGAACTTACTGCTATCTTTTCATCAGACCCCGATAGATATTACAAGGTTTCGTTATTTGACAGATTAGGCTTTAAGCGTCAACGATGCAATAGTTGCGGTAAATTTTTTTGGTCCTTGAATGAGAAGCAGGTTTGTCCAGATCACCAGTACTACGGTTTTATAGGTGAACCTCCTACAAATAAAAGACTTGATTACATCAACGCTTGGAAAGAAATAGAAGAATACTTTCAATCCAACGCACACTCGATAATCAGACGATACCCTGTAGTCTGCAGGTGGCGCGATGATCTCTATTTTACAATAGCATCCATTGTCGATTTCCAAAGAGTAATCGGGGACAAGGTTATTTTTGAGCTGCCTACAAATCCACTTATTGTTCCGCAAATGTGTTTGCGCTTTAACGATATAGAAAATGTGGGTTTGAGTGGCAGACATTACACAAGCTTCTGTATGATTGGCCAGGTTTGCAATGCAGACGCACAGGGTGGCTATTGGAAAGATAAGTGCATCGAACTTGATTATAGAATGCTAACAAACGCCCTTGGGATAAAAAAAGAAGAGATCACTTTTGTAGAAGATGTATGGATGGGTGCGGGTGCCTTTGGCTACTCGCTAGAATATTTTGTGAGTGGACTTGAACTAGGCAATGCTGTTTTTACCGAATTTGAGGGGAACGAGAACGACTATAGAGTAATGACCAATAAGATTATTGATATGGGAGCTGGACTTGAGCGACTCTCATGGATAACAATGGGAACACCGACAAGTTATGATTGTTCTTTTGGTCCCGTGGTGCGAAAATTAGTTGACAGTTCTGGAACCTCTGAAAGTCCAGAAATTCTATCCAAATATTTTACAGCAGTTTCTACTAAACTTGACTACATGAGTGGAGACATTCACGCACTAAAGTCACTCATTGCTAAGGAACTAAAAATCTCCGATGACCTACTTACAAAAATGACTGCCCCCTACGAGGCAATTTATACTATTGCAGATCACACTCGTACACTGGTGTTCGCCATCTCTGATGGTGCACTCCCATCAAACGTGGGAGGAGGCTATAATCTAAGAGTGATTCTACGTAGGGCACTTTCGATTTTGGAAAGATTAGGCTGGAGCATGAAACTCGAAGATATTGCTGATATGCATATTGATTATGTCAAGCACATGTATCCAGAACTTGAAGAACACAGAGAAGATGTCAGGACAATTCTTCAGATTGAATCTGGTAGGTATATAGGATCTAGGGAAAGGATGGAAACGATTGCTAATTCAATAAAAAGTACTGAGAAGAAGCTGATGGTGGATGATCTTATTAGAATGTACGAATCTGACGGTGTTACTCCAGACTTTTTGGTCGATTTGGGAGCAATAGACAGTATCCCGCCTACTTTTTACACAAAGCTCGCTGAACTTCATACTAGCCAAGCAGCAGCTCAAGCTCAAAAGCCAATCTACGGCTTAGATGGCGTTGCGCCGACCAGGCTATTATACTACGAAGACAAGTCAATCCGTGAATTTAGTGCCAAGATTCTTAAGGTGATCGATAAAAAATTTATCATACTAGACCAGACTGCGTTCTATCCGCGGGGTGGTGGACAAGAACCAGATACGGGAGAGATTGACGGCGTAAAAGTACTCGAAGTTATAAAACAAGCAGATATCGTAGTTCATAAACTACAAGGTCCATCAGATTTCATAGACGGCAAAACCGTGCATGGAACAGTAAATGACCGAAGGCGCGAATTAATCACTAAACATCATACTGCAACTCATGTTCTTAATACCTCGGCGAGATTTAACCTTGGATCGTGGGTATGGCAGAATTCTGCATTCAAAGAGGAAAATTATGCCAGACTTGATGTTACTCACCATTCCTCTCTTAACAGAGAGGAGGTTGAAAGAATTGAAAAGACCGCAAACATTGTAATTAGACAAAATTTACCAGTTAAGATCAAGATCTATGACCGTGTTGATGCAGAGCAAGACTACACTTTTAGAATATATCAGGGTGGTGTTGTCCCAACCAGCAATATCAGAATTGTAAATATAGAAAACTGGGATATCGAAGCCTGTGGTGGAACGCATGTTAGCACAACCGGTGAAATAGGACTTATTAAAATTATTAAATCTGAAAGGATTCAGGATGGAGTTGTCAGATTAGAGTTTGTTGCTGGGGAGGCCGCTATGAACTATATCCAAAAGCAAGAAAACCAGCTTACGATGATCGCTCAGTCTTTAGGCTCCAGTAAGGAAAAGGTTGTCGAGTCACTTCAAAAGTGTATAGATGAGGCTGAGGCTGCAAAAAAGAAGGTAAAAACTATGCTTCGAAAAATTACTCCCTCAATAGCAAAATCTGTCTCTGAGGAGGCAAAGCAATTACCTTCAGATGGCATCAAGTTTTATCATGTACGTGATAATGAAATGGATGAGGAATATCATATTTCTGTAGGAGAGAAATCTATTGAAAGTGATCCATCTCTGATCTATGTGGCGTTTATATCAAAAGGTGAAGGAATACGTGTAATTGTATTTGTTGGCGAACAAGCACAGAAAAAAATAAAAGCTGCCAGCATCGCAAGGCAAATTTCTGTTCAATTAGGAGGTTCAGGTGGCGGCGATGGTAGATTTGGACAGGGCGGAGGTAGATTTAAGGACAAGATAAGCACTGCTTTGGTTTCGGTAGAAGAGTTAGTCCTGAAAAGTAGTATGTAGGATAATAATAAAAGTAATCGAACCATGACCAGTATCGATAATAAAAATAATGGGGACAATAAGAAGAAGGGAGAAAGGAACAGAATAGTTTGGAAGACAGTTGAAGAAAAGTGGCGAGACAGATGGGAAGAGCAAAGGATCTTCCAAGCAGATCCGGATATTGGAAAGAAGAAATATTTCATAACCGTAGCATATCCCTATCCAAACTCTCCTCAACATATTGGTCATGGAAGAACATACACTCTTGCTGACGTACATGCCCGTTACATGAGGATGAAAGGTTACAATGTCTTATTCCCAATGGGTTTCCATTACACAGGTACGCCTATTCTTGCCATGTCGCGTAGAGTTGCATCTCGGGATAAAGATTTGTTGGAAACCTTCGATAAGGTTTACCATGTTCCAAACGACACAATTACAAGTTTTGTCGAACCTGTAAAAATCGCGAGCTACTTTCACAATGAGATCAGGCTAGGAATGAAAGAGTTGGGATTTTCAATTGATTGGAGGCGCGAGTTTAGTACCGTAGACATGATATATTCAAAGTTTATCTCTTGGCAGTTTAGGACATTGCGGAAAAAAGGACTAATAGTACAAGGCTCGCATCCGGTCGGTTGGTGCCCAAACGATCAAAACCCTGTTAGTCAGCACGATACCATAGGCGATGTTGAACCTGCCTTCAATGAATATACTCTGATCAAGTTCAGGCTGGGTGATGGGTACATAATTCCGACGGCCACTTTGAGACCAGAAACTATCTATGGCGTTACTAATCTATGGGTTAACCCCAATATAGAATACGTCAAAATTTGTCTCAAAGACAAGGACGAAAGATGGATCGTAAGCAAGGAAGCAGTAAAAAAATTAGAATTTCTAAATCATAAAGTCACAGTCGAGTCTTACGTGTTAGGGAAAGAACTAGTTGGGACATTGGCTAAAAACCCAGTTACCCACGTTTCGTTACCACTCTATCCTGCCCTATTTGTTGAAGCCGATAACGGTACAGGATTCGTAATGTCTGTTCCAGCTCATGCACCATATGATTATCGGGCACTAGAAGATCTGAAAAATAATGTTTCACTTCAAAAGGAATTTGGATTAAGATCTGTTGAGGTAAAACCTATTGCAGTAATTGAATCCGATGACTACTCTGGTATAGACGTAATACCTTCTAAACAGATCATAAACAAATTCAACATACAGAATCAGACAGATACTGAAATCGAAAAAGCTACTAACGAACTCTACTCACATGAATTTTACAAAGGAAAGATGCTTCAAAATACAGGAAAGTATGGTGGTATGCCTGTTTCTGAAGCAAAGGACAAGGTAAAAAGTGAAATTCTCATGAGTGGTGATGCTGATATAATGTTTGAATTGATAAATAAACCTGTCAGATGCAGGTGCGGTACACTGTGTGTTGTTAAACTGTTAAATGATCAATGGTTCCTGAATTATGGGGACACAAAATGGAAGAATTTAGCACATGAATGCATTAACAACATGGAAATAGTTCCAGAAGAGATTAGGCAGGAATTTAACTACGTACTAGATTGGTTAAGAGAGAGGGCTTGCGCTCGAAAAACCGGGTTGGGTACTAAGTTACCCTGGGATCAGGACTGGATTATTGAAAGCCTCTCAGATTCTGTTATCTATATGGCATACTACATATTGGCAAAGTATGTTAATGATAAATCAATCATTGATGCTAATAATCTAAAGGATTCAGTGTTTGATTATGTCTTACTAGGGAGGGGCAACATTGTGGAGGTCGCTTCAGAGTGCAATATCTCTACAGCATTACTTGAGCAGATGAGGCAAGAATTTACCTACTTCTATCCCGTGGATTCAAGACATTCTGGAAGGGATCTAGTTCCAAACCATCTGTCATTTTTTATTTTCGGCCATGTAGCAATTTTTGACAGAGAGAATTGGCCAAAGCAGATTGTTGTAAATGGCTCCGTTTTGATGGACGGCAGGAAGATGTCAAAATCGCTAGGAAATATTATTCCACTTCGTGATGCCATCAAAGAACATAGTGCAGATGCGATCCGTTTAGCAATGCTTATTTCTGCAGAACTCTTACAAGATGCCGATTTTTCATTCGATACGGTAAAAGGAATTCGGTCCAAGTTACAAGATATATATGACATGGGAATAGAATCTTCTACAAACTCCTCACAATCACAAATAATAGGAGCAAAAATAAATGAAGAACTAGTAGACCGGTGGCTACTCAGCAGGTTACAGCGCACGGTTGCAGATACTACGATGTCAATGGATAAGTTACGTGTGAGAGAAGCGGCCCATAACATAATATACTCTCTAGATCATGATCTGCAATGGTATGAAAAGAGAGTAAAAGCCAAGAAGCGCGAAAACTCTTCCGTTCAATATACTCTGTCAACGTTTCTTAATGCTCGTATTAGGATGCTGGCACCGTTTGCCCCATTTATAAGTGAAGAAGTTTGGGAGAAAATTGATAATTCATCTACTTCCATCATTTTTGCTGGTTGGCCATCAGCTGACAAAGATAAGATAGATATCGTCGCTGAAGAATCGGAGCAGCTAGTTATGAATCTGATTTTTGATCTTCAGAAGATTGTTAAAGTAACGAGGATTAATCCAAAAAAAATAATTTTTTATACTGCAGCACGCTGGAAATTAAAAGTATATAATAAGATTCTCTCGAGTGTATTTTTGGAGAGTAATCCTATCTTTGGAGATATCATGAAACAGCTGATTAAAGATCCGGAAACAACAAAGGCAAAAAACGATTCCAATATGGTACGAAAAATGATCGAAGATATTCTGTCCGATCCAATTGAAACAAGAAACAGGCGACTACGATTCGAGAATTTCGATGAAAAACTTCCAATAGAGGATGCTAGAAACTTATTATCTTTAGAAAGTGGAAACGAACATGCTGAGATATTGGTATATTCAGAAGACGATACTGATCAGTCAGAATACGATCCAAAGCAGAAAGCAAAATTTGCTAGACCCTTCAAACCTGCAATTTACTTGATCGATCAATAATAAATATTATTGATTGTTACTCTTACCACTCACCTCGTTATCCTTGTTACTACTTGGCCTTTTGCCTTTTCCTCGCAGTAATAATAGATGAGACTAAATATAATGAAAACCCTACCATGACCATCGGGAGTCCATAAAGCGAAAATCCGCCTCTATGCGTATAGCTTCCCACTCCCACAAATATAGCTCCTACTATTAGCAAGGCTAATCCTGTTCGAGCCGCCGCGGGCATCTGAATTTTCCTCTTCGAAGATGATGACAATGTATTTGTACCCCCTTTCACAACTAAGAGGCACTAATATCATTTTTTTGTCAGTTAAACCAATCACAATATTATAATTATGGCACTTAAGTGGATTCCATTGTCAGATCCTAGATGAAAGCCGGGCATATACGGGGTGCAAATGAGAAGCATGGATTCCCTACTATTGAAGATATATTCAAAGCAAGAGACTTGCTAAACAAAGCCGTCAGAAAAACACCATTGCAAAGATCTGACACGTTTTCTAAATTAGTAGGTACAAGCATCTTTCTTAAGCTTGAATCTTTGCAAAAAACGGGTTCGTTTAAGGTGCGTGGAGCATTCGTTAAACTCGACATGTTATCGAATGAAGAGCGCAAATACGGCGTCATTGCTGCCTCGGCAGGCAATCATGCCCAGGGAGTTGCATATGCTGCATTGAAAAAGAATATTTCATGTACTATAGTGATGCCGAAGAATGCGTCTCCGGCGAAAGTAGCTGCTACAAAATCATATGGAGCGAAGGTAACTCTACGCGGGTTAGATTATGAGGAATCCTGGCTTGCAGCACAGGAAATAGCAAAGGAGGAGGGACGCACGGTCATTCATGCTTTTGATGACGCTCAAATAATTTCTGGTCAGGGAACAATCGGTCTGGAATTGTTGGAGGATCTCCGTGAAATTGACGAAGTTTATTTGCCTGTGGGTGGTGGAGGGCTTGCTGCGGGTGTCGCAATAGCGATAAAGGCAAAAAATCCCAACGTAAAGATTATTGGGATAGAGTCCAAAGCATTTCCCGCTATGAAAGAATCTCTAGCCAAAGGCTCTTTGCAACATGTAAAAGCAGGATATACCATAGCAGATGGCATCTCCGTAAAATCACCTGGCAAACTCACTTACGAAATTGCAAGCAAATACCTAGACGACCTAAGATTAGTCGAGGATTCATCGATAGTTGAAACGATGTTTTTGCTCATGGAAAGAGCAAAACTGGTCGTAGAACCTGCGGGGGCAGCAAGCCTCGCTTATTTAATTTCAAACGGTCATCCAAACAAAGACAAGAATGTTATAGCTTTGCTATCTGGGGGTAACGTGGATATGTATCTGCTTGGACAAGTAGTAGCAAAGGGTCTTATGCATATGGGAAGAATGCTTAAAATTTTTATCCAATTACCAGATAGACCCGGAGCATTGAAGACCATAGTGGATAGTATTGCAGAACTAAGTGTTAATATTGTCGAAGTGGACCATGATAGATTAAGTCCCAATATTTCTGCAGGAACTGCGGGTGTATACTTAAGTCTCGAAATGGAAAATGCAAATCATGCAAAACGCTTAATCGACTTTCTAGAGGCAAAAGGAGTCGAATTCAGAATCGTTAGTTAATATGATTCCTAATAGCAATCCCACAGAAAGCAACAGCCAAGTATTTACGGACTCGTATATGTGCTATATATCACGCATGATGTACTACCATGTTGATAATAACTCTAGTTGGTAAAGTTATACTCTCTAAACCCTGCCTTATCAGCCGTAGTGCCACCTATTTTTACTAGGACGAACTCGTTGTGGACAGGTAAAAGAGAGGTATCGAAATTTCTTTCATTTCCGCGAAGTCTTTCATATTCGTGAATTGAAATCTTTTTTCTGGGTCCTATTTCTTCCTCGAGGTTCATTCCCTCTACGATTTCCTTGTATTCAGACTGAATCACACCAGTAAATACCATCGCGCTACTACCGCTACCGTATGATCCGAACCCTACTCTCTTACTCTGAAGATCGGTGCCCTTCTTGTATTCAAATTCCAATAAGCTTCTAAAACCCATATACATTGACGCAGTATACAGATTGCCGATTATGGTCGATGCTTCAAGTGAGCTCGCCATTTTCTTTTCAAAAACTTCATTGTAGAAAGATGTTTGCATAAATGCTCGCCTGAATCTTTCGTCAGCTTTCATAAATTCAGTGTCAGCCAAAATTGATTCAATGGTGCCTCTGGGGTCTTTGGGGGCTGTTTCTTGTAATCCCACTTCTTTTACGACCTTATTCCACCGTGGGAGATCCCTCCACTCATGTCTTAACAAATATGCCAGCGCCTTTTCACCCATTCGTCTATAAGGAAGATGAACACTGAATAAATCGATGTGATCTGTTATGGATTCCCCATCTTTCAGTCGAATCAAACCTGTTCTGATAGCTTTTTCTTTGTAACTATCAAAGGCCTTCCTTACTTGAATTAGATATAATAAGTTAGAGTAGGTTCCATTAACTACAGGAGTATCCTTTCCACATGGTCTGTAAAAATCATATTCATTTTTAATAATTGTGGAAGTAACTTTTTGATCAAAAGCTAGTAATCTGGGATTCTCTTTTATCAGCATTGCAACTGCACCTGCACCTTGTGTATATTCCCCAGCAGAACCAATATCATATTTAGCAATATCACTCACAATCACTATGGCAGCTTTACCATTATTTTCGTCTGCCCTAATCCAATTTGTATTATCGTAAAGCGCATATGATCCGCTTACACATGCAAATTTGCACTCAATTCCGCCGGCGTGTTCGAAGGAACTTTCACCGTAAACTTGTTCCAGCATTCCTATCACAAAAGAATTCATCGCTTTAGATTCGTCAAGGCCAGACTCGGTAGCTACATACATTCTACCTATATCTTCAGGATGCAGATGGTTTTTTTGCATTAATTTCAAACAAGCATTAGCGGCCATACAAGCTGGGTCTTGATTTGTGTCAACCAGAGCCATCTTCTTTACTCCAATACCGTACTCTAGCTTGCGAGGGTCGATTCCTCTTGCCTCAGCAAAATCCCTATAGTCTATATATAGCTTTGGAATATATATAGCCAGATCATCAATCCCTACTGGCATTTATCCATCTACCATATAGCATGAAACTACAGATATAGCCAATTTAAAGTTATATCTAGCTAGTTTTGACTAATTGTCGTAAGCTGGTTGACACACTTTGCTATTAGTTTAATAACTTTTTATAGTCTGATAGAAGTTATCCCTCTCCGCGACTTCAAAACCAATTTGTTTAATGGCAGCTATAATTTTATGCGCACTTAGTTCAGTCGATCTGGACCCAGTAGCGGTTACTACTTCTTCACCGATCAGAGTGCCACCAAAATCGTCTGCTCCGTAATTTAGTGCAAGCTGAGCCATGCCAATCCCGTTTGTAAGCCAAGAGGATTGAAGATGATCTATCAAACCGTTATAGATTATTCTTGAAATGGCGATCATCTTTAATAGATTTAATCCTCCTGCTGAATATTTTATAAGGCCCTCTGCCTGTATCCGAGTTTTGTTGGGCTCAAAACTCCAAGGGATAAATGCCATAAAACCTCTAGTTTTTTCTTGTAGTTCTGCAATTTTCATAATATGTCGGGCCCTTTGTTCTTCGGTTTCTACCGTGCCATACATCATTGTAGCAGAGGACTTTATATCTAATTCATGCGCCTCTTCCATTATTCTAAGCCATTCGTGACTTTTGATTTTGAGAGGACTGATCTCTGCTTTCACATCGTCATTTAGAATTTCTGCACCCGCACCTGGAAGGGAATCCAAGCCTGCACTTTTTAGTCTTGCAAGGACTTCTTTAGTGCTACTTCTCTCTACCTTTGCGACAGTATCGATTTCAGATGCAGAAAGTCCATGAATTCCGACTTCAGGGCATCTTGTCTTTATTGCTTTGAAGGCGTCCTCGTAAAATTCCAGTTTCAAATTTGGATTATGTCCTCCTTGAATCAGCACTTGAGTAGTACCGAACATCTCTCTAGACACTAATACACGCTTCACAATTTCATCTAAAGATAAGGTATAAGCTTCTTCATGTCCTATTGGACGGTAGAATGCACAAAATTTACAATAAGTTATACAGATATTAGTATAGTTCAATATAATATTATTAACAAACGTAGCAGTATTTCCATAGAGTCGCTGTCTAAGTATATTACTTACCATGGCAATTGGGTAAATGTCGTTGGATTTGAAAAGCCTTATGCATTCATCCAGACCAAGAATATGGGAGTCTAGTGCATTATGCAAAATGTCGGCGACATCAGACTTTGTAATTAAATCGTGTACTAGGCCGCTAGTATTTTGCAATATTAACATATCTGTGTGGATTATCAATGCTATTTATTCCTTACAAGCGCTATCCTCTTCTCTTTTTTTAAAGCTGGACGAAGTTTAGCCTATGCAACATATATTATATCTGGCTTCATAGATAGTGCTAGTTTGCTAAAAGGTGTTGTAGGTAGCGATGGAGTAGGAACACCTGCATTGGAAAAGGCAATGGCAGGCCAAGAACTATCGTATAAGGATGGACTCCAGCTCATGAATGAAGAGAACCTTTTTTTGCTAGGCGCCGCTGCTGATAATATTCGCAAATATCTAAAGGGAAATAGTGTTACTTTTGTTGCTTCGTATTACTTAAATTACACCAATGTTTGTGCCGCCAGTTGCCCTTTGTGCGCATTTTACAGAAAGGGCAGTGATGCAGACGCATTCACTCTGAGCACTGAGCAGATATTGACAAGAGCGCGAATCGCAATAAAAGAAATGGGATGCACGGAACTGCATATAGTAGGTGGCTTTCATCCAAAGCTTGGGTTGGATTACTACGAGAATATGATGAGGGTGATAAAAGCAGAGTTTCCTAGTGTTGTAATTAAAGCATTGACACCGGCAGAAATTTTCTTTATCTCCAGGCTAACTAGAAATTCAGTAAAGGAAGTATTGCTCAGATTGAAAGCGGCCGGCCTAGATGCCCTACCAGGGGGAGGAGCCGAGATTTTTGATCCGGAAGTAAGAGAGATAATTGTAAGAGGAAAATGTTCTAGTGAAGAGTGGCTTGATACTGCCCGTCAAGCCCATGAGCTAGGATTGAAGAGTAATTGCACAATGCTTTTCGGTCATGTAGAGAAGGCTGAGCACATTGTTGAGCATATTTTACAAATCAGAGAACTTCATAAAAAGACACGGGGCTTTACTACCTTTATTCCTTTAAAGTTTAGCTTAGAGAATACTGAGCTAGAAAAGAACAACATAATCAAGACGGAGAGTCCTTCAACATATGACTTGAGGGTTATCGCTGTGTCGAGGCTGTTGCTAGCAAATGTACTCAATAACGTATCAGTGTATTGGGTAGCACTAGGTAAAAAATTGGCTCAGGTCGCGTTGTCATATGGGGGCAACGATATGGTGGGAACTGCGTTTTCGGAGGAAATATTCAAGGCAGCTGGTAAAGATACAGGTACTTCTATTCAAGAGTTAGCTAGTTTGATTAAGGAAATTAGGAGAGAGGCTGTTCAAAGAGATACATTCTTTAATATAATTAGAAGATTTAATTGATGATTGATTGAGGAGACATTCATATTGACAACCTTGAATGGAATGATGGATATGATGCAAACTCGAACTTGTGGAAATGTGTGATGTATGTGGAATTCAAACGAAATTCAATTGTGAAATCAACGGAAGTATTCCTTTTTCCTGTCCCATTTTGAACATTTTCTTAATAGCTTTTTTACCATCAGTTCCCATGTCGACAGTGATATCATTTACATACATTTTGATAAACTTCATCATAACATGTTTTGGTTGCCCTCTGCTATACCTCATAGCATAATCTACCGCAGCATTTCTGTGTTCTAGTCCATAAAGGATTGAAGCCCTGAAAAGATCGTTAAACCTTCTAATTTCTTCAATATTCATTGATTTGATACTTGCGACATTGATCCCTAGTGGCACCGGCAGCCCATTGGTTTCGATATGCCACCAGGCTCCAAGATCAAGAATGTTGTATAGGTGTGACTTATGATAGGTAATTTGCGTTTCATGAATAACCAAACCTGCATCGACTTTATCTGACAGAACAGCATCAGGAATTAGCTGAAAATTTATTTCCTGTTCCTTAAATTTTCCGAGAACTAGATTTAGTAATAAATTGGCAGACGTCATCTTGCCTGGTATTGCGATTGTACATTCCTTTAATTGAGAAAGTGACATCTCTTTTTTTGATACTACTACTGGACCGTAGTTAATGCCAAAGCTTGCTCCACTACGCAATATAGTGTAGTCCTTCAAATAAGCGAATGCATGAGCTGAAATTGCGGTGACGTCGAGCTCATGTTTTAAGGCATGTTTGTTGAGAGTTTCAATATCTTCTATAACATGTTTGATTTTAAAATACGGCGATTTTACTTTACCTGCTTCAATACCGTAAAACATGAAAGCATCATCAGCATCAGGAGTGTGACCTAACGTTATCTCTCTCATAGTCTAAATCAACATTGGAATACATTTTACAGAGCAATATTTTCGAGGCTATATTTATTCTATGTCCTATACATGAGTGATTGGTGCATCACTAACTCCAGTTATGTAATCTAACCCACATCTGCATTGCTAATCATCGCTACTGAGGTCATAACTTTTTCCTTCCCGTACTATCCCGGAATCATTTCCCTCGCTTAGCGAATGCGTGCTATTTAACGTAACAATAGAAAGCCGTACAACTATCTCATATTACTAGGGAACGTTTAATAGTCCTCCAACGAATTTTTTTCGACTATATATGCCAAAATTCAAATCTACTCAGGATATTTTGAGAATTATCGGTAATAAAGAACAAATTCGTAACTTTGGTGTTATCGCACATGTTGACCACGGCAAGACTACCATGAGTGACAGTCTGTTGGCTGCCTCGGGTATTATTTCCCCTTCAGTTGCAGGTCAGGCTCTCGCACTCGACTCGATGAAACTTGAACAAAACCGACAAATGACTATTCGTGGGGCTAACGTCACACTATTCTATGAAAGTGAAGGCAAGGAATATGTAATTAATATGATTGACACGCCCGGCCATATTGACTTTACAGGAAGGGTCACCCGAGCGCTCAGAGCAATCGATGGTGTAGTAGTGGTCTCTGATTCCGTAGAAGGAATTATGACTCAGACAGAAACAGTAACAAGACAAGCCCTCGAAGAACGAGTAAGGCCTGTTCTTTACATTAACAAAATTGACAGGTTAGTAAAGGAATTAAGGTTAGACCCGTCGGCAATGCAAAAATGGCTCTCGAATATAATCGCTGAATTCAATAGACTTGTCGATATTTATGCTGAAAAAGAACTTAAAGAAAAATGGAAGGTTAGCATTCAAGCAAATAGCGTTGCATTTGGTTCTGCGAAAGACAGATGGGGTTTTAACTTCGCGATGGCCCAAAAAAAAGGTATCACTTTCAAGGATGTCTACGATGCATATACTTCAGAAGATCCTAATCTTATAAAATTGCTAGCCGAAAGAGCACCATTACATGATGCGGTTCTAGGGATGGTTGTACAACACCATCCGCCACCTCATGTAGCCCAAAGGTATAGAATTCCCAAGATCTGGGGTGGCGATTTAGAATCCGATATTGGCAGATCTCTTGTATCGTGCGACGATAAGGGACCTGCTGTTATGATGGTTACAACGATCAATGTAGATCCTCAAGCAGGCAGAGTTGCAACAGGCAGACTCTTTTCCGGAACTGTTAAGGATGGCGACGAAATCTACCTGATAGACGCAAAAAGGCCAGGAAAAATTCAATCAGTAAATATCTACATGGGAAATACAAGAGAGGTAGTAAGTATATTGCCTGCGGGTAATATTCCTGCTCTGCTAGGTGTCGATTATGCTATTGCAGGCGAAACAATTTCTACTGTAAAAAATATTCCGGCATTTGAATCGATAAAATACGTCTCAGAACCGGTGGTTACAATTGCGGTAGAGCCAAAGCATCCAAAAGATCTGCCGAAGCTTGTTGAGGCGTTAAGAAGAATTACGGTGGAAGATCCAAATCTTATTGTCAAGATTAACGAAGAAACCGGCGAGACTCTGATGGCCGGAATGGGAGTGTTGCATCTAGAAATCGCGACATCACTTTTGCAGGAAGCGGGACTCGACATCACTACTAGTCAGCCATTAATCAATTATAGAGAAACAATTCGTGCAAAAGCAGGACCGATCATGAGCAAGTCGCCCAACAAGCACAATAAGATCTTTATGCGTGTGGAACCACTTGGTGAAGACATAGTCGAATTGATTAGGACCCGCCATATCCGAGAGGATATGGATAAGAAGGAAATGGCCAAGGTTCTTCGAGAGAAGGGTTGGAATGCGGATGAAGCACGGAATGTCGCCGCAGTAGATGTAAGTGGCAACGTATTACTTGATGAAACGAAGGGTGTCCAATTTATTCAGGAATCTATGGACTCTATTAAATCAGGCTTTGAGGACGTAATTTATTCTGGTCCAATAGCTCGTGAAACCGTAAGGGGTGTGAAGTTTGTTTTACATCACTTTGTTCCCCACGAGGACCCGGCGCATAGGGGTCTAGCCCAATTAATGCCCGCTACTCGAAGAGCTATGCTGGGTTCGATGCTTATTGCAGATCCTGTGCTTCTCGAGCCTATTCTGGGTATAGAGATAAAGTGTCCTCAAGAACAGATTGGCACGGTGGCAGGCATTTTATCAGGAAAAAGAGGGAAGTTGCTAAATGTGGAGCAAAAGGGTTTAATTTCGATTATACAGGGCGAAGTACCAGCGTCAGAGACGTTTGATCTATCTGAGGTGATGCGGGGTGGAACGGCTGGTAAGGCATTGTGGAATACATACTTTAAGGCATGGCAACCCGTCCCACAATCAATATTCAGAACCTTAGTGGGAGAAACAAGGAAGAGGAAGGGTCTAAATCCAGAACCACCGAGTCCAGACGAATTTATAGACAAGGAATGATCTTGTCTAGATAATATTATTTTCTACTTTCTTACAGTAACCCCCTCCAAACAATGGGCAAGACTAAGTAGTGACACTAAAACTCAGTGTGCCATAAGTCAAGACGAAATATGCTACTCCTATTGCCAGAAGTTCAGCACATATCATTTCGGATAGTCTGGCTAGCTATCGAGGAATGGTTGTTGCGGCCGTTATCGATCCGATTTTGGCTATTGTTATTTAAGCAAATCAAAACTATATTCCAATAGAGATCTAAGATTAGCGTTATATGATAATTCATTACTGGCGCTAGACCCTTAATAAATATAAACAATTACGGTAATGATTACTTTTGTATGAAACTTGACGTGCCAAGGTATACGGAAAGGTTTGGAGCCATTAGTCTTCACGGTGTTCAGCGTGTTTACGAGCTGGATTCTGGATTTAACGACGGTAGGCCAGCATCTGAAGCCATTCGGAGTGTGGGAAATGTAGAGATTTCAGAAATTGAAAGGAAAATGGCTATTGTGATCCCCATTAAAGGAGAACGCTTAAAGTTACTCGAGGGGGTGTTGAGCGGTATACCCCATGATTGTTTAACTATTATTGTTTCTAATAGTCCAAGGCAACCTGTAGACAGGTTTAAACTAGAAAAAGAAGCACTTGAGCAATTCAATCGATTTGTTGGAAAAAATACATTAATCCTGCATCAAAAAGATCCGGGATTATCCGATGCATTAAAAGAGGTGGGGTATACCAGTATATTTGGTCCAGATGATATAGTGAGGAACGGTAAGGCGGAGGGGATGGTTACTGGAATGCTGCTTGCAAAGATGGCAGGAAAGGAATATGTTGGATTTATCGACGCTGATAATTACGTTCCCGGAGCTGTGAACGAATATGTGAAAATATTTGCCTCCGGTATCGCAATGTCTAACACCCCATATACAATGGTTCGTATCTCATGGATTTACAAACCAAAAGTGTCCGAGAGTGGACTATATTTTTCAAAATGGGGAAGAGTGTCTGAGATAACAAATCAATATCTTAATTCATTGGTATCATACTACACCGGTTTTGAAACTGAAGTTATGCGCACAGGAAATTCAGGGGAACATTGCATGTCTATGAAATTAGCAGAGCTTTTAACCTATTCATCCGGTTTTTCTGTGGAGCCGTACGAGGTAGTGAACATACTGGAAGAATTTGGAGGAATTTTACCAACAGAAAATCAAGACGCTATGGATAAAGGTATAGAAGTAATGCAGGTAGAAACGCGGAATCCACATTTTCATGAGGAAAAGGGCGAGGATCACTTGAAGGAAATGTTTAACGGATCACTTGGTAGCATCTACCACAGCAAGATATGTCCCCCAAGACTAAGAGATAAAATCAGTGAAGAGCTACGCGGAAGAGAAATAATACAGGAAGGACGAGAGCCAGATTTATTAAAAAATATTAACTCCTTCAAAAATGTGGATATGCACCAGTTCGCAAAAATTCTACATGATCGCGCAATAAGTTTCGTTCATTCTAGTTAATAGGTAAATAAACAAATAAAAATAGATTCTAAAAAAGGCGTAGCAGAAAAAACAACAAGAAATGCAAAACAATCAACGTCTTCTTTATTATGGGCAGAAAAAATTGTTATAAGTATTTTGGAATGAATATTTACATAGGATCATTACATTTGTAGCCTTGCCACGATACGGCATGAACATTTAGATCACCGAGTTTGACATCTGTCGTTTATTAGACAGTTACCATCATGTTACTGCTATTCGGGTGCCAATTAGAAGACTTTATTTTTTTAAGGTATAACCTGTTCCATAAAAATATGATTACCACTAGTCTCACCACTTTTACGTTCTCGCAGTCTGAATGTCTCTCGTGCGCTCGTCTGCAAAGGCATGCCGTCACTTCCTATGTTTTTCTAGCAACATCTCTATAAATTGTCCTAGTAAAGCCCAATAGGCTTCAAGTAATATTTCACGATATTTTCCTGCCATACTTGATTTGCTCAATATACCCTTCTCTATCATTTCAGATCAAGGTTTTTCGAACTACTACTACTACCATTTTCCATTTGTTACCGATTGATCCATTGAGCAAAATCATCAATGCACCACACAAGAAAGCTCACAGCTCGTGTTGATATCGTATGTTATTTTATACCTTAACTAGATTAAAGCTATTTAATCCAATGCAGCTTTGAAGACGATGTATTCTTCCACGTGCCCGGCCTTGTGTTATAATATGCACTTGTCTCTTGCTTAGTCCAACTGCAAAAAAGAATAGAACCGATTACCCTCGTTCAATATCTCATCCCGCCAATAGATAGGCAGGTCATTAAGTGATTGGTAGTGTGGTATTAAAATTCAGCCCAGAAAAATCTCCTTTATATTCTTACAAATCTAACCATTTATGTTATTTTTACTTGATTAATGGTGCTAAAGTATTAAAAGCCATAAATAGGTATCATATTATACAATTTATAACCAGTTGTGAAGGAGATCTCCAGCAGATAACATCTGCAACAAAGGACATTCCTTTGTTGGATAGTGACCTCCCGTAAGCTGAATTAATCGAACATATGTTGGGCTAATTGATAATCCTTCTACTGAAGTCCTCACTCACAAAACCTTGCAATAGCTAAGCTGATAAATAAGCATTCTGTAAAAAGGCTTTTAAGTCGTTGTAAGCAATATATTGTAATTGGAGCCGAGTCTGTTGTCTATCCGTAGACAATGGTTCTTGGTCCGCTAAATTGGGGATGACAATAACATGTGTGGAATAGTAGGCATTTTGAGTAAAAAGGGTGAAAACGTCGTACCGCTCATCGGATCTATGCTCTCTTGTATGATAAATCGGGGTCCGGACGGAGCAGGAATAGCGGCGAATCGACGTGTAGTACAGTCGGACTCCTTTTCAGATTTAAAATATCATAAAATTTCAGGAGATAGTGCCTTAGGCCACGTGAGGCTTGCCATTGTGGGTGGTACTTGCGGACATCAGCCCTTTAGCAGTTGTAATGGAAGATTGACCATAGAGCATAATGGAGAGATATACAATTATAAAAGAATTCGAAAGAGATTAGTCAAACACCATAAGTTTGCCACTCAGACAGACAGTGAAGTTATTGTACATTTGTTAGAAGATCACTTTAGAAGAAGTAACGATCTCCTGTGTGCGATCAAGAAGACCGTTGCCGAACTTGATGGGGTTTACGCTATTGTTATCAAAGACGAACGAACAGGAACTATGGCTTTGGTCAGAGATAGAATGGGTGTAAGACAGATTTATTATGGCGAAAATGATCGCCTATTCGCCTTTGCATCTGAGCGTAAGGCCTTGTGGAAAATAGGAATAAAGGAACCAACAAACAGAGTCCTGCCAGGATGCGCAGTAATTATTAAACCAAATGATAAGTTAAAAGAAATCCAAGTATCACATCCTCCTATACGTTCAGCGAGGATTGTCTATAAAACACTTACTTCGGCAGTCGAGGCATACGAAAAAGCATTGCTCGCATCGATGAAGAAGCGCACTCAAGATTTTAATAGAGTTGGGATAATCTTCTCGGGCGGGATTGACAGTGTACTTATTGCGTGGTTAGCGAAGAAAATGGTCAAGGAGGTTATTTGTTACACGGGCGGTGTTCATGGCTCAAGCGATATTGTATTCGCTCGACAAATAGCCAAGAAATTAGATCTTAAGTTGAGAGTTAATGAACTGACAAACGATGAAGTAGAACAATTCATACCAGAGATTATTGACACTATTGAAGATACAAACGCAGGACAGATAGAGGTCGCAATCCCAGTCTATGCTGCCGTAAAGCTTGCACACGAGGATGGAATCAACGTAATGCTCACAGGCCAAGGAGCAGATGAGCTTTTTGGCGGCTATGCATGGTATGCAAAAGTCCTTGAAAAAGAAGGATACCAAAAATTACGGGAGCACATGACGGAAGATTTGCTTTTGCTTTACAAAGAAACTCTAGAACGAGAGGACAAAATTACTATGGCACATAGTATAGAGATGCGCGAGCCATTTCTTGACATGAAAGTAATCAGACTCTCGATGCAAATGGAATTGAAACTGAATGTGAAGGGCGTAGAAGATACGTTTGGCAAACATGTTCATCGAAAATTAGCTCAGAGGTTGGGTATTCCTAGAAATATCGCGTACCGTATAAAGGAAGCGGCACAGCACGGTTCAGGTATGCATAACGTAGTCGATGCAATTGCTAGAAAACACGGATTTGATGAATCTACTATCTCTAACCGGTATCTTGATGTTCTTAGATCACGTGAAAAAATAGGAAGCTCACAAAGATACGGATATCTATTTGAAAATGAAAAAATGTGGATTGCAGAACCTCATGTGCAAATGTATCTCGATAGCATTTCGAAGACACTCCCAACATTCGAACAAAACGTCCTGGCATAGCCAAATAAAAGATAATGTTTAATGATCACGTTGCAGGTCCTACCCTCGATCCGGCTAGGTCGATCTTTTCGAAATCCGCGTGTAATAAGACAAGGCGTAATTATCAAAACTGGAATACTTACTATGATCACAAAATTTGAAATTGTGGAGTAGTGAAACAGTCGTTCATGCAACAAATCTAGAAATGTTGAAAACGAACCACTTGTGATGTAAAGCATCCAATTAATAATTCACCTGCCTCTCCTACGCTTCCAATAAGGGATCTGCTCTTGATTTTTTGCACTCAAGTTATGAACTCGGCGGTATGAGAAACATACCCAATGAAGAGTAACTATTTCAGCTGTAATTTGACAGGGCAACTTGGATGCTCAGGTATTAGTTGACTTTAAATCCTTAAAAAATATGGTGGCGATTCTATGCGAGGTAATGAGAGGAAAAAGACAGAAGGAAAAGACCACTAATTGTTTGGGTGTTTTTTAATGTACTGTTCGTATGATTCTATACATTTTTTTTGTGTTTCTGATTGAACCGATCCAGGTCGAAGCTTCCTGATCCTCATAATAGCTTTTTCGGCACCTAAATTTTCTTCTTCTTTGAGCAGATAAGCAGCTAAAATTGTCCCCGTTCTTCCTTTACCTGCGGCACAGTGAACCATAACAGGTTTTCCACTATCAATTTGCTTTTTTATATAATCGACCGTAATATCCAATTGTTCAAGAGAGGGAGCACCGTAATCTTCTACTTTTAAATGGAGATACTCAAGGTTATTTCCATGATTAATATTATTTGTAAGCCAGTGCGCTGGCAAAGGCACTTCTCTTACAGTAATTATAGTCTTGATCCCATGTGCTAGTACCCATAGAAATTGGGAATGAGTCATGGGTATCCCGCTACCCGCTAGCTTATCTTTGATAACCCAGCTGTAATTGGTTGGTCTAGTTGTCACATGTGCTTGTACCCATCTATAGGCATCGCCAATTCTAGTCATACTAACTAACTGTCTGATCAAATTAGATTATTTAATTTATATAATATGATGATAAATCGTGTCATTCTGTGCTCAGATTGGGGCTGCAAAAATAACACCTCAATTACTTGAATTCACGTATATTTACATTCTCCAGCTCACTATTTCGGTCGTTTGCTCTTCTCCGTTCCAAAGCCACTCTTTTTTCTCCCTACAAACGGTCATATCAATTTCAAAGCCTCTGAACATCTAACTATTTAATGAATATCTACTTTAAAGGTCAACAGAATAAGAAGGCTTGCATTATATCTCGAAGCATTGGATTAGACTATCGGAATTAGTTTAGGGATGGTGTATGTGTTAAAAAATTCTACATATGGTCAGCGGCATTGAAAACCTAGCAGTGGTAATTAAGAAGTTTAATTTCTTGGAAATGAGAGCGCGAAAACACGATCTCTATTTGGGTTACCCAAAGAATCGATCGAATTGCTGGAAGTGTCCCACATTTGCTCTTTATAGCAGTGGTAATACTCAGGCTACTGCCAAATTTGCATATCTCATTGCCATGAAATCAAATACTCACAACCCTTAATTGTTATTAATGTTATATTTCACTGTATAACATATGCCTGATGAACTTCCAGACACTGACGAAGAGTATGTTTTGGCAAAAATAAGCTATGTCGGTTTTGCAGACCCGCGGGGACAAGAAGGCATCGTGAAATTAAAGACATTTGAGGGGAAAGAATTTCCTATGCGTGCTTTTTCAGGCGAGGTTGCGAGGCATATATTACGCTTCCGAGATGGCGATAAAAATACCATACCGACAATCTACAATCTAGTTGAAGAGATAGCAGTTATCCAAGACTTACTTCTGATGGAAGTGAGAGTTTACCAGAGCGGTTCAGTTCTACGTGCAAATCTATACTTTAAAAGCAGAAAGGAGAATTTAGTGTTGAGAAATTATCGTGCGTCGGATTCGATCGCCTTAGCGGCTTACTACGATGTACCAATTAAGGTAAGAAAGAAGTTATTTGAAGAAGCAATACAACAGTAACTTGACTAAAGATGTCGAGCAGATTAAATAAAAGCACATTTGAAATCTTCTCTAGACTCTCCGAGTAACACTATTTCGCATGTTGGTCTATATCAACGTCTGATGAGGCTTCATAGTTTTCGGGTTAATAACTCACAGATTGGATTCGTTCTAGGACATGGCGAAAGGACTAATATTTTCTGACACTTGTATTCGTACAGAACAAAATGATTCAAAATATCGCGAGAATAAGATTATTACTATGTTTGGTGTCTACGTTACGTGGAATAGGTTATCGTGGCATCAGTTCCACAACTATGGACAAGATGGTGCAATGACTTGAATTGTCTTATTACCATGATCAGTTGGATTGAGTGATTGGCACGATCTACTAAAGGTTAAATTCTGAAGATTGTTGTGTCAGGATCAGGCTTCAGAATTACATCAAACTCAAGCAAGGCTAACAATAAGTGCTATTGCTAAGAAAGATCGACCGCAAACCGTAAAGACCTATACTGATTATGATCATCAAGCAATATCTCTGCCAAGTGCTTGGTTATATCAGATGCGCTTAACACGCCAGTAATTCGATTATCTGCTTCTAAAATAATTAATCTCTTTATCTTGTTTTTAGTCATTACTCTTGAGGCAGTCTCGATCGAGTCGTAAGACATGATCGTGATAAGTGGGGTAGACATAATTTCTTCTACTTTGATTCTGCTTGACGCGACATTTTTGAGGCAAACACGTTTGACCATGTCCCGCTCGGTGATAATTCCCATCGGTTGTCTTTTTTTATCTATCACAATTATTGATCCCACTCTATTCCGCTTCATCAGGTCTGCAACGTCGTAAGCCGTCTTTCCCGAATCTGAAATTATTGTGACAATCTCCTTACGTGATGCTATTTCATTGACAGTACTCACAAGATAGTTTAACGATAAGCTATTCTTTTAGATTACGTAGAATTGCACCCAGTCATCTGCCCAGCATAACCCATTATTACCTGTGAACCTATACTTTTCATACTTAAAACGCTTACACGGTCAATGCGGCGCACACAATTATTTTTCCTTACTATACTAGGTATTCATACTAATACATCATGTCAGCAGAGATGACTTTTCGCGAGAATATCGAGGATCTTCGTACCAGAATCTTTCGCAAAGTAATTGCTACACAGTTCTCACCATTTTTCTATAAGCTTTAATTTTCGACCATTCGAATTTAATGGGGTTCGCCTTGTGTTCTATTCCCCATACCTAGACGTATTTCATAGTTTTGCCATCCAAATTACTTCATCTATACAGGCCATACGCCTTTCGCCAGGCAAGCTTTTGTTGCTCAGCTACACGTTTCAATGTTGATTGGTATAATAACCTCCGTGGATATAATAATCAGGTGGATATCTGGTTTATTTCCCCTGCATTTGACCAACAACCAAAGAGAGCAGAAATGATAAGTCGATTTCTCCTCCGATCTCATTGTTCGTGGCTGCTATTGCCTTCTCATATATTGCAGTAATTCCATTCGCGTTTAATTTGCTCTAGAAGTACGGGCAGGCTATCGGCGTAGAAACCTTTCTTAATGATCAATGATCTTATATCATTTGTACTACAACTCTTTCTGGGCTTTGGAAATGCGTTTGAGCTTCCTAGTGTCGTGTTTGCAATTTCCATATTGCGTTAATTGGTGCTAAATTTTGTAGTCATAACTTTCGGTATGCTATTATTATTTTGGTGATTTTCGGTGCTATAATAATGCC
>Ga0207416_1001748_pt1 | contig 26608 bp, 25 predicted proteins | sample PaiPotPPM11metaG_FD_184107 | JGI IMG/M metagenome (GOLD analysis project Ga0207416, IMG submission 184107) | Iron sulfur acid spring bacterial and archeal communities from Banff, Canada, to study Microbial Dark Matter (Phase II) - Paint Pots PPM... ... | reverse complement strand
GGAGAACGTTCCATGAGGCCGTGCTGGACGAAATTCTGCAGGAGCGAGCTGTTTCCAGCCGGGGCCAGCGACGCCCGCGCGGGGTCAAGCGTAAGATGAGCAACTTCCCGCTGCGCCCGCGCGGGGCTTGCCCGAAGGTTCGAATCAAAATCGCAGAATGCATCAGAATCGTTAAGTGAACAGTATTGAGGCTAGGGATGGTAACCGTAGCATGACATTCGAAGAGATGGAACAATCAGTCAGGGAACTGCGGGACAATCAGATAGTTCAAGGGCGGCTTCTCGATCGCGTCGAGACGAGCCTTGACCGGCTCGCAGGGGTGGTTGAACAGAATACTCATGCGATTGGCAAGCTCGCGGACGGAATGACACTGCTCCAATCGGCGATGAAGGGTTTAGTAGAAGCGGTCGAAGGATTAAGCATAACGGTAGATCGATTTATTCGTGGGATGGAACAAGACGGACACGATAGGTAGATGCCATGCAACCATTCATCAAACATAACGGACTCGTTATCCCCATTGGTCGCGTCAACGTGGACACGGATCAAATGGTGCCCAAACAATTTCTGAAAGCTCTCACCCGTGAGGGATTCGGCCGCGTTCTCTTTTATGATTGGCGTTATGTGGAGGGCGAAAAGCCCAATCCGGATTTCGTACTGAACTTCCCGCGTTATCAGGGAGCGTCGGTGATGCTGGCCCGCGCCAATTTTGGCTGTGGTTCAAGCCGCGAGCACGCGCCCTGGGCCATTCTGGATTACGGGGTTCGAGCCATCGTCGCTCCAAGCTACGCCGACATTTTCTACAACAACTGCTTCAAGAACGGCATCCTGCCGGTCACGCTCCCGGACGAGCAGGTAGACGAACTATTCCGGCGGACCGAAAAGAATCCCGGCTATCAGTTGACCGTGGATTTGGAGCGGCAGGTGGTTTCGGATGGGGACGGCCTTGAGTATTCCTTCACGGTGGACCCGTTCCGGCGGGAATGCCTGCTGAAGGGCCTTGACGACATCGGGCTCTCACTCCGCTTTGAGGACCAGATTTCCGCCTACGAGCGCCAGCGCCATCCTTCGGCCACCATGGTGGTACCGGTAGAGACTACGCATTGAGTCGGCACTGATCCCCGGTCCTTCCTAGCCGGACAGATTCACACGTTGGCACAAAGTTAAAACATCACGACTTGGCCCGCCCATGTTCAAACCATCGCTCTCGATGAAATTGAGGAGGCATTTCCGTGCAACTTGAGGAACACGAGGCATCATCGCTCATCGCCCAGCGGCAGAAGAAGCTCGGTGCTATCGTTGAATTAGGTTTTGAACCCTACCCGCGAAAGTTTGATGTCACCCATACGCTTCCGGAAATTCTGGCGTCTTATTCCGGAAAGACGGCGGAGGAACTGGAGAAGGAAAAGCCGGTGGTCCGTGCGGCGGGCCGGATGATGACGATTCGGCCTCATGGCAAAGCGGGATTCGCGCATCTCGCGGGCGGTGGGGTGCGCTTGCAGGTTTACGTGCGGCTGGATGCGGTGGGCGAGCGGGATTTTGAGCTCTATAAACTGCTTGATTTAGGCGATCTGATCGGCGTCGAAGGTTATCTTTTTCGCACCAGAACCGGCGAACTGACCATTCATGCGGGGCGCTTGCAGTTCCTGGCCAAGGCTCTTCTGCCCATGCCGGAAAAGTGGCACGGCCTTGCCGATGTGGAGATTCGTTATCGTCAGCGGTATTTGGACCTGCTGGCGAACGAAGAAGTCCGCAAGACTTTCGAGCGGCGCAGCCGGATTGTGCGGGCGCTGCGCGATTTTCTGGATGGCGAAGGCTTCATGGAAGTGGAAACCCCCATGATGCAGCCTTTGCCCGGAGGGGCGCTGGCGCGGCCTTTCAAGACTCATCACAACGCGCTGGATATAGATCTTTACCTTCGCGTGGCGCCGGAGTTGTATCTCAAACGTCTGGTTGTCGGCGGGCTGGATCGTGTTTATGAGATCAATCGCAACTTCCGCAACGAAGGCATCTCCACCCAGCACAATCCCGAATTCACCATGCTGGAGTTCTACCAAGCTTATGCGGACTATCGTGACATGATGGACTTGACGGAACGCCTGCTCCGCCATGTTACGAAGACCGTGCTGGGATCAACCACTTTCGAATATGCGGAACAGGAAATCTCTCTTGATCGCTTTCACCGTCTCACCATGAAGGAGGCGATCGTGGAATACTGGCCGAAGGAAGCAGGGACGGCTCCAACGATGGAGGGGGTGGTGGAGACCAGGGGCGTATTCAAATGGATCGAGGCGTTTGACCGATGGGCCGCGCAACAAAGCGGCGAGTCCATTCATCCATTGGCGCTGCCTCAAGGTACGGCGCCCGGCATGGCGCTGCAGGCGCTGTTCGAGGCGGTTGCGGAACGTTATTTGATTCAACCGACCTTCATTACCGAGTTTCCCCTCGAGGTCTCACCGCTCTCCAAGCAAAAGCCTGACGATCCGAATTTCGTTGAGCGATTCGAGCTTTTCATTGGCGGTATGGAACTTGCAAACGCTTTCAGCGAATTGAACGATCCGCGCGAACAGCGCGACCGCTTCGAGTATCAGCAATTGCTGCGGGAGAAAGGCGACTTGAGCGCGCACACGGTTGACGAGGATTACGTTCGGGCGCTGAGTTACGGCATGCCGCCCACCGGAGGCGAAGGCATCGGCATTGACCGCTTGACGATGCTGCTGACTGGTTCGAAATCCATTCGGGACGTCATCCTGTTCCCGTTGCTGCGGCCGGAAAAGAAAAGCGGTGAATAACTCAATAGTAGGGGCGACCCGGGTGGGCGCGCGCCAAGCACGGCCACTCCCACGCCGCGTCGTGCTTTTTAGGGTCCGGCAGGCAGGGTTGGCGCAACCGCCGGCGGCATCAAGAGGGTCAGAGCGTCCGGTACAAATTCAAACCTTGCTGGCAACTTGCCAACCAATTCACCGTCCAGTTCGTAGTAGACGCCTTCGCTTGGCTCGCGGAGTTCGCAGAGGGCCAACGTCGAAGCGATCTGTTCAACCTCACCGGGAAGCATATGCGCCAGCACCGCAGCGGCATAGAGGAAGTATCGCCAACGATTGGGGCTTGGAAACAGGCTGAGGCTCAGATCCGGCTGGAAGATTCCGCCACGGCGGGCAAGCTGCAACCAGCCCGCGTACTTTTTCGACCTCTGCATCACCACGAACGACGCAGGGTGTTCCCGCTTCCCGTTCACAACCCGGAAGACCGGGAAAGGATATTGGAAGACTTGCCGCACGGCTTCAATGATGTAGGCCACAACGCCCAGCGAGAACTTCCTTTGGGTAGGTAACATGCGGATGATGTGCGCGTCAAAGCCAATGCCCGCAACACAGACGAAGAACCGGCCGCCAGTTCCGGGGCCGGTTTCTGCCACCCGGCCGGAGTATTCTGTGGCCAGTCCCAACCCGACCCGCTGCGGCTTCCATAACGCGAGTTGCCGCGCAGCCCGGACAAGTTGGTGCGGAAGACAAAGTTCTTTGGCAAGAATATTGGCGGTTCCACCGGGTAAGACAGCAAGCGGGGTCTTACCCGGCGCCAGGCCGTTCAGCGCCTCGTTGATGGTGCCGTCGCCACCGCAGACGATCACCAGATCGTCTGCATTTGCCGCCGCCTGGCGTGCCAGATGAGTGGCAGAACCAAGGCCGGTGGTTTCAACCAGGCGAATCGCAAGGCCCGCGTCACGCAGAATGGTGGCTGCCTGTTGAATGTGCCGCTGGCGGCGCGCGGGCCAGCCCCCGGCAAATGGATTGGAGATGAGGGTGGCAGTTTTCAAAGGAGGGAGGCGGCGGTGTGAGTCACCGTGACCGCTCTCGCGCCGGGTTCTGAAATCTGTCGCAAGTTGCCCCTCGCCGGCTCAGTCCCCGCACAGCCCCGGACGCTGCGGAGAAGAGATCTGATTTGCAAACGGCTCGAGCTGCGCATTGCCTCTTCGGTTGAAGTCAAGAAAACAACCAAGGCATGACTCAGTGCAGGCTTACTCCGTTTACTTAATTGGTGACGCCAACACCCGTTACCACTTTCTTGGCTAGCATTTCGCCGGTCTTCTTATTTTTCTTCACGTCCACATAAACGTCCTCGCCCAATTTCAACTGCGCCAGCGTCCCGGTCTTGCCGTTGTGGATGAATTTAGTATTTTTGTTGATGGTGATGGTCTTCGGCACCCCGAAATAGGTCTTGTCCAGCACCAGGTCCTGCTTATCAATCTTTTTGATGACTCCGTAAAGATAGCCCTGGTAAATTCGAGCCGTAGCGGTTGGATTCCCAAACCGGCCCAATTCCGGCGGCTGCGGTTGGTTTGTCTGCTGAGCCGCGAGCGGTGGCGACCCAGCCAAAAAGAAAAGAAGGGCAGAGAAAAGAGCGATGGTCGTTTTCATATCTTGCTTCCCTCGTTGTCATACTCCAAACCGGCCTCAGGCTTGACTTTCTATTTCCCCAATGCCGGCGGGCCATCACGAAACATCCATCAAGCGTCCAATAACGAAACTAGAACCGAACTTCTCCAATGTCAAGACGCACAGCGAGGCGGCAGGATCGCAAGAGACTTTCGAAGCTTTTCCGCAATCATCTTCCCGAAGGTTATAATTTCAATCTGACGTTGTAAATCTGGTGGTCAGGAGCGCCGGTTCCGGCTTCATACAAAATCAGGGTCTGCCTCACGTGCCGGCAGGCGAAACTCTACGCTTCGCGCTCAATCCGGGCGAAAGGGTAAAAAGTGGCAAAGTCCATTCAGAGTGAGATTGAAAAACTACGGGAAGAGATTCGTGACCACGAACACCGCTACTATGCCCTGAATGACCCGCAAATTTCGGACTCCGAGTTTGACAAACTCATGGCCCGGCTCAAGGAGTTGGAAAGCCTGCATCCGGAGCTGATTACGCCGGATTCACCCACGCAGCGCGTGGGCGGCGTGCCCGCACAGGAATTTCCCAAGGTCCGGCATACCACACCGATGATGAGCCTGGATAATACCTACTCGATTGAAGAATTGAGGGATTTTGACCGCCGGGTCCGGGAGCTTTCCGGCCGCTCTCAAGTCGAATACGTTGGTGAGTTGAAGCTGGATGGTCTGTCTATGTCCTTGACTTACGAGGACGGGGTTCTGACACGCGGGGTTACACGCGGTGACGGGGCTCAAGGCGAAGATGTGACATTCAACGTCAAGACGATCCGCTCCGTTCCGTTGCGAATCCCTCATGCCAAGCTCGCGCGGACCGGCAATCCCGCCCGCTTCGAAGTTCGCGGCGAAGTCATCATGCCTCGCCCGGCGTTTGAGAAACTCAACGCGCAGCGTGAAGCTGCGGGCGAGCCCAAGTTTGCAAATCCCCGCAACTCCGCGGCGGGCACCATTCGTCTCCTGGATTCGAAGCTCGTCGCTCAGCGGAACCTGGACATGTTCCTCTATTACTTCCTGGCGGCGGGCAGCGAAGCCACATTTCGCGAGCATTGGAAAGTCCTCGACATGCTCGCCGAATTGGGATTTAAGGTGAACCCGCACCGGCGCCTCTGCGCTTCTTTTGATGAGGTACTCGAATACATCCAGCAGTGGGAATCGAAGCGTGACAAGCTGGATTATGAAATCGACGGGATCGTGATCAAAGTGAATAACATCCGTTTGTGGGCTGAGCTTGGAACCACGGCCAAATCCCCGCGTTGGGCGATCGCCTATAAGTACCCGGCGCGCCAAGCCACGACCAAGGTCCTGGACATTAAGGTCCAAGTGGGCCGCACCGGAATCCTCACGCCTGTGGCCTTGCTTGAACCGGTTTTACTCTCCGGTTCCACCATCAGCCGTTCCACCCTTCACAACGAAGATGAGATTCGCCGACTGGGTCTGAAAATTGGTGACACCGTTTTCATCGAAAAGGGCGGTGAAGTAATACCGAAGGTGGTGAAAGTCGTCCTGCCGCATCCCAAGGATGCGCGCGAGTTTCGCATGCCGGATCATTGCCCGGTTTGCGGCAGCAAAGTTTTTCGCGCTGAAGGCGAAGTGGCCTGGCGCTGCCTGAATCCTAATTGTCCAGCCCAATTGAAAGAGTCGCTGCTGCACTTTGCAGGGCGCCGTGCCATGAATATTGACGGGCTTGGAGAAGCCTTGGTGGAACAATTGGTGGATAAGAAAATGGTGCAGGGAGTGTCGGACCTTTACTCGCTCACAAAAGTGCAGCTTGCCTCTCTCGACCGCATGGGCGAAAAATCCGCCGCCAACCTTGCGCAGGAGATCGAGAACAGCCGTCAGGCGAAGCTGGGCCGCATTATTTTTGCGATTGGGATTCCGTTTGTGGGGGAACGAACAGCGCAGTTGCTGGCGGATCATTTCGGTTCGTTTGACAAGCTGACGCGAGCAAGCGAGGTCGAGCTGATCGAAGTTCCTGAAATCGGCCCGAAAACCGCGGCGGGCATCGTGCAATTCTTCCACGAGGAGCGGAACCTGAAGCTCCTGGAAAAACTCCGGCATGCTGGTTTGCGCCTCGAAAAGGCGGTCGCCAAGCATCATCGCGCGCAAACTCTTGCCGGAAAACAATTCGTTCTGACGGGTACGCTTCCGCACTATTCCCGTGATGACGCCAAGAAATTGATTGAGGAAACAGGTGGCCGTGTCACCGGCTCCGTCAGCAAGAAGACGGACTACGTGGTAGCTGGCGAGGAGCCAGGCTCAAAACTCGATAAGGCGAAAGATCTGGGCATCGCGGTGTTGGATGAGGGGGAGTTGATCAGACTGCTTAGCCAGCCCGCCGAACACAGATCTTGATGACTTTGCTGGACAGAAGCGTACCGCTACCAGGACATCGTAGCGGGCTGGATCGCTTCGCAGGTGCTTTGCGAAATGCCCGGAAAGTTTCTGGGCCAAGAAGGGCCGCCTGTGGATACAATAAGAACGTTCAAAAGGAGAATCCAACTTCTCCAGAGCCAAGAAAGAGGTTTCTGATGCCTGCGCAAGGTCCAATCCAACATATTGTCCTGATCATTAAAGAGAATCACACGTTCGACAATTACTTCGGGACCTTCCCCGGAGCCAATGGTGCAACGTTGCCCCATTCGCCAAATCCGCCCACGCGGTTCCCAAGTAACCGGCACCAGGCGTGGCTGAACCGGGCAGCCGATGCAGTGCGCGAACAATACCTTGAATCAGACATTCCCATGTACTTCACTTACGCACACCAGTTCACGCTGTGCGACAATTATTTTACGGACGTTGCCAGCCAATCGACGCCGAACCATTTGATGTTGATCGCGGCGGACTCGCCGGTGATTGATAATATTCCCTCTGGAAGCTCGCAAACCTTCAATATCCCATCGCTGCCGGCGAACTTGGACCAAGCCGGTATCACCTGGGGCAATTACGGGGGCTACGCCTTTAGCTATATCCAGAGCTTGGCGGGTAAGCCGGAGTTACCCTCGGCGCAGTTCGTTCAGGACGCTTCAGCAGGAAAGCTACCCGCCGTATCGTGGGTATATGCGCCCAGTGGGCTCAGTGAGCATCCCAAGGACAATGTGACCCAGGGGATGCAGTGGACCGTCGATCAGGTGAATGCCATCGTTCAGGGCGGATTGTGGGCGCAGACCGCTGTATTCATCACTTGGGACGACTGGGGTGGTTATTACGACCATGTGGACCCGCCAGAAGTTGAGACCTGGACTGACGGCACTCAGTTTCGCTATGGCTCGCGAGTCGGCTGCCTGGTGTTGAGTCCCTATGCGAAGAGCGGGTATATCTCAACGACGCAGCACTCCCATGTCAGCCTCGTCAAATTCTGCGAGACCACGCTTGGATTGCCAAGCCTCAATGCCCGCGACGCCGCGGCCGATGGAATGACGGGCTGCTTCGATTTTTCGCAGAAGCCTGCGCCACCGCCGCCAGCCGCTTGACACGGTTCCGGGTTTTGAAAGGAGCGGCGGACCAACACGGGCGGAGACCAAACCGAGCGCGAGGCAGCGCGGTTTTGCGACGTTATTTATGCGGCTTGGGTGGCGGGGGCAAACTCATCAGGTGGTGTTTAACAGCTTCAAATTGCGGCGTGTCGGTGATCCAGTTTTGGCGCGGCGGTCCAAACTTGCGGATTTCGGCGTCCACATTCTGAATGCGGTTGCCTGGGTTCGGATGATCGGAGAAAAACTGAAGGGTCCGTTGTGGGTATTTCTTCTGCAGGATCTGAAAAAATTGAGCCATGGCATAGGGATCATACCCAGCGCGATACAGAGTGTACGTCCCGACGGCGTCGGCTTGGGCCTCAATATCCCGGGAGTTGTGAAGGAAAATCGAATTAACCCCGAAGCCGAGACCTGCTTGGACTATGGAAGCGGCGGAGCTCGAACTCATGCCGAGAATGCCGCCCAAGATAGAAAGCGGTGTTTTGACCAGGGCCATTTCCGAAGCCTGATGGGTTCCATGCCGCATCACCACGTGGCCCTCTTCATGAGCGATGACGCCTGCAAGCTGAGCTTCGTTTTGTGCGACCTCGATGGTGCCGCGATTCACAAAAATATATCCTCCCGGAAGCGCAAAAGCGTTGATGTCCTCGGTATTCACCACATGAAAGTCCCAAACATAAATGCTCAACGAGTTCGGCTCGTAACGCGCCAGCTTGCGCCCAAGCTGGGTGATGTAATTCACAGTCATCGGATCATTGAGCATCGGCAACTGTTTTTCGACCTGTAAAGCGTTTTGCTTCCCCAATTGCACGTCCTGCTCTGGCTTGTAGAAGTTGAAGCCGGGCTTGAAATTGAGTTGCTCTACAGCATAAGCCAGCGCGGGAAGCAAAAGTATAACTAGGATCACGAGATCCCGGACCTTTCCAATTTTGTCGTGAATCGTCTTACTGATTGCCATTTCAAGTTACCCCTTAGAGCGCGTGAGAGGAAATCGCGTCAATTGCCACAACTCTACCTATTAGATAATCTATACCAATTTCATGCCGCAAATCCCATTTTGAGGGCGTCGTCAGCCGAATAGAATATCTCACGGATGAAGGGCCGTCGAGCGGCCCGCCGTGACAGGATCGGCGGTTACGAGCCGCCCTCGGCGCGACCAAAACCAACCCGCAAGCGATCACCTTGCTGGATGCGCTTCGGACAGCCTCTATGGGAGCAACCATTTTCTGCAGACCGCAGAATGCCAAGGGCGGTGATCCTGATTGCAATCCCTTAGAGCCCCTTGCCAGATGAAACGCTGTAATTCTGGGTACCACACGGCACGACGAGCACGCTGAGCTTTCGGGATAAGGTCAAAAAGATTTGTGTTGACATGGGGATGGAAGTGTTTACAATATTCAATTGAATGCTTTACTATATGTGAGTTTCATGACCAAGCGTACTTTTAAGGATGCTGTTTATCGCCAACTCGCGCTGGCAGGAAAGGCTTTGTCCAGCCCCAAGCGGCTGGAGCTCTTGGAGCTTCTCTCTCAGGCCCCTCGCACCGTGGAAGTTCTGGCTGCGGAAACTGACACAACTGTGGCCAATGCCTCGCAGCACCTTCAGATACTCTTTGCAGCGGGCCTGGTTGAGGCGCAAAAGGACGGGCGCTTCGTGACTTACCGGCTGGCCGATGACTCGGTGGGCGGCTTCTTACGGGACTTTCGTATCCTTGCTGAGAACCGGCGGGCAGAAATTGATCGAATCAAACAACGATTTTTCGGCGAGATGGGTGATGCCGAGCCCGTCGATCAGGAAACCCTTATTGAGCGCGTTCGGGGGGGGGAGGCCATTGTATTGGACGTCCGCCCGCCAGAGGAATTTCAGCACGCGCACTTGTTTGGAGCCATTTCTGTTCCACTCCAAGAGCTGGACGGCCGGCTTTCGGAACTTCCTCGGAACAAGGAGGTTGTGGCTTATTGTCGGGGTCCGTTTTGCGTGCTGGCCGTCGAAGCGGTCGGTCGGCTTCGCGCAAAGGGGATATCCGCCTACCGGCTGGAGGGAAGCGTTTACGATTTGCGAGCGCAAGGGCTTCCCATCACCCCAACCGCCTCTGGCAACCCCCCGGCCGCTCATCGTTGACCTTCACAACAGAGGTCTGATTATGATCCTGCGTCAGTTCTTGCACACAGAGCCTATCATCGCTGCTTCCTACCTATTCGGTTGAGGGGGCAAAGGGTTGGGCGCCGTGTGCGACCCCATCGACAACCCCGAAATCTACCTGCGGGCCGCCGAAGAAAGCGGTCTGCGCCTCGTGTATGTGATTGACACTCACGTGCATGCGGACCACATTTCTGGAGCGCGCAAGCTGGCCGAACTGGCCGGCGCACAATACGTGCTTCACGCGAGTGCCCATGCCGAGTTTCCGTTTCTCGCCGCCCGCGAAGGGGATGTGCTCAGCTTGGGTAATGTGGAAATTCGCATCCTTCATACGCCGGGTCATACACCCGAACACATCCTTCTGCTGGTCACCGATAAGACGCGGGGAAACGAACCCTGGTTCGCCCTCACGGGACACACCCTGATGGTGGGTGACATGGGGAGGACCGAATTAGCCACCAGCCCCGAGGAGGGCGCCCGGGCTCTTTTTGAAAGCGCCCAGAAGATCATGGCGCTTCCTGACTACTTGGAGGTGCTGCCCGGGGCCTTCGCGGGTTCGGTTTGCGGCCGGTCTTTGAGCGGCAAACCGGCGTCGACCATCGGATTTGAGCGGCGGCACAACCGCGCCTTGCAGATACATGATCGGGACGAGTTCATCCACTTTATGATTCAGGACATCCCACCCCGGCCTCCGCTAGCGGAATACATCCGAAGGGTGAATACGGGTGAACGCCACACCCTCAGCGGGTTGAGTTAAAAGTGCGAAGGGCTGGAAAAATGCATTTTTTTCGCGCCAGCAAAATGACAATTTGCTTGTTGGTCGTTCTGGAACTCCGACCGGCTCTTGTCGCACACGCCTCACAGAAGGATCGCGCCCACAGCATAAATAACGATCAAGTCCGCATCCTGGCTCACATGCCTGGCGTCCGAGTGCTAGGGTATCGCATGTTTCTCGCCGCCTCGAAGTCTGGCAGGGAATATTTGTATATGCAAAGTGGTCCTGGTGACATCCTAATGATTGTGGATGTCACGAACGCCAAGAAGCCCCTTGTGGTGAAGAGATATCCAATAGGTCCTGGCAGTGTTGCCTCTAGCATCCGGCTTGTTACTCCAAACCTCGGCATTGTTCTACCCGGTCGACCGCAGTCGAACCTGGCGAGGGCGGACAAAGTAGTGCAAGTACTCGATCTTTCAGATCCCTTAAGGCCGCGGGTCTTATTGCAGCTCAGAGGAGTCAGCAGCATGCTTACCGACAATACGAGGGGGCTTCTGTTCGTGGCCAGCGAACAAGGACTTTGGATTATCCAAGACCGCAGCTTGCTCACTCCAGGGCTCAAAGCTTGGCGTGGGTTTGAGAAGGAGAATTAGCCATGTGAGCTACCGAGGGTGCTATTGGGGATCCCAAAATATTGTGGCAGCCGTTGGTGTGGCGGTGGTCTGCGACCGCTGGATTCACCGCGACCATAGCCTGCGGTTTCACGGTTCGTTGTTACTACACTACTGGGAGGTATTGCCACATATGACCTGCCTTAAAGCCGCCAGAAAGCACGGGCAATTGTTGGTTCACATATCGGTCCTGATTTTTGGGCTTCAAGTCGGGACGTTACAGCTCGGCGGATCACCGGCCACCTTTATTACCGCTTTGCCTGTTGCCCAGGATCAGCTCCTGGTCCGATTTAGTTCCGATGGAACCCTAAGCAGTTGCGCAGCACCCTTGGATTGTCAGCTTCTTGACATGCAGTTTCCGGTGACACTTTTTTATGGTGTGACCAGCAAGCTCGCGTTATCCCTCACTGCGGGTGAGACAGCAGGCTTTTTCGAGCAGACCCCGGCGCAGAGCGGGCAGCCGCTCAATTCAAGCGGTCTGGGTGATTCCCAGGTGTTCGCGCGGTACACACTGCTGGGAATTGACCGCCCCGGAAGCACTTTCCGCATCGCTTCGTTCGCCGGGCTTTACCTGCCCACGGGCAGCTACGATGAGTTCGGGTTGCTCCGGGCGGTGCGCGCGGGCTCCGGGTCGGTCGACCCCTATTTCGGAGTCACGGGAGGCTGGAACACTGCAAGCTACGGGCTCGCATGGGACGGAACCTACCGGCATGACCCCGCGGCTTCCCGAGGTTTCACACTGGGCGACGAGGCTGAGGTGGATGGAGAGTTCGAATATCGCCTCACGCCTCGCAAGCTGCCGGCGGGCCTGCCCGGGGAACTCTGGGCCGTGGCCGAAGATAATCTGATCTGGGATGCAACGAACCGGATCGGCGGCGAGACAGCAAATTCTACCGGCGGATCGCTCGGGATCGCGGACGCTGGGCTCGAATATGCTACGTTGCGCTGGGAGATTGGCGCGGAAGTGCGTGCCCCGGAATTTCAACATCTGAATGGAGTGCAGCCGCTCACCGAAAAGCTGGGGTTCGTCGCCTTCTTTGAATACTACTTAGCGATGCCTTCATGGCGCAAATGAAAAAACCAGAGAAAAAGAGAGGAATCATGAGGCGTCATGGCTGGCGATATCGGGAGAGGCTGCTGGCCGTTTGGCCAGTGCTCTTGCTGTGGGGATGCTCCCTTGTCAGCTTGGATGCTGCGTCCTGCCCCAGACTCCAAAAGGTAGCAGTGCCTGATAGACCTGCCGCTGATAATCCTGTCTCAGCCAGTGCCCGGAAGGCACCTTACCCGAAGACTTTCACACGTGTAACGGTGCAGGTTCATGGCGTCTTTTCACCAAGGGGATTCTTCAATATTCTGGTCCGCCTCTACAAGCTGAACGGTCTTGACCGGTACAAGTTCGATCTTCGAGACTCTGAGATGATTTTGGATTTTTTCCCGGGTGCAAGAGTGGATCCCGCCGAAATCAAGAACCTGATGATCAAGGCTGGCTACCGGCCCGGCCCTTTCAAAATTGAGCATCTGCCCGGCGGGGCAGCAAGCCGGGACGCGGCTGGTTGGCACTCACCGCCAGGCGCCGAATCCAAGTCAGCGATTGTCCGTTGGCTTAAGACCAACTTCTGACGAAGCGAATTGGTCACTTCAGCCTCGATCTGGCGTTTTCCTATCACACTTACCGATGGTTGAAGTGAATCGCATTGCAAAGAGCCCCCCAGCGGTGAGACCGGTCGAACGCAGTTTGGGTCTTCGCGCGAACCTGGCCCAGTTCTCGCTGCTGATTCTGATCAACGCCTTCGTGGGGATGATGGTGGGTCTCGAAAGAACCGTCGTGCCCTTGATTGGGGAAAGGGACTTTGGCCTTCATTCGAAAACCGCCATTGTTTCCTTTATCGTTGCTTTTGGAATTACCAAAGCGCTGTGCAACTTATTCGCAGGCCGTTTCTCGGAACGCTGGGGGCGCAAGCGTGTCCTCGTCCTCGGCTGGGTGGCCGGCTTGCCTGTACCGTTTATCATCATTCTGGCAAACCGCTGGGCATGGTTCGATTTCGCCAACGTGCTTCTCGGCGTCAACCAGGCCCTTTGCTGGTCGATGACGGTGAACATGAAAATCGATCTGGCGGGTCCAAAGAGTCGCGGACTAGCACTGGGGCTGAACGAATTTTCCGGATATCTTGCCGTCGGTTTGATGGCGTGGGTGAGCGGTTACATTGCCTCGGTCACGGCGTTGCGGCCTCAGCCTTTCTATCTGGGGATCGTTGTGGCGTGCGCGGGATTGATCTGTTCCGTGTTCCTCACTCGCGATACGCTGGAGTATGCCCGGCTGGAGTCCCGGCTCCGGGCGCCCGAATGTGTAAATTTAGCAACGGCCGCGACCGGCTCCTTTGCCGGCAATACCAAAGTTTCGTTCGGCCGTCTCTTTGCCCTGACTTCCTGGAAGGTTCCAGCATTATTCCTGTGCTGCCAAGCGGGACTGGTCAACAACCTGAATGACGGAATGTCTTGGGGGCTGTATCCCCTGTTCTTTGCGGGTCTTGGCCTGGGTGTGGAGGCCATTGGTACCATCAAGGCGATTTATCCGGCCACCTGGGGCGTCTTGCAACTGCTTACCGGCCCTGCCAGCGACCGCTGGGGAAGAAAGCGATTGATAGGGGGCGGCATGCTGGTGCAGGCGGGAGGGATTTGGCTCACGGTGCTGGTTCGCACCTACCCTGCCTGGGTCTGCGGAGCGCTGCTGCAAGGTCTCGGTACGGCGATGGTCTACCCCACACTGCTTGCAGCCGTGGGGGATCTCGCCCATCCGGAGTGGCGCGCCACGAGCTTAGGCGTCTATCGCTTTTGGCGTGATCTCGGGTACGCGGTGGGGGCTTTTCTTTCTGGAATGATCGCCGACCATCTCGGCATCCCCGTCGCCATCCATGTGGTCGCGAGTTTGACCTTGCTTTCGGGCCTGCTGGTGCTTGCCAGAATGCCTGAAACGCTTCCCCAGAAGCGAGCACTTCCTTGAAGTACTTAAAACCGGCCCCCACTGGTGGGGGCGATGAGGTCAAGAAATGGAGGATTCAATGGCGGACAAAAACAAGTCCTTAGTGGCTAGCGTGATTGCGGCGGCAGCAGCGCTCCTGCCTAACCTCTGATGAGTGCTGGTATTGCTCTCCGCCGGAGCAAGCCTGACCGGCGGAGGCATGGCTGTCAGGTTGACAGCCTATCGAGAATACCTTTTTCCAGTTTCGGTGCTGGCGCTGGGAGCAGGATTCTACTTGAGTTACGGGCGGAAGATCGGGCCACGGTGGCAGCGTGTCGTGCTCTGGATCGCCACGGCACTCTCTGCTGTACTATGGTCGTTGCCCTACCTGCTCAGATTGCACCGGATGTGAATGGCCGATTTATCTCGTGACCGTAAGGTTGCGCGCTGATATTCTTATTTCGCAACTCGGCTTACGGGGGTGCGACCTTGCCTCAGCCATTGTGGGCAATTACGGTGTATTCTTCCGGCCCCAGAGGATTTCCGCAAGCGCCGTCAGTGGGCCGGTTCCGGCATGTAACGACGGGCATCCGACCTTCACTAACGGTTTGAGAGGGCTTCTTGGGTGAACTGGCCGGAAACCCTCGGCGTGCTGAGACCATGAAAGCAGTTGTATGCCTCTTCACATTATTCGCGGTTGTTCCGCTGGCGCATTCCCGCCAGCTTCTTCCCAAAGTTGACCCAGTCTCGTGGGATGCACTGCTCAAAGAATTTGTTACTCAGCAGCACTTAGTGGCTTATGCCCGTTTGAAACAAGAGGGTTCCGCGGAACTCATGGCTGGCTCGATCCTCTCCATGTCCCGTGTCCTATTTTCCAGGTCAAGCGCAGTTTCAGGCATTGGCATCCTTCCTGCTCATTCAGACTGCGGATAGTTCAATTGTTCAAGCCGGACCACGGAAGAAACCATCATGCCAGCCAAGACCGGTGCCAGCGGCCGTACCCTGATGGATTGGCGATGACTCCTCCGGCAAGCCGCATGTGAAGCCCTTCAGGAATGGAGTTGGTTGACCAACCATTCCAAATCGACCGGGCTGTCGGATTCAGTATGCCGGGGCAGCACCGGTGAGATGGCCAGCGCTTCATGGTGATCTTCGAACCAGGCCAGGAAGGATGCCTGCTCCGCTCCGGGCAACCGCTGTTGGTTCAGCCACGTATAAAAAGCTCCCATGTCAGCGTCAATGAGCGAGCCTTCCGGGTCAAGAGCGGGCTTCTCCTCCGGGTTCGCAATCATTTCATTCATCGGCCGCTGGCGCTGGCGGGGCGCAAAACGCGCCAGCAGTGTCAAGGGCTGGGCGCGCGCCCACGCTTCCCTCGCCGCCCACTGCACAAAGGTCGTGCTGAATATCTGCGTCCCGGAACCCTCCGTCAGCAGGCTGGTCTCGAAACGGCTCAGCACCGCCTGGTCTGTCTTGCCACTCAGTCCGATTTCCTCCGGACGCATTTCGTGGAGCATGGTACGCAGCGCCTCCGGACCTCCGATTCCCGATTGAATAGCCTCCTCCATCTTAAACAGCAGAGCGACGCGGGCGGACGCCAGCGAATCGTAAGCGACAGAGGTAACTCCCGGGCCGGAAATTGTTTCTGCCGCTCCACCATCGACGTACCAATGGCCGTATGCAACCGGGTGGGCGGCAGCCCTTTTTGTAACTGCGCCCAGAAGCGTCCTCACTCCATTTGCAGGTTTCACCCGGTTGAAGTAAACGCCGTGGGGCCGAAGCTTACGGAACAGAGGATAGCGGGTCTCGGTGACGCCCTGCCCTACCACCACAATTCCCAGTCGCGGCATCGGAAGTGGTTCTTTGGGTGTGGCAGCATCCACTCTGCGGATATAGTCTTCCGCAGCCGTGCGAAAGGAGTCAATCTGGTGGCTAGCCCAGAAATAAGCGGCAAGCTTTTCGGAGAACAGGGTGGGCGCCTTCACCCAGTTGAAATGGTCCAGTTCGGGAGAAAAGCGCAGTTGCTCAAACCCCGCCATCATTTGTTGGCGTTGGCTCGCGGAGAGTGATCCCAGATAGGCAAGTTGCCGGTCAATCTGCTTCCGTTCCGCCGGAAATTTCCAGTCATATTCGATCAGCTCTCGCAACAGCAACGGCACAAAGCTCGCCGGAAGCTCCCGCAGCAAATCCAAGTGGCTGATGGCCAATTGGCGCGCTTCCGCAGGATACCCTTTGAACTCTCTGGCTTTGAGCTGGCTGGGAAGCATGGCAGCTACAAAACCTCCGTCAGCGGTTTCCCCTCCGCCCGTTGTGGCGAAAACCCGAGCAGCGAACCCAAGGTCGGCACCAGGTCCAGCGATTGAACCCGCCGCCCCACCACTGCATTTTCCCGGATGCCCGGCCCCATCACCATCATCCAGGTCGTGCGCGACAGCGGATCGCCCGTGCGGTGATGTTGGAATCCATTTCCGCCCGAATCGTTATCCGAGTCGCGGCCAAAATCCGGCAGGACGAACATCGTGGTCTTTCCGGCGTATTCCGGTTCGCTTTGGAGGGTCTTCCAAATTTCAGCGCACAGCCGGTCCGTGCGCTGGATGGCTTCAATGTAAAGCGAGTAGGCTCCGGCGTGCGCCACATCCATATCGTGGAGCGTGATCCAAAGCAGGCTGGGCGCAAGCTGCCTCATGAGCTGGCGCGCCACATAGACGGAGAGTTCGTCAGGACTCGATAGAGTGCGGGCATGAGCCGTGAAGTCATCGACCGACATCTTCAGAATCCCTGACAATTGGCGCAGATCGATTTCGCTGCCCTTGACCTCGGGCGTATAGAGGGGCGTTTCGTAATTATCGCGCAGAAGATGGGCGTATTGCACTCTGCCGCCCGATGACAAAGCCGCCGAAAGTAGACGCTTGGGCAGAATGACACCCGCCCCCAATCCATTCCCATAGGAACGGGCATCGCTTTCACCGATGCGGTTGAAGCCGTTGCTGGGCGCCACCACCCACGCATCCGTCGCCGGGCGGTTCAAATCCTTGCGGTAATATTCAAAGACCGTGGGATGATCCGGGGGCACTTCGGCAAAGTTATTAAAGGTCTCATACACCCCGGTGGCAAGGCTCGCCGTGGCAACGTAATGTCCCAGGATGCCCCGGTTGACAACCTGGGTGAAGAAGGTCGATTGAGGAATGAGTTCGGTGAGCAGGTGGGGAATGTTTTCCTGCCCGTCCGGCATAAAGGTTTCTTCGTCTCTCGCGCCCCCGCCGAAAGTGACCACCACCACCTTGCGGCTGCGCGGCAAAGCCAGAGCCTTGAGCGGCGCAAAGCTCAGCAGCGCGCTGCCCACACTCGCGCCCGTGGCAAGGCGTAGGAAGTCGCGGCGGCTCCAGGAGATGGCCTCAGCAATCTCTCGCGGGGTCTGCGGGTTTCCGGTCAATAGAACGCGGCGGCGAATTGCCATTGCCTTATCAGCCGGGCGGCTGGGACTTATCCCAGTGGTCCGGGTCCTTCTCCGTGTGCACAACCTCTTGCCCCTCCGGCCTACCTCTACCATTCTACGCCCAAGAACCGCAACTCGGTGGCTGGGGAGTTCCGCGCCTGCGATTTCCCGTAAAGTTACCACAGGCGGCCCAGGGGTTCAAGGAGGCCGTCAAACGGGCAGTGTACAGTTCTGCTGTAGCGCCGCTCTATGAGCGGCGAAATACGCCGGTCGCAGACGCCGCTACGGCAAATGACCGTCGCCGACTTATTGCGTCATGTATAGGAAAGGTGCAGTTTGTTACAGGGGTGAGTCGCCGCGGCGACTGGTCACCCGAGGGCGGGTGCAAAAACTACTCCCAAAACAAACTGTGCCACTCCTACCCAGCGGTGAAGCAAGTGACAAGCCCTCTCGAACTCGAGTAGAATGGCGATGGGTTAAGGGATTTTGCAGTATACACACGTTTGTAAGTCGGCGACGCCCGGTTCTGTAGCGCCGGTCTGCGACCGGCGGATTTCACTCCCTGTCAGGGCAAGCTCCGAGCGGCGCTACAGCAAATGTCCGTCGCCGACTTTTGTCCTCATGTATAGAAGCCGGAGACTTCAAAAAAGGTCTGTTGGCTTAAGGCAAGCGATTGGAGGTTGCGATGGCAGAACCACTTTCTTCGACCGCAGGACGCCGGATTGACCGGAGAGTTTTCTTCTCGGCGGCGGCTGCGGCCTTGGGGGGCGTTGTAATCTGGCACTACCGGCGACCGGACCTGGTGGAAGCCCGGGCGACCGCTCCCGGCCCGCCAAAAGTGGTAAAGATTGTGGAGTTTTCGGACGCCGGAGTGCGGCAGGGTGTGGTGCGGGTCCCGAAGGTTGTAAAGACTGATGCGGAATGGCGAAAGCAACTGGGTGACGGCGCCTTTGACATTACCCGCAAGGGCGACACGGAGATTGCCTTTACTGGCAAATATTGGAATCTGCATGACAATGGGATCTACCGGTGCATTTGTTGTGACACCGCTCTTTATAGCTCCAAGACAAAGTTTAATTCGGGAACCGGCTGGCCCAGCTTCTGGGCGCCCATCGCTAAGGAAAATATTGAGCAGCTTGCGGACAGCAGTTTTGGTATGGACCGGACGGCCATTTCCTGCCGCTGGTGTGACGCCCATTTGGGACACGTCTTCAACGACGGGCCACGGCCCACGGGGCTCCGTTATTGTATGAATTCTGCGGCGTTGCGTTTCATCAAGATTGCTTAAAATCAAAAACTTAGAGACAGGAGAAGAATTATTAGGGAAGCAAGCCGTAAGGCTCATGGGACGGTGCTTGGTGGCTGGTCGAGGCTGGCACCCCTTCAGGAGGAGGTTCAGGGGAAACGTTGTAACTGCGGTCGGAATGGAGAATGTCAACTCCCTGGAAAGCAGGAGTGCAGTGGAAGCGTCGTAGTTACCATATGACCATTTTATTATGATGAAGTTACATCGGTTCGAAGGAAAAAATCAAAGGGATTGGCTTATAGTCACTCATTACGAGCTGTAAAGGCCGGAGATGGAAATGGTCGCACGAAAAAGAATTCTGATGATTATCAAGTTAGCTCACGCAAACCCTAACCACCTCTGTTCTTTGAGGGAAACGGGCCGCTTTCCGCAGTTTAGTCGTGTTAGAGAGGGCTTTCATGCACCTCTTCGTGGCGAACTCTCCCAGCCCAAGCGACTTTAGGGTGCGAAGCAGACTGCTCAGACGTGTCAGAAGGCCAGTGCGTGAGCTAACTTGATAATCATCAGAATTATTTTTGGAGCAAACCCAAACTCGATTGAAAACAAAGGACGACTCGAGGACCCAACCCATCCAAAGCCACTAGCAAGCCATTGAGAATCGACTAACAGTTTTATTATGTTGAAGTTGCATCGATTTTTGGAGAAATCCAACTTAATTTTTTTAGAATCAATAAGTTAAAAACACCATGAAGATCTTCAAGCTTCGTGAAATCAATTCTGGTTGGGAAATTCTAGCTGTTTTTGGCCATGTCCTTGGCCGGAACTAGGGTGACAAGTCCGGAAGATTTAGGGCCCGATCCCTTGCCCCGGAAAGGTAATTTCTACACACATTCAACCCGATGAAATTGACGTCAAACGTTTCCGGTTACAGCCACCCTGCCCCGGGTACGCAACCGGATTATCTCTATCCTGCTTATGCCGCTACCCGGAAGCGCGCGCCTCGGCATCCGCTCACGCTTGTCCCGCAGACGCTCTCAGAGATCGCAGGCCCGGTTTTCGGCCATAGTGACATCGGGGAAAATGACAATGATTTGACCTGCCAACATGAGTGTGAGCCGCTGGGCCAGCGGATCATTGTGACCGGACAGGTTTTGGATGAGAATGCTCGCCCTGTTCCCAACGCGCTCGTGGAAATCTGGCAGGCGAATGCGGCCGGGCGTTACCGTCACAACATGGACGATCACCCTGCCCCTTTGGACCCGAATTTTACCGGATGCGGCCGGCTGCTGACCAGTGCGGAGGGCCGTTACCGGCTGATTACCGTGAAGCCGGGCGCTTATCCGTGGAAGAATCATCACAACGCCTGGCGGCCCGCGCATATCCACTTTTCGATTTTTGGAGCGGGATTGCTCACTCGTTTGGTCACCCAAATGTATTTTCCGGGAGATCCGTTGCTGACTTTTGATCCCATTTTCAACAGCGTCCCTGATGCAAGTGCGCGTCTGAGGCTCGTTTCGAGCCTCGATTGGGATGCGGCAGTTCCTGGAGAAGCATTGGGCTATCGTTTTGACATTGTTCTGCGGGGCCGCGAGTCCACCCCCTGGAGAAATGAATGAGTCTGCCAACCACGCCTTCGCAAACGGTGGGGCCCTTTTTTCATTTGGGCCTTGACCCGCTCAACCAGGGCAACTTGGCAGGACTCCGTGGAACTGGCGATGTGATGACCATCCAAGGCCGCATTCTGGACGGCGACGGCGAGGGAGTGAGCGATGGCCTGATCGAAATCTGGCTGGCGGATTCTCAAGGCCACTATTCTCATCCCGAAGATCGAGGCGGCACGACCGGCGGGGAAGTATTCCGCGGTTTCGGCCGCATTTCGACCGGTTCTTCAGGATTCTTCCGGGTGGCGGTTCCGAAGCCAGGTCCTGTTGCTGGATCCGAAGGGGCGCTTCAGGCGCCTCACGTTGTCGTCACGGTATTCGCGCGGGGTCTGCTGAAGCAGCTCATCACCCGCATCTATTTTCCGGATGAGGCCGCGAATGCAACGGATGCGATACTGAGCCGGGTCCCGGCGGAGCGGCGTTCGACCCTGATTGCGCGGCGGGTTGCGGGAGCTGAGAATCTTCTGGAATGGAACATTATCCTGCAGGGTGACGGGGAGACGGTCTTCTTTGATTTTTGAATAGGACGCTTCGTGCGCCGCTGCCGGGGTTATCTACTTAGTAAGTAGATGTCATTATTTATGGCTACAAGAGAACCCGTCCGCCTGCTTGACCGCCTCTTCACCACTGGGCCGATGCGGGAGATTTTCTCGGGCCGCTGCCGGCTGCAACGGATGTTGGATTTTGAAGCGGCGCTGGCGAGAGCTTTGGTGCGGGCAGGAATAGCTCCCGCCTCGATTTTGCCCGCCATCGAGCCCCAGTGTGACGCAAATTTGCTGGACCTGGATGAATTGTCAGATGGGGCGGCACTGGCTGGAAACCTGGCGATTCCGCTGGTGAAGGCGCTCACCGGTTTGGTGGCCAAGACCGATCCCGTGGCGGCGGGATTCGTTCATTGCGGAGCAACCAGCCAGGACGTGATCGACACGGGGCTGATCTTGCAGTTGCGCGACGCGCTTTGCCAGATCGATCAAGGGCTGGTGGAAATGTCGGGAGAGCTTCGACGGCTGGCTGAGAAACACAAGTCAACGCTGCAGGTGGGCCGCACGTGGCTGCAGCAAGCGCCGCCCGTGACTTTTGGCTTATTGGTGGCAGGATGGCTCAGCGCTGTGGAACGCCACCGCGCGCGGCTTGTGGAAACGCGCCAAAGGGCGTTGGTATTGCAGTTCGGCGGGGCAGTGGGCACGCTGGCCGCTTTGGGTGATCGGGGGCTGATTGTGGCCGCAGCGTTGGCGGATGAACTGCAACTGACTTTGCCGGATTTACCGTGGCATGCGCAGCGCGACCGGATTGCCGAGGTAGCCACCACACTCGGCTTGCTAACGGGCTCGCTCGGAAAGATGGCGCGGGATATTTCCCTGATGGCGCAAACGGAAGTTGGAGAAGTGTCCGAGCCGGGGCCGCCGGGCCGGGGCGGATCTTCAACCATGCCCCACAAGCGCAACCCCGTGGGGTCGGCGGTGGTCCTGGCCGCGGCGCTTCGCGTGCCGGCGCTGGTTTCTGTCATGCTCGCGGCGATGGTCCAGGAACACGAGCGGGGATTGGGAGGATGGCACGCCGAGTGGGAGACGCTGCCGGAGATTTGCATGTTGTCGGTTGGCGCCCTGTCGCAGCTCACGAATGTTCTGAGCGGGATCGAAATTCACGAAGAGAGAATGGCCGCGAATCTGGATGCAACACGAGGCTTGATTCTCTCGGAAGCCGTCGCGGTGGCTCTGGGAAAGCAGATCGGGCGGTCCAAAGCACACACTGTTTTGGAGCAGGCGTGCCGCCGGGCGGTGGAGAGTGGGCGGCATTTGCGCGAGGTGTTAATGGAAGACGCAGAAGTCCGGGCACATCTTTCCCCGGAAGAAATTGAGAGCTTGCTCGATCCCAAGAATTACACGGGTTCGGCGGAAGCTCTGGTGGAGCGCGTCTTGCGAGGCCGTAGTGTGAAAATTTGAGTTGCAGGACAAGTGAGCGATCGCGATGCCTTTTGCCGAACTAAACGGAGGCCGGATTCACTATCAAATCGACGGCCCGGGCGGAGATGCTTCCGGCGCGCCGGTCGTGGTGCTGTCGCACTCTCTTGGAACCAGCCTTTCCATGTGGGATCGCCAGGCGCCGTCGCTTGCCCTGCACTTCAGGGTGTTGCGTTACGATACGCGGGGGCATGGCGCTTCGTCAGTCACTCCGGGCCCTTACGCCATTGAACAGCTTGCGCGTGATGTCCTCGGCCTGTTGGACGGGCTGGGAATCGGCCGGGCACACTTTTGTGGTTTGTCCCTAGGTGGGATGATCGGGATGTGGCTGGGAGTGTACGCGCCCGGCCGGCTGAACAAGCTGGTGCTTGCGAATACCGCGACTCGCATTGGTTCGGCGGACAGTTGGAACGCTCGCATTGCCAAAGTCATGCAAAGCGGTCTGGAGCCGGTTGCCGCGGGTGTGATCGAGCGGTGGTTTTCGCGCGCATTCGTCGCGAGGGATCCCAGGACCGTCGAGTCTATGCGCCAAACGTTGCTCCAGTCAGCGCCCGAGGGTTACGCGGCCTGTTGCGCAGCCATCCGGGACGCTGATGAAAGCAGTATGATCCGGAAGGTGGGCGCGAAGACACTGGTCATCGCCGGGACCCTTGACCCGGTTACCACTCCTGCGGATGGCCAATTTATGGTGAAGCAGATTGAAGGGGCGCGCTATGTGGAATTGGAAGCGGCTCACCTTTCCAACATCGAAGCGGCCCAGGAATTCACGGAAACAGTGATGACATTTCTGGCGGAGCCGGAGGCAAACTGATGGACGAAGGTGAGCGTTATTCGGCGGGGATCGAAGTTCGCCGGGCGGTTTTGGGCGATGCTCATGTGGACAAAGCCCTGGCGAATCAAAGTTCATTCAACCGGGAATTTCAGGACTTGATTACACGGTACGCCTGGGGAGAAATCTGGTCGCGGCCGGGATTGACACGGCGCGAACGCAGCCTGGTGACACTCGCCATGATGATTGCGCTCAACCACCCGGATGAATTTCGCATGCACGTGCGCGCGGCGCTTCGTAACCGGGTGACTCGCGAAGAGATCAAGGAAGTCCTGCTGCAGAGCGCAATTTATTGCGGCGTGCCCGCGGCAAACCAAGCATTCCATCTTGCCGAGCAGGTGTTTGCGGAGATGGACCGAGGTTAATGACGCAAGCTGGATTATTCAGGAAGTCTTACCCGGTCCTGGCTCTCGACTGGCGCGGCGATGAAAGCCGTTTGATGACTTCCAGCGGAAGCGGGCGCGACTTTAGCCGCTCCGGATCATCGGAGTCTTTTCCCGTCCAGACCCGAGTCTCAAAGCCTTCGACGGCCAGGGTTCGAGATTTGAAGAATCGATGATGGATCACAAAGCTGCTCCTGCGAAACTCAGAGATGGAGGTTTTGGCGAGTAGTTGTTCACCAAAAGTGGAGGGCACGAGGAAGCGCGTTTTCACATCGACCAACGGAATACCCACGATGCCGGAAGTTCTGAAAAGTTGGTGAATGGGCATTCCGGCTTTTGCGAACAACGCCGAGGTGCATTCATCGAACCATGCCAGGTACTGGGGATAAAATACAATGCCGGCGGGATCGCAATGTCCCCATTCCACCAGGAACCGTTTTTGATTGACTAGCACTTTTGGGCGAATCCCTTGTTCGAAGTATCCAACATGAAGATCAGAATTTTCGGGCTCCTGAGCAGCGGCTTCAAATTTTCAGTATGCACTATTGGCGGCTGCTTCGTCACTCATGATCCCGGCCGGGTAGTGGCTCAGTTTCTTTGCTGTAGCGGCGCTTGAACTGGCGCAGGCCACGGCTCACAGGCAAGGGGAATGGAAGATGAGGCTGGAGGGAGATGCGAACCCAGGTTGGAATTGTAGGAGCAGGACCGGCGGGGCTAGTGCTCTCGCACCTGCTTCATCTCCAAGGCGTCGAGTCCGTTGTCATCGAAACTCGTAGCCGGCAGTATGTTGAAGAGCGAGTCCGGGCGGGAGTGCTCGAACAAGGAACGGTGGACTTGCTCACCCAGACTGGCCTTGGGGAACGGTTGAAGCGCGAGGGATTGGTCCATCATGGAATCGAGTTGCGCTTTGGCGGGCGTGGACATCGCATTGACATGTTTGAGCTCACGGGTGGGCGCTCAATCACCATCTATCCTCAGCACAAGGTGATTGAGGATCTCAACAAGGCGAGGCTGGCGGCCGGGGGGCAAATATTCTTTGAGGCGGAAGAGGTCAGCGTGCATGACTTCGGTCCGTCGAACTCCTCCAAGCCGAGAATCAAGTTCTGCAAAGACGATAAGACGCAAGAGTTGACCTGCGATTTTATTGCCGGATGTGACGGATCGCACGGAGTGTGCCGTTCATCCATTCCACCGGACGCGCTGGCTCTTTATGAGAGAAATTACCCGTTCGGTTGGCTTGGGATTCTTGCCGAAGCGCCGCCGTCGTCGGACGAACTGATCTATTGTTATCACGACCGTGGTTTTGCGCTGCACAGTATGCGCTCTCCCAGCATCACCCGCCTGTACCTGCAGTGCGCACCCGATGAGGACCTCACGCCGTGGACCGATGAGAGAATTTGGCAGGAGCTTCACGCCCGCTTTGCAACTCTCGAAGGTTGGCGGCTGAACGAAGGAACGATTGTGCAGATCGGTGTTACCGGAATGCACAGCTACGTCGTCGAGCCGATGCAGTTTGGCAGACTTTTTCTTGCCGGTGACGCGGCTCACATCGTTCCGCCCACCGGCGCCAAGGGACTTAATCTTGCGATAGCGGATGTTCGCGTCCTGGCGCGGGCGCTCGCCGATTTTTATGCCTCAGGACGGCGCGATCTTCTCGACCAATATTCGCAGACTTGCTTGCGGCGCGTCTGGCGGGTGCAGCGCTTCTCCTGGTGGATGACCTCCATGCTGCACCGCTTTGGAAGTGACAACGCATTCGACCGGCGCCGCCAGCTCGCCGAACTGGACTACGTGACGAGCTCGCGGGCCGCAGCGCAGAGCTTGGCTGAGAATTATACGGGCCTGCCTTTGGACTGAATCCCGGCGCGACTCCGCGAGCTTTGCGCCGCGCCCCCCCGCAGGATGCGAAAGATTGGCTACCACGCGCCTTGTTCAGCAATCCGGGCCGCTTCCCGGTAGGCTTCTTGTTCTCTGCGGATGAGGTCCGGATTCGATCCGCGCTCGTGGGCCAGGGCCAGCGCCAATTGTTGCAGAGCGATTGCGCTTCCGGTGAGAGCGAAAACGAGAGCCGCGACCCCTTTGCGGTTCATGTCATCCGGCGGCAGGACAATCCGGCCGCCGTTGCTGAGCGAAGCGGGAAAATCACTTTGCGGTGCCAAGATTGCAGCGCAACTCATGCCAATCCTTCTCGCCGCACGGGCGGCCAGGCTGGCCCGCGCGTCGCGCCGATTTGCGCCGAATCCGGCGCACAACAGGAATACGATTCCGGTGCGGCCGTCTGTGGCCGCCAGATGCCCATGCAGAAGGGTTTCAAGTTGAATGGCGACCGCCGGAAGCCTTGCGCCTTCTTCGATCTTCAGCGCCAACTCGCGCGCGGAAATCAGGTCTGCCCCCTGCCCCGTAATGATGAGTCGCGAGCAACCGGCAAGGAAATGCGCAACATTCGCAGCTTGATCCCTCAGAGTCTCGACCCGGCGCAGGAAATCGCGCAGCTCTTCGGGGTTGAGCATTTCGCCGCAGATTGCGCCTGCCACCGCCGCTCCCGCCAGGATGGAAGACACGTAAGCAACCGTGTGGCACCAGGAACGGTCGATCACCGGAGTTACGAAGAAGAGATGATCCGCAACGCGGCTTGCAGTCCGGTCCGGTCTTGCCGTGATGAGGACGGTCTTTGCTCCTGCTTGGCGCGCGGCCTTCATC
>Ga0207416_1001747_pt1 | contig 26609 bp, 24 predicted proteins | sample PaiPotPPM11metaG_FD_184107 | JGI IMG/M metagenome (GOLD analysis project Ga0207416, IMG submission 184107) | Iron sulfur acid spring bacterial and archeal communities from Banff, Canada, to study Microbial Dark Matter (Phase II) - Paint Pots PPM... ... | reverse complement strand
GTATTCCGCAGCGCGGGCGGCGACGTTGGCGTTCGCGGCGAGCGTCTCGCCGGGCGGCAGCTCCCGCCCGCACAGCGCGGCCGCGCCGGACTGCTCGCGGAACAGCTGGACGCGGGAGCCGTGCTTCACCGCGGCCTTGCGGCGCCGCTCGGCCAGGCCGGGGTCGACCTGGGCGGCGATCCGCGCGGCCAGGTTCGCGATCTGCCCGTAGGTCTTGCCCGTCGTCCCGGTCAGGTGGGGCACGAGCAGCGCCTCGGCCCTGGCCGCGTCGGCGTCGCTGAGCAGCTCGAACGTCTCGGCGATCAGCCGGACCTTGGCGTAGGCGAGGGTGCCGGCCGCGTGCAGCGCGGCGATGCGAGGCAGCCGGGCGCCGAGCTCCCACGCCGTCGCCGTCGTCTTTTCCGCCGAGGCCACGGATACCGAAAGGGCCAGGGCGAGGTCGTGGGTGAGCGAATCGCTCCACTGGTCGGGCAGGTCGCCGTGCCGGGGCCCGCCCGGGGCCGGCTGGTCGTCGTGGCGGATCAGCTCCCGGATCGCGGCGAGCTTCGCCGCCGACGCCCACGACTCCAGCGCCGCCAGCCGGCGCAGCACCCCGGTCAGCTCGCCGGGCCCGGCGCCCGGGCACCGCCAGTCCGGCCCGGCGACCGCCGCGAGCAGCGCCGCCAGCTCCGGGCCGGGCGGGCAGGTGTCCCACTGCCCGCCTCGTGCGAAGCCGGCCAGCCGGTGGTCCCGTGCTGGCTTTTGCTGTGGGTCCGGGCCAGGCACGCCGGGACCGGGCTCGTCGCCCGTCCCCTTGCCGCCGCCCGGTTCCCAGCCCATCGGCCCGCTCCCTTTGTCGATCATGGTCTCGAGAATTACCGTCACGAAACCTGTTAGTCGAATAATACCGCTAATCGAAGATCGTTAGTGCTTTCGAATGACCTTTTCTTACTGGGTTTTCATGTAAGCTAAAACGGAAATATCCGAATTGCCGTCCGCTCTCGAATGGGTTCGGGAAATGGATACGGCCCCCGGTCGCTCACCCGGCGCACCCGGGCAATGCCCGGCTCCCGACCACGAGACCACGGCCCCCGCGGGACAGGCACGCTGAGCCGCCGGCCCCGAGACCGCCTCAGCCGCTCCCGCACCAGCCGGGGACCCGCATGACGGGGCTTGCCGGGCCGTGCCCGCGCCTGGAGCGGAAGGCGCTGAGCGCCTGGAGTGGAGGGCACGGGCACGGGGCGCGAGTGCCCAGCCACCGGAAACCCCAGCCACCCGCTCACGAGCGAACTACGCACGCCAGCCGGCAACCGCAAGCCGGCACCACCAGCAACCCCAGCCCGGCAGAGACGCGAGCAATCACGCGCCGCCCACGCACCGCCTTGCCCCGGGGACATCACTGCGGAGCTCTGCCAGCCAGGCACTAACGCAAGCTTGAGCCATGGCACGTCAACGCCCACCTGCTGGCTCAGGTCAACTGGCGAACGGCAATCCCCGCTAGTCCCCGGCCATAACGGTAAAGGTGAACCCGGCGCTCGTCGGACGACGGAGCGGAATGTCGCACTTGATCCGGCGCAGCACCTCGTTCCTGCTGAGGCCGAGCCCCTGCGCGATGAGCCGCTCCGGGCGTACCGGCACCGGATCCTGGAATACGACCTCCACCTTGACCGGCCACGCCTCGTCGAGCCAGGCCGGCGGTATGTCCAGCCGCCAGGCCCCCTCCCAGTCCAGGGTGAAGCGGTTGCGCCGGGCGAGCAGCGGATCCAGCAGCGTGGACGCCACCAGCTCCGGATCGTTGGCGTGATAGCCGTCGAGCTCGGCCCGGTCGAAAGATCTGACCGGCGCTCGCTCGTGCACGGTGAGCTTGCTCGCCCGACCGCAGGAGGCGCAGCGGACCAGCAGCCACACGTCCAGCAGGTTGCCGTCGGCGTTAACGCGGAACCTGCCCTCGCCGGTGGTGGCCGACTCCGACCGGCAGTCACCGCAACGACAGCAGAGGCAGCCTGGTCCGGTGAACGACCCAGGGCAGCACTGTATGAGGCTGTGAAGACAAGATCTCTCTGGACCTGACACGAGGCCGGTTGCGCGCGGCCTCAAACGCTGCATGACCGGGCGCACGCGGGCAGCCCGGCAGAGCCGACCCGAGGGTCGGCTTGAAGGTAAGCGGAAGAAGGTGTCAGGTCTAAAGAGCAGGCGGGGTCATGCGGTTTGTCCTCTGTCCTCACTGCGACGGGCCCGCAGGCATCCTACGGAACGCAGGAAGGAAGGCTCAAAGGGTTTTCCGGGCGCCGGGCGCCACCGCCCAGAGTCGGCCGCAATCTGAGCAAGCCAGGCCGCCATGCCGCCGGTCCTATGCCCGCGCGGATCATATCCACCTATGACCTGCAATTATTCGAGAATCCCACCTGTCCTTCCAGTGCCCCTTGTCATCGGTCGTCTGTTTTATTGACTTCTCTGAAGTCTGGGCCCGGGAAGCATGGAAGAATTTAAATATTTTAGGCTACAAGCTGGAATATGCTAATTCACGATGCTTATCAGACTGACGGTGAGAACATCACGTGAACGGTGCTTCGGGGAACGCGGGCCAGGACGGCTCGCACGATGACCCGCAAGGGACCTGGTCGGAGCAGGACCACGAGGACTTCCTGCCGGGAATGGCCGAGTACGATCATCCGCCCAGGCGCCGGCGGGCGGGCTGCGTCGCACTGGTACTGATATCGGTCGCCGTTATCGCCGCCGCCGGCGCGTTCGCCGTGACGGCCTGGCCCCGCAGTCAGAACACCGCCGCCTTGCACCCCGCCGCGCCTTCGCCGCGCAGGCAGGACACGGCGGGCTTCCACCCCACCGGGCAGTCACCCGCGGTAGACGCGGAGCAGGTCACGGCCGCCTTCCTGCGGGCGTGGTCAAGTGGCGCGATCGGTGAGGCCGCAAGCCTGACCGATGACCCGGCCGCCGCGGGGGCCGCGCTCACCGCCTACGGCCAGGACCTGCACCTGCGGAAGCTGACCGGAATCGTAGTCGGCAGCACCGCCACGAGTGCGCCCGGGTCGTCCGAGGGCACTCAGACGGCCGGGGCCGGCGCGGCGGCCGTCCTCGAGGCGGTCACGTTCAGCCTCAGCGCGACGGTGGCGGTCTCGGCGGCGCCGAGCGCCGAATCCGGCACCTGGTCGTACCACACGGCACTGACCGCTTACCGCGTGCCGGACGGAACCGGCTGGCTCATCGAGTGGGATCCCAGCGTGCTCGCGCCGAACCTCGCCGATGGCCAGCACCTGGTCACGATCCTGGTGCCGCCGCACGGTTCCTCGGTCACCGACAGCGCGGGCAACCTGCTGTCGTCCTCCTACAGCGACCCCGGCCTCGCCAACATCGCGAGCCTGCTGGCAGCGCATGCCCCGACCGAGACCGGCACGCCAGGCCTGTCCGTCCAGATCGAGGACTCCGCCGGCGGGGCGGTACCCGGCAGCCAGGCCACGGTTACCCCGCCGGAAGACAACCGGGTCACCACCACGATCAGCCCGCAGGCCGAACAGGCCGCGCTGAAAGCCGTCGCCGGCACGGACGGCAGTGCGATCGTGGTGCTCCGGCCCTCCACCGGCTATATCCTCGCGATCGCCAACAACGCCCAGTTCAACGACTTCGCCCTGACCGCCGGGGTGGCGCCCGGTTCCACGATGAAGATCATCACCGCCACGGCGCTGATCGACGACGGGCTGACCTCCGAGAACAGCCCGGTCGCGTGCCCGGAGACGTACACGGTGCAGGGTGTCACCTACCACAACGACAAGGGCGAGTCCGAGCCACCGGGCACGCCGTTCTCCCTCGACTTCGCGCAGTCCTGCAACAACGCGTTCTCCCAGTGGTGGAATCAGCTGAACGGGCAGCTGGCGTCCACTGCGCAGACGTACTACGGGCTCAACCAGCCTTGGAGCATCGGCATCCCCGGGAAGACGGCCACCTACTTCAACGCTCCCGCTGGCGCCTCGGGATCGGAGCTGGCGCAGGAGGCATTCGGCGAAGGGCAGCTGACGACGTCGCCGCTGGCGATGGCGTCGGTGGCCGCAACCGTGGACTCCGGCCAGTTCCGGCAGCCCGTCCTGGTCCCCGGAACCGGCACGGTGTCCGGATCGCCGCTGCCGGCGAGCACGGATGAGCAGCTGAAGGACATGATGCGGGACGTGGTCACCGAGGGCACAGCCGAGAGCATCGGCCTCGGCCCCGACGTCTACGCCAAGACCGGCACCGCCGACGTCCAGGGACAGGACCAGCCGAACTCGTGGATGGTCGCCTTCAACCCGGACGAGGACGTCGCGATCGCGGCCCTGGTGGTCAACGCCGGCTACGGCGCCCAGGTCGCCGGCGCCGAGGTCAAGTCGTTCTTCGACGGCTACTAGTTAAGCGGGAGGTTGCGGCTATCCGGCCCTTTGCGATCGAGCGCGGCCCGGAGCTGGCTGAGCCACTCTGTGGCTAGGTGGCGGCCATTCGGGAGCTGGTCGTCTCGATCCCATCGCCACGTTGTGATTATCGCCAGGACGAGGGTCCGGCACTCGCGCAGGAGGTCTTGATTGACGTCCGGATAGTGCTGGCTGGCTTCTTCGGGCGTATGGGCGAGGTCGAATTCGACAGGCCCGCGGCAGCACGTCTCGAGGTCTATGAACAGCAGCCCCTTCTTCGTGGTGAGCAGGTTACCCGGGTGCGGCTCACCGTGCAGTAGCTGCTCAGCGGCACCACTGTCGCCGATTACTCGTCTCAGGCTTCGCAGCGTGCCGCCGAGGAGCTCCCGGTCCGCGTCGGCGAGCGCCGGAGTTCGGTCGGGGCTCGCAACGAGCTGCTGAGCCTGCTCGACCCGGTCGGTGAAGTGCGGCGCGGGGATATCGACCTTGCGCATGCCGCCGTGCAGCCGCTCGAGCGCACTGGCGTAGCCGGCTGGCGAGACCTCCCGGGGTGCCGCGGGTTCGTAGTAGGTCCACAGCGTGACCGCGAAACCGTCGCGCTCGTAGACGCGCGGGTCCACCCGGGGATCGAGAACTGCCACGGGGCACCCGGCTTCGGCGAGGCGCTGGGCAAGCTCGACTTCGAACCGGGAAACCTGATGCGCTACCGGTGCCACCCGGGCAAGCACGTCGCAAGGCAGCAGGCGCAGGGTGAGCTTGTTTGAGTTTTGAAGAACGATCGCACCGTCGGCTGTCAGGTCAAGCGAAGAGGCGACCGACATAGCCGCGGCCACTGCACGCCGGGCCTCTGACGCCTGCATCGTTGCTTCCTTCCTTACTTGGCTCCAGCCCAGGCGATCTGCAGGTCGCCCTTGCGGCGCAGGATGTCCTGCCACCAGCCTTCGTTCTCGACGTACCAGTCGACGGTCGCGGCGAGTGCCGTCGCGAAGTCCGCGACCGGGCGCCAGCCGAGCTCACGCTCAAGTTTCGCCGGCTCGATGAGGTAACGGCGGTCGTGGTTGGGCCGGTCGGCGACGTGCTCGATCCACTCCTCGGGCTCTTTGCCCAGGCGCTGGAGGATGAGCTTGGCGATGGTCAGGTTCGTGACCTCGTGCCGGGCGCTGATGTCGTAGATGGGCAGCAGTTCGGGGCGGTTCGGGGCGGGTCGCGGCCGCGCGGGTGACGGGCGGGACCTCGGCGGTGAGCACGGCGTGGATCGCCCGGCAGTGGTCGAGGACGTGGAGCCAGTCGCGCTCCTGCAGGCCGTCTCCGTACACGGGGATCTTCCTGCCCCGCAGGACGTTGGTGATCGCCAGCGGAATCAGCTTCTCCGGAAGCTGGTAGGGGCCGTAGTTGTTGGCGCAGTGCGTCATCCGGATGTCCATCTGCGGGTACGTCTGCATGTACGCGCGGGCGATCTGGTCCCCGGCGGCCTTGGCCGCGCTGTAGGGGGTCTTGGCATTCAGCGGGCTCGACTCGTCGAAGTATCCCTGCCCCGCCGGCAGTTCCCCGTAGACCTCGATGGTGGACACGTGCAGGTGAGTGCGGACCGGGTGCTGACGGCTGCACTCCAGCATCACCTGCGCGCCGAGCGCGTTAGACCGCATAAACGACGACGGATCGACAATGGCGCGGTCGTTGTGGCTTTCGGCGGCGAAGTTGACGACGTAGTCTGGCTCGAACTCCTGGTACACCGTCTGCATGACGCCCGGGTCGGCGATGTCGGCCTCGACGAACCGGATCCGGTCCCGCACCGGGTCCAGGTTGGCGAGGTTGGCCGCGAACCCGAGGTTGTCCAGCGCGACCGGCTCGGCGCCGTCGATGTCGCTGAGCAGGTAATGCACGAAGTTCGAGCCGATGAAGCCAGCGGCCCCGGTCACGAGGTAAGTAGCCACCGCGACAGGGTAGCAACCACGCAGTTCCGGCTCCCACTCCCCCGCCGCGGCGGCCGGTGCACGTTGCAGTTCGCGGCCGGCGACCTTGCCATCGCCCGGCATGATCCGGTTTCGGCCTGACCGGCCGCGGCCGCGGGTCATCCGAAGAAGGCGGCGAGGGCTTCGGCGACCTGGTCCGGCTGCTCCTCGGCGAGGTAGTGGCCGGTATCGGGAATCTCGATGCCACGGAACGTGGCTGCCGCGTCGGCCAGCCCGGTCAGCAGGTCGGTGTGACCGGGAAAATGCAGCGCGGCGATCGGAGTCGTCAGGCGCGGGTAGGCCGCCAGATCGGCTATGTCCTGGCCGAAGGCGCGATACCAGCGGCCAGCGGCGCGGATGGCCCCGGGCCGTGAGTACGCCCGCGCGTAGACCTCCCGGTCGAAGTCGCCGATCGCGTCCGGGTTCCGGAGATTTCGTTCGCACATGAAGTCGATGAGGTAGCGGGCACGGCCGGCCAGCAGCTGCTCGGGCAGGAGCTCCACCTGGTTGAAGGCGAACCACCAGCGCTGCAGCCGTTCGCGTCCCGGCTCGGGGAGCAGCGTGAGGTCGTAGAGACGCCGGTTGGGATGCGGTTCTTCCAGCATCGCCATTTTGCGCACTAGTTCCGGGTGGTTGGCGGCAAGGCTGAATGCGACCATCGACCCGATGTCGTGCCCGGCGAGGTTCACCTCCGCGTACCCGAGCTCGCGGATCAGGGCGGCGACATCTGCCGCCATCGTCTTCTTGTCGTAGCCCGCTGCGGGAGCGTCAGACCCGCCCATGCCGCGGAGATCGACCACGATGACGCGGTAGCGGTCCTCCAGCAGCGGCATGATCTTGCGGGCCTGCCACCACGTCTGCGGCCATCCAGGAAGCAGTATCAGGGGAAACCCGTGACCTCCGGCCACGTAGTGCAGCCGGGTGCCGTTCACGTGGGAGGCGGCGCTGCGGAAGTTGCCGGGGAGCGAGCGGGCCAGAGCGTCGTCGGAGAACGACCTTTCTTCCATGAACCGATTAGAGCGGTTCACAGAGAACCTGTCAAACCGGTTCAAGGCTATGATCGAGGGCGTGAGATTCCGGGAGGGAGCGGGGCGGCTGTGCCTCGATTACCTGCGCACGCTGCGGCACGGGACGGTGGAAGAGCTTCCCGACGAGGCCGCGGTGGCGGCATGGGCTGAGCAGTTCGGTCCCTTCGGCACCGTGGCGGCCCGGCAAGACGCGGAGCGCGCCGGGCAAGCCCGGCGGCTGCGCGAGTCGATCCGCTCGCTAGTCGACTCGGCCCTTCAGGGGGCCTCCTGCCCGGATCCTGCGCGGCGGGCCGTCAACGCCGCCGCGGCGGCCGCGCCGCCCGCTCCGGCGCTCGCCCCTGACGCACGGCTGCACTGGCGGGCCCAGGACCCGGTCGCCGCCGTGCTGTCGCTGGTTGCGCGGGACGCGCTCGACCTGGTTTCCTCGCCGCTGCTCGCCCGCGTCCGGCGGTGCGCCGGGACGGACTGCGGAGTGCTGTTCATCGATACCTCGCGTCCCGGCGTCCGGCGCTGGTGCTCCATGAATACCTGCGGTAACCGCGCCAAGAAGGCGGCGATCCAGGCCCGGGAACCCCGGTGAGGCCCGGCCGGGCGAGCTGCCGGCCGTCCGAGGACACGGTGGCGTCTGGTCGCAGCGGCCTTCAGCGGGGACGCCGGCACCAGCCGGCGACGGCATCGAGGTCGACGTCGCCCGTGGTGTCGACGCGGAGCGTGTCGGCGATCGGCAGCGGGGCCGCCAGCGCCCACCGTCGCGACCACTCCTGCTCGCCGGGCGGCTCGCCGTGGATGCCGTGCCGCGACGGCAGCCGCGCCGCGTAGCGTTCCCTGGCGAGCGCGACCGGCACCTCGCACCAGACCTGCCGGGCCGCGGTCACCGCGGCGACGGTCAGCCCGGCCTGGACGAAACCCCAGGTCTCCTGGCTCGGCCAGGTGGATTCGAGGACGGCGCCGCCGGGTGAATCGGCCAGCAGCGCCCACATCGTGGCGTTCGCGGCGGCGCCGAACTGGCTGTTCCACGTGCGCTGCGGCCGCTCGTCCGGCGGCCGCACGCCGAAAACTTCCGCGTGCGCCTCCTTGATCACGTCCTTGCTGAACAGCGGGAGCGACAACCTGCGGCTCAGCGCCCTGGCGAGGGTGGTCTTGCCCGCGGCGGGCACGCCGTTCACGAGAACGACCAGCCGCGGGCAGCCGGTCACTAGGGCACCATCCTTAGCAGGGGCACCGATACGGTGCTTCTTGTAGGGACCCGGGGGGAGCCGGGGTGACGGCCTGTGCCGGTCGCCCGTGAAGGGCCAGCATGACACCGCCGCCCCCGGCTTTCGCGGGGCTGCAGACCGGCAACAGCGGGACGCGCCGCAGAGCGCCAGTTAGTGACCACCCGGGAGCCGGCCTCGCCGCCGCCGGGCCGTCGCTGCCACCTCAAGGAGTTACCGTGTCTTTTGCGCTGCCTGAAGCGCTGTTCTTCACCGGGATCGACTGGGCCGCCGAGACGCACGCCGTGTGCGTGACGGACGCCGGGGGCAAGATCGCGGCCGAGTTCACCATCGAGCACTCCGCGGACGGGATCGCGCTGCTGGTCCGCCGCCTGGCCCGCTACGGCGAGGCCGGCGTCATGCCGGCCGCCATCGAGCGCCCGGACGGCCGCCTCGTCGACCTGCTGCTGGAAGCCGGGCACCCGGTGGTGCCGGTCAGCCCGAACGCGATCAAGACCTGGCGCGACGGCGAGGTGCTGCCGGGCGCCAAGTCCGACGCCGGGGACGCCGCCGTGATCGCCGAGTACCTGCGGCTGCGCGCGCACCGGCTCAAGGCTGCCGCCCCCTACTCCGACGAGACCCTGGCGCTGCGCGCCGCCGTCCGGGCCCGCGGCGACCTGGTCGAGATGCGGGTCGCGGCCACCAGCCAGCTGCCGGCCCTGCTGGAGGCGCACTGGCCGGGCGCGAAGGCGGTCTTCGCCGATGTCGAGTCGCCGATCAGCCTGGAGTTCCTGGCCCGCTACCCGACCCCGGCCTCCGCCGCGCACCTGGGCGAGAAGCGGATGGCGGCCTTCCTCGTCAAGCACGGCTACTCCGGCCGCCGAACAGCCGCCGAGCTGCTCGCCCGCCTGCGCGCCGCCCCGGCGGGCACCGGCCGCGAAGCACTGTCTGAGGCGCTCCGCGACATCGTGCTCGCCGCCGTCGGCGTCCTCGCGGCCCTGAACGCCTCGGTCAAGACGCTGGACCGCTCGGTAGCCGCCCACCTCGGGGAGCACCCGGACGGGAAGATCTTCACGTCGCTGCCAAGGTCGGGTCAGGTCAACGCCGCCCAGGTGCTCGCCGAGTGGGGCGACTGCCGCCAAGCCTGCGACGGACCCGACTCCGTCGCCGCCCTCGCCGGCGTCACCCCGGTCACCAGCCAGTCCGGCAAGCACCGCGACGTGCACTTCCGCTGGGCCTGCAACAAGCGGTTCCGCGCCGCCGTCACCACCTTCGCCGACAACAGCCGCCACGCCAGCCCCTGGGCCGCCAAGGTCTACAGCGACGCCCGCGCCCGCGGCAAGGACCACCCCCACGCCGTCCGCATCCTCGCCCGCGCCTGGATCCGCGTCATCTGGCCCTGCTGGCTCAACAGCGTCCCCTACGACCCCGCCCAGCACGGCGCCGCCGCAGCACTCGCCGAACAATCGGCTAAGCAAATCGCGGCCTGAGGTTGACACAGTGGGTGTCATGCGCTGTCCTCCTGGCTAATGCGGAATCTTTCGTCCGTTTTGAGTCACTATACTTTACCGGAATCTTTCCTCCGGATACGGGATGACGCATGAGCGAGAAATTTCCCCTCCCCGATCCAGCCGGAGCCGCTCGGAGCCCCCACCCGCGGCGCCGTCCGCGGCGTGACGCTGAGACGAACCGGGAGCGCGTGCTGGCGGCGGCCGCCGCCGTGATGGCGCGCGAAGGGCGCCATGTTCCGCTGGCGCTCATCGCCGCGGAGGCCGGTGTCGGGGTGGGTACCCTGTACCGCAAGTACGCCGACCGTGACGCCTTGCTGCAAGCGATGGAGTACCGCGCTTACGGCCTGCTCACCCGGATGCTCGGCGACATCGCGAACCATGACCTGACCGGCCTTGAGGCGATCAGGGAGTTTCTGGCCGGCACCCTGGAGATCGCCAGCGAGCTGGTCCTGCCGTTGCATGGCGCGCCGCCGCTGGTGACCGCGGAAGCGGTGGAGGCGCGGCGGGAGATTAACGCCCGCCTCGACGGCCTCATCGCCCGTGGCCGGGCTGACGGCACCATCGCCGCCGCCGTGAACGCCACCGACATCATCGTCTTCAGTGCCCTCATCACCCAGCCGCTGGCCCACGGCCCGAACTGGGAGCGCCTGGCCGCACGTCAGATCGCGGTTTTCCTCAACGGACTGGCCGACGGCCCGGCTCGCCTCCCTGGCCCGCCGGTCACCCGCGAGGACATCGAGACCGCGTTCGGGAAACCGCAGAAGTAGAAAACGGCAGACGGGCGTCACTGCGCCGAGGAGCATTCCACGCCTTTTGCAAGTGGCTTATCATTATGAGAGTATGTTCTTACCGAGAAGGAACGGAGGCGAACCGGTGACAGCAGTGGGCATGACGGGCCGCGCCAACCAGAAGCTCCGCACGCGCAGCGCCATCGTGCAGGCGGCGGCCGAGTTGAGCCGCGCCGGCCGCGAATTGACCATGCCCGAGGTCGCCAAGGCGGCCCTGGTCTCCGAGGCGACCGCCTACCGGTACTTCCCCGACCTCGTCAGCCTGCTGCAGGAAGCCATCGCCGGACAACTCCCCAGCCCGGCCGAGGCACTCGCCCCGGTCGCCGACTCCGACGACCCGGTGGCGCGCATCGCCGCCGCCACCGAATTCCTGCTCAGGCACGTCCAAAGCCGTCAGGGCGTGGTCCGCGCCCTGATCGCCGCGACGATCACCAAGCCCGGCCAGCCGCACGCCCGCCCCGGGCTGCGGTTCGGCCTGATCGACAGCGCGCTCGCCCCGCTGGACGGCACCCTCGATTCGGCCGGCCTGGCCCAGCTCAAGCTCGATCTTGCGGTCGTCGTCAGCGCCGAGGCCCTGTTCAGCCTGACCGACCTGCGAGGCCTCGGCCCCGAGGAAGCCATCGCGAGCATCGTACATACCGCCACTGCCCTTACCCGCGCCGCGCTACGCGATCACCCGGCGAAGCCGTCGCAGTGACCTGGGCCCGCCCGCCCGCACCGGGCGGCCGTCCGCCGCGAGCCGGCCGCGGGCCGGCCGGCGGCGGACGGTGGCGCGTTAGTCGCGGTCGGGCTTGATCACGTTGTCGACGAAATCCCCGATGGCGCCGAGCACCGCTTTCGGCTGCTCGATGTGCGGGAAGTGCCCGGCCTCCGGAATGGGCTGGAAGTGGCCGTCGGCGAAGGAGGCCGCGTAGGACCGGCCGTACCCGGCCGCCACCACGCCGTCGTCCTCACCCCAGGCGACCAGGACGGGGATGGTGACGCGGTGCAGCCGCCGGCGCAGGCCGGGCTCGAAGAAGAAGTACTCGCCGGCGTAGGACGCATTGGCCTGCTGGTTGGCGGCCATGCCGGCGCGCTGCTCTTCGCTCATCGTCGCGGGGTCTGGCCGGAAGGCCGCGTTGTGGAACGAGAGCTTGCCGATCTCCGCCGGGGGCAGGGTGCGGATGTCGGTGAACTGCCGGTCGTTGTCCGGGCGGATGCCGACCGCGTTGAGCAGCACCAGCGACTTGACCTGGCCGTGGATGTCGCGCAGCGTCATCTCCGAGCCGATCCAGCCGCCGAGGGAGTTGCCGATCACCATCACCGAGTTCAGGCCGAGCGCGTCGAGCAGGTCCAGGTACACGTCGGCTAGGTCATCAACCTTGTGCAGCCACGGAACCCGGGGGGTGCCGTTGAAGCCCGGGTGCACCGGGGTCACCACGTAGGCGTGCTCGGAAAGCGCCGAAGCCAGCCCGGCGACGGACTGCGGCCCGCCGCCGCCGTGCAGGACCAGGATGCCGGTACCGCCGGACGCGGCGGCATCGCCCTTCTCATCGATGGTGACCTGCAGTCCGTTGCCCAGGTCGACGGTCCGGGGCGTGGCCGGAGTCGTGTTCATGAGGGGAAGTTCCTTTCATAAGAGCTGACTCTTATAAGAACTGACCCTCATGAGGGTAGCGTCGAAGCGAACTTCACGCAGTTAACTCTCATAATGAGAGTGTTCTTTACCGAGACGCGACCGAACGTTAGTGCCACGCTTCGCGGTGTGTCCCCAGGACGTCACCGCCGAAGTCGTTTCCGGGGTCTCGCACAACTCCGTGCGCGTGGTTTGCGTTTCTGGCCGTGTTGTCCCATTCGATCAGGATGTCGTCGCCCTGGACCCGGTAGTAGTTCGGTGCGCCAAGGTCGATCGGACCCGCCCACGCGAAGTGCAGCTGGTCGACATCCCAGCTTGAGCCGAGCCCCGCGGGCAGGCCCTCGTAGTACGTCCGCACCAGGCGATCGAGAAGCTCCTTCTGCTCGCGGTCCAGGTCAGCTCCTGAAATACCCTTCGGCTTCGACGTGATGGAAACCCGACCGTGGTCCCGGGGCCCGTATCCGGTCTGGGCCTCGCGCGCGGCCCCGTCCCTCGCCATCCGTTCCATCAACTGTTCGTCCCCGGGACGGCGCCGAAAGATTTTGGGCAGTGTCATCATGGTTGCCCCATCCAGAAAAGCGGATCGATTCCCCATGACGATGTCGGCCGGGGCGCGGTCGAGGAGAATTGCCGCGGCCCGGGCACCGGGAGGCAGGGACGTCACCAGCTCTCTGCCTGCCGCCTGGAACCCGCGGAGGGGATCGAGGGTCGCGCCGCCGGGAAGCGCGGTGACCACGGGGTCCAAGCCGAAGAAGCGTGGCGTAGCCGACCGCACTTCCCCCGCGACGATCAGGAAGTTCAGCGAGACGTGGTGCCCGCCGAACCGCCAACCCCAGGGTTCCTGGCCATCGGGGTCGCCGAACACCCGAAGGTAGTAACGGGAAGGGTCCCGCCCGCGGCGGGTATCAAAGTCCGAGCGGAAGCCCTCGACCCGGTCGAGAATGTTTTCCGTGCCCATGATCGTCGAGACGAGCGCGTAGCCCTCCGGGGACAGCCCAGAGGCCACCAGTTCCATTGCCCGCCGCTGCTGCCAGGGATGCTGGCCGCCGAGCGGAAGGCCTCCATGATCGGTCGGCGTGTAGAACCATCGCGTGCGCTCGCCCTCGTGCTCTCCTCCTGGCGGCCCCCACCGGCCCAGCTCGCGCTGCTCGTCGTCGAGTTCCGCCAGCCAGGCCGACGCCGCCCGCGACATGGCCTGGGCGACCCGCTTAGCCGGCGGGTCTGGTTCGGCCGGCCGCTCACCCGTCTCGTTCCGCACCATGATCGCCACACTAAGCCGCGAGGCCGGGAAAGCCACTACCTCAGTGGACCAGGCTTCGCCCTTTTCTGCCCCGAGGGCCCGTTCTACGCTGATGCCGTAATCGTCACTGCCACGGCAAGGGAGCCGGCATGAGCTTCACGGTGGAAAAGGATGTCATGGTGGCCATGCGCGACGGCGTGGAGTTGGCCACCGACGCCTGGATCCCGTCCGTCACCCCCGCGCCGACCCTGCTGGTCCGGTTGCCCTACGGCAAGGACCTGCCTCAGTTGCTTGCCTACGGTCTTGTGCCGAATGTGTTCGCACTCGTCGAAGCGGGTTACGCGGTGGTTTACCAGGACTGCCGGGGCACATTCAAGTCCGGCGGGGAGTTCGTGCCGATGCTGAACGAGCCCGCCGACGGCGCCGACACCGTGGCGTGGCTGGTCCGCCAGCCGTGGTGCGACGGCAACATCGGCAGCTACGGGCCGTCCTACTTGGGCTTCGTGCAGTGGGCCAGCGTGTCGGCGGGCGCACCGGTGAAGGCGATCGCCCCGGCGGTGACCACGACCGACTACTACACCACGCCGTGGTACTCCGAAGGCGGCGCGGAATCGTGGCACACGCTCCAGTCGTGGAGCACCCAGATGGCCATGATGGAGACGCTGCGCCAGATCGGCCGCGGTTCCGTTGACCGGCAACTACTCGGCGAGCTAATCGGCATGATGGCGGACCCGCAACCGCACCTGGAGGCGATGCCGTCGAGCCGGCAGCCCGCGGTCGAGAAGGTCTGGCCGTGGTGGGGCGAGCTGCTGTCCCACCCGGCGCGAGATGCCTGGTGGCAGGCCCTGTCCGTGCTCGACCGAGCCGAGCAGGTCACGGTGCCCGCGCTGCACATCGGCGGCTGGTTCGACATCTTCGTGGCCAACACGGCCCGGTCGTTCACCGAGCTGCGGGCCCGGGCCGGGACCGAACAGGCCCGGGGCGGGCAGCGGCTGATCATCGGACCCTGGGACCATGTGAACTCGACGGGCATCTACCCGGACCGCAGTTTCGGCCTGGCCGGGGACGCCATCAGACAGAACCTGACCGGCGAGCACATGCGGTTCTTCGACCGGTGGCTGCGGGACCGGCCGGACGCGCTCGACGGCGCCGCCCCGGTGAAGATCTTCGTGATGGGCATCGACCAGTGGCGCGAGGAGCAGGACTGGCCGCTGCCTGACACCAAGTACACGCCCTACTACCTGCACAGCTCGGGCCGGGCCAACACCGCCGCGGGCGACGGTGAGCTCGCGGCCGTGGCGCCGGCGCAGGCCGCGGCGGACGTCTTCTTGTACGACCCGCGGCGGCCGGTGCCCACCATGGGCGGGCGGATCATGCTCCCGTCCACCGCGAACGCGGCCGGCCCGGTCGACCAGCGGCCGGTCGAGGCGCGCGACGACGTGCTGTGCTTCACCTCCCCCGTGCTGACCGAGCCGCTCGAGGTCACCGGGCACGTGTCGCTGACCCTGTGGGTGTCTTCATCGGCGCCGGACACCGACTTCACCGGCAAGCTGGTCGACGTGTTCCCCGACGGGCGGGCAATCTTCCTGACCGACGGCATCATCCGGGCCAGGTACCGTAACTCGCTGGCCGAGCCGGCGCCGCTCACCCCCGGCGAGCCCTGCGAGGTCCACCTGGATCTGTCGGTCACCGCGAACGTTTTCCGGCCCGGGCACCGGATCCGGCTTGAGGTCTCAAGCAGCAACTTCCCGCGCTTCGACCGCAACACCAACACCGGCGGGGTCATCGCCGACGAACCGGCCGACCAGGCGACCGTCGCCGTCAACCGGGTGCTGCACGGCCCGGACTACCCCAGCCAGCTGACGCTGCCCGTCATCAGCAGGTAGCGACCGCCAGCTTCGTAAGGTCGACCTATGACAACAACGCCATCAGACAGTGCGGCCGCGGCGCTCGGACTGCGGCCGGCGACCATGGAGGACATGCCCGCGATCAAGGCGGTCATCGACGCCGCGTACGCCAGGTACCTGACGCGGATGGACAAGCCGCCCGCCCCGTTGTTCCGCGACTACGGGCCGTCCGTTGCGGACGGGACGACCTGGGTGGCCGGCTCTCCCGTGACGGCCGTCCTGACTCTCTATCCCCGCGAAGACCACCTGTACGTCGAGAACGTCGCCGTGGACCCCAGCGCGCAGGGGCGCGGGCTGGGCCGGGCCCTGCTCGAATTCGCGGAGCGGGAAGCTGCCCGCCGCGGCCTCGACCGCATGGCGCTGGTCACGCACGAGGCCATGACGGAAAACCAGGCCATCTACGCCCGGTTCGGCTACGTGGAAATCGAGCGCCGCGAGGAGGACGGCTACCGGCGCGTCTACATGGAGAAGCCGTTGACGTGACCCGCGGCTCCTTGACTGAGGGCGACTGAGGGCGACTGAGGGCGTGGCCAGGCCCCCGCGGGAACGGGGCGCAGCTGGAAGGGAACGCCCCCGTTCTGGATAAAAATCTTCTTTATCCAGAACGGGGGCGTGGCTTCACCTTCCGGCGCGCGGCTTCACATATGCATTAAGCGGCCGGGGGCGTGTAGGTGGCGTAGTGGCTGGTCACCTGGGAGAACTGGTTGTGGCCCTTGACGGTGACCTCGGAGTTGTAGGCGACTCCGTTGGTGTCGTCGGAGATCGAGTTGGCCGAGACTTCGACGGAAACCGGCACGGCCGCCGAGAGCAGCATGATCCCGGTGGTTGCCTTGACGCCGGTGTCCGCGTCGCCGGCCAGGTTGTTCTCCCCGATCCGGTTGCCGGACACGACGATGCCGCTGACGTCCTGCAGCGGGGCGTGGGCGTGCAGGACGAAGCCGCCGTTTCCGTTGCCGCTCGCGCTGTTGCCGACGAAGTCGTTGTCGTAAGAGCCGGTCCCCGGGTAGGGCGTGGCGTCCAGCAGGCCCGCACCGCCGTTACCGTCCGAGACGTTGCCGACCACGGTGTTGTCGTACACCCCGGCCAGGTTCGGCTGCGGCTGGCCGGCGTCCGCGCCGGTCGTGGCCACCGCGCGGGCGTCGTGACCCGGCAGGGTGATACCGCAGTCGTAGACGTTGTCGGTGGAGCGGTTGCCCGCGATGAGGTTGTGCGCGGCCGGGCCCACCGAGATACCGAAGCCGCCGTCGCTCACCAGGATGCCGCCCACGTTGTGGGACACGATGTTGCCGACAACCTGCGACCAGCTGACGCCGAGGAGGTGAATGCCCTCGCCGCAGTCGTCGGCGTCGGTGAGCGAGCTTGGGCACTCCGCTTGCGCCGGGAGGCTCGTGTTGTAGGCCTGGTCGTTGTGGACGACGACGTTCCCGGCCAGCGTCACGTGCGCGATGCCCGCCGGCGCCGAGGTCGGACTCGCGGGCCAGGAGCTGCGCGGCGGCTCGGCCAGAATGCCCTCGAGGCTGGCGTTCTCCACCGTGAGGCCGGCGACCGTGACGCCGCTGGCCTCGATGAGAATTCCGTTGGCGTTGCCCGTGGCGTCGATGACCGTGCGTGACGCCGGGCCGTCCGACCTGATCTTCAGGCCCGTGAGGCCCGGGCCGACCACGTTGGCGCCGCCGGACTCGGGGTAGGTGCCCGGGTGGATTACGATCGTGTCGTCCGGACCCGCCTTGGAGAGCGCATATCCGAGCGTCTTGCACGAACTCTGCTGGCAGTTACCGCTGTCTGACCCCGTGGTGGACACGGTGAGAGTCCCGTGCGCGGGCAGCGGCGACGCGTCCGCCGCCGAACCGCCGAGCGGCAACAGCGCGCCGGCTCCCGCAACCAAGACCATGGCCGGCAGCGACACGACGGCCTTCCGCCTCATCCGGGCCACGATCTTTCTCTCTCCCGACATTTGAATCCTCCCGTAGTTCTTGATCCCCTGAAAAAAGAACGACCACTCGTTCACTTTATTTTATCGAAGTTTTATCGGGATTTTGTAGGAAACGGGGGGATTACCGAGCGAATTTGTGGTGACCGGAGGGCCACGGCTCGATGACGGGACGGGCTGCGCTAGGCGGGGCGCTAACAGCTGGCTAGCCGGCCGGGCCGAGAATTAGATATATGTAAAAATTGTTACAGAAGGTGCTCTTCTCGGACGGCGAGGTCCTCGTGATGGTGCAGATCAGGCGTCAAGCGGATCGAGCGAAAGGCTCTCCGACCATCGGCCGGAGGGTAGGCGGCGAAATCGAGACGGTGGGCGACCTCGCGGCCAGGGCCGACGCGTGGCGCGACGCCGATCCGGACCCGCAGACGAAGGCCGAGCTTGACCAGCTGCTCGCCAGCGGGGACACCGCCGGGCTCGCGGACCGTTTCGAGGGCTCGCTCGCCTTCGGGACCGCCGGCATCCGGGCCGAGATCGGCCCGGGCCCGATGCGGATGAACAGGCTGGTGGCGGGCCGCGTGGCGGCCGGACTGGCCCGCCACATTGCCTCCAGTGACCCGGGCCCCGGCGATCCTGGGAATCGAGTTGGCGTCGCGGTCGGCTACGACGGCCGCACCAACTCGGCGGTCTTCGCCACCGACGTCGCCCGGATCCTGTCCAGGGCCGGCATCCGCGTCTTTCTGCTGCCCGGGGCGTTGCCGACGCCGGTGCTGGCCTTCACCGTGCGGCATGTGCACGCCGCGTACGGCGTGATGGTGACGGCCAGCCACAACCCGCGCAAGTACAACGGGATCAAGGTCTACGTGCGCGACGGCGGGCAACTGCTGCCGCCCGTCGATGAGCAGATCGCCGCGGCCATCGACGCGGTGGACCCGCTGCACCTGCCCGACGGCTGGGCCTCGGGGACGTTCGAGTTCAGCCCGGCGGACGAGTCGGTGCACGCCTACGTCACCGCCGTGGCCGCCCGCGGCCGCGCGGTGCCGGGCGACCGGCGGCTCAAGGTCGTGCACACCGCGCTGCATGGCGTCGGCGACGCCACGGCGCGGGCGGTGTTCGCCGCGGCCGGCTGGCCCGCGCCGGTGCCGGTCGCCGCGCAGCAGCAGCCCGACCCGCTCTTCCCGAGCGTGCCCTATCCCAACCCGGAAGAGCCGGGCGTGCTCAACATGGCTAAGTCAACCGCTGAGCAGGTTGATGCCGACCTCGTCCTCGCCAACGACCCGGACGCCGACCGGCTGGCCGTCATGGTGCCCAGCCCGGGCGGCTGGCAGGCGTTCACCGGGGACGAGCTTGGCGCGCTGCTCGGCGACGCGGTGCTGACCCGCCTGGCCGGCGGCGAGCCGGTCGCGGATCCCGGCTCCCGGACGGCGGTCGTCGCCACTACCGTGGTGTCCGGATCGCTGCTGCGCCGCCTTGCGCAGGCCGCGGGCGTGCGGTGCGTCACGACGCTGACGGGGTTCAAGTGGATCGCGCGGGCGGGCGGAGCGGACGACGCGCTGGTCTACGGGTACGAGCAGGCTCTCGGCTACGCCGTGCGGCCCGATCTCGTGGCCGACAAGGACGGGATCAGCGCGGCGCTGCTCGTTCTCCAGCTGGCGACGCAGGAAGCGCAGCGCGGCCGGACGCTCATCGACCGGCTCGACGACCTCTTCCTGGCCCACGGCCTGCACGTCACCGGTCAGCGGGCGGTGCACGCGGACGGCGCGACCGGCCTCGCACAGCTGGCCGACGAGGTCGCCCGGGTGAGGAAGGAGCCGCCGCGTATGCTGGCCGGGCGGCGGGTCACGGTGACCGACCTGCTGGGCGACCCGTCCGGCGTCGTTGACCTCGCGGGCGGTCACGCCGAGCGCTCCCTCGGCCAGCCGCTTCCGCAGGCGGACGTCCTGATCTGGCACGTCGGCGAAGACGCCCGCGTGATGATCCGGCCGAGCGGCACGGAGCCGGAACTCAAGATCTACGCCGAGATTGTCCGGCCCGTGCGGTCGCGGGACGAGCTGCCCGCCGCCCGGGCAACCGTCGCCGAACAAGTCGAGCAGTTGCTGACGGCCGCCGAGGCCGCGCTGTAGGCCCGTAACTAGCTGCAGGCCCGTAACTATAGGAGACCGGTCATGACCATCACCAGGGCCGAACTGGCCAGAATGATCGACCACACGCTGCTCACGCCGGAAGCGACCGACGCCGACGTGTACAAGCTCGCGCAGGAAGCCGGCGAGCTCGGTGTCGGGCACATCTGCATCTCACCGTCCCGGCTGCCGCTCTCCCCCGGTGAGCTCGCGCCTGGCATCGCGATAGCGTCCGTCGTCGGCTTCCCTTCCGGTGCGCACCTTCCCGCGACGAAGGCCGCCGAGGCCGCCGCCGCGGTGGCCGCCGGCGCTAACGAGATCGACATGGTGATCGACCTCGGCCACGCTCTGGAAGGCCGCTGGGAAGCGGTGACGGCGGAGGTCGCGGCGGTACGCGCGGCCATCGGCCCCGACATCGGGCTCAAGGTCATTCTCGAGACGGCGGTCATCGGGCGGGGGCGGATCGAGTCCGCGTGCCAGGCCGCGGAGGCCGGCGGCGCCAGCTTCGTTAAGACCTCCACCGGGTTCCACAAGGCCGGCGGCGCCACCGTCGAGGCGGTCCGCGCCATGGCCGCCGCGGTCGGCGGGCGGCTCGGGGTGAAGGCCGCCGGCGGGATCAGGACCGCCGACAGCGCGCTGGCGATGATCGACGCGGGGGCGACCAGGATCGGCGCCTCCGCGACCGCGGCGATCCTGGACGGGCTGGACAGTGTCGGCGGGCTGGGCAGTGTCGGCGGGCAGGGCAGTGTCGGACGGACAGCACAGTGAGTGAGACTACGACCGACGGCGCGCGGTTCGACGGGGTCGGTGTCATCCGCGCCAAACGCACGGGCGGCGAGCTGCCCCCCGGTCAGATCCGGGATCTTATGCGCGCCTACATGAGCCGGGAGTTCGCCGAGGAGCAGATGTCCGCGCTGCTCATGGCCATCTTCTGGCGGGGCATGACATCCACGGAGACAGCGGAGTGGACGGGCGCGATGATCGCCTCGGGCGAGCGCGCCGACCTGTCCGGCCTTGGCCGCCCGTCCGTCGACAAGCACTCGACCGGCGGGGTGGGCGACAAGCTGTCGCTGATCATTGTGCCCCTGGTCGCCGTCTTCGGCGCCGCCGTGCCGCAGATGTCCGGCCGCGGCCTTGGCCACACCGGCGGGACGTTGGACAAGCTGGAGTCGATCCCCGGCTGGCGGCCCGACCTTGACCGGGCCGCGCTGCTGCGGGTGCTGAGCGAGGTCGGCGGCGTCATCACCGCGGCGGGCGACGAAATGGCCCCGGCCGACCGGCGGCTGTACGCGCTGCGGGACATCACGGCCACCGTCGAGTCGATCCCGCTGATCGCGAGCTCGATCATGTCGAAGAAGGTCGCCGAGGGCACGGAAAGCCTGCTGCTCGACATCAAGGTCGGGTCCGGTGCGTTCATGACCGATGCCGACCAGGCCCGGTTGCTCGGCTCGACGATGATCGAGATCGGCCAGGCTCACGGGGTCCGCACCGCCGCGATGCTCACCGCGATGGACACGCCGCTTGGCCGCGCCGTCGGCAACGCGGTGGAGGTCGAGGAGGCGCTTGACGTGCTGGGCGGCGGCGGACCCGCCGACGTCCGCGACCTCTCGGTCGCCGAGGCCGAGGCGATGCTGCGGCTCGCCGGTCTCGAGGGTGACCCCGCGAAGGCCCTCGCCGACGGCCGGGCGCTGGACAAGTTCCGTGAGATGATCCGCGCCCAGGGCGGCGACCCCGACCAGCCGCTCCCGGCCAGCCCGGTGCTCGGCGTCGTCCCCGCACCGCGCGACGGCGTGGTCAGCCGACTGGACGCGTACGCGGTCGGCATGGCTTCGTGGCGCCTGGGCGCCGGGCGGTCACGCCCGGGCGAAGCGGTATCGGCGGCGGCCGGCGTGCTGTGCCTCGCCAAGCCGGGCGAGCGCGTAATCAAGGGCCAGCCCATCGTGGAACTGCACGGCGATGACCCGAGCCGACTCGACGCGGCCCGGGCGGAACTGGCCGGGGCGATCGACATCGGCGATTCGGCACCGGCGGTCAGCCCGCTGGTCATCGAGCGCATCGGTTTCTAGATGATCTATTCCAAGGGACTGCTCACCCCCGAGCAGAAGCTCGCCGACGCGAAGAAGCTGCTGAGCCTCCCGCGTATCGTCGTGATCTGCGGCTCCACCCGCTTCATGACCGAGATGAACGAGGCCGATCTGCGGGAGACCAAAGCCGGAAAGATTGTCGTCAAACCGGGCTGTGACATGAAGTCGCCGCGCGAACTTTGGTCCGATCCTGTCGAGGCCGAGGCGCTGAAGGTTCGACTCGACGATCTGCACCGGGCGAAGATCCGCCTTGCTGATGAGGTACTCGTAGTCGGCGACTACATCGGAGACAGCACCCGAGCCGAAATCGCCTACGCCCGGTCGCTGGGCAAGCCCGTGCGCTTCACGCACCCCGAAGTCGACCCTGACGCTTGACCGCCCACCGCCGGTTTGGACCTGATTGGGGTCATTCGGGTGGGCGGCCTCGCACTTCGATGGGTAGTCTTCGTCATTGCGGGTCATCCGGGGCGGATATCGCCAATTTTGACCCGCGATCATACCGGAGCGGCGCAGCTTAGGATAGTTTGTTCTGTTTTGCTCGTCCGGAATGGGGATCGTTACCGTCTTTTCGCTCGTTTGACCCTCGATCACGTGGGTAGTTGGCGTGAAGGACAGGATGAGGCTCAGTGGAACCGTCTCGCCGGCACATGGGGGTTGCCCCGGGGAGTTATCACGAACTCGTTCGGGATGAAGGGTTTGAATCGCTTGTTCTTGATTTGAATCGCTGGTTCTTGATCAGGTATCGACATGACCGCCGACTCCCGCCAGTTCCGCGCGCTCGAGGTCACGATCCTCAAGCGGGGATGATGACGGCGCCCTGGGCGCGGATCTCCTGGATGGCGGGGTGGTCGGGGGCGTCGGTCGGACGTGGCGATGATCCGTCGGACCTCCTCGGGCGAGATGATGGCGGGACGGCCGGGCCGGGGCCGGTCGGCGAGTCCGGTCAGCCGATCGGCGAGGAACCGCCGCCGCCACCGTCGCGACCGACCCGGACACCGTCACGGTCACGCTCACCCAGCCGGAGGCGAGCTGGGAGTACGTACCGGCGGAGGAGACCTCGTTCATCTTCGAGAAGCAGTTCCAGCAAGCCCACAAGGCCGCCTTCGGCTTGCCGGGAACCCTGGTGATGGGCAGCGGGCCGTGGATCATCAACAGCCTTGACCCGACCAAGGGCGCGCAGTTGACGGCGAACCCGCACTGGTGAGGCGGCAAGGTCCCGATCCAGCGCCCGACGGGCATGAGCGGCGGGGGCTGCTTCCAGCCTGATCCGAACACCTACAGCGACTTCCTGGGCAGCAACAACCTCCAGTCCGGGAGCTGGAACATGGCCGACTACGCGCCACCGGAGGTGGACACGCTGCTGGCGCAGGGCGAGGCGACCTCAAACCCGGCCCAGCGGTTCGCGGTGTACTCCAAGCTCTTCCAGCGGCTCCAGACGGATGAGCCCTACATCGGGCTCTTCCAGCAGGAGTCCACCGGCGCGATATCGCCCAAGTTCAAATGGCCGGACTGCAGCCCATGGTGGTTTCAGGCCCGGTGGGCGCGGTCAGCCGAGGGTGCTGATACCGAGGGCGAAGTTGCCCTTGACGGCCCCGCCGATCGCCAGGCCCATCATCAGCAGGCCCGCACCTTCGAGCCAGTGCGCCATCTTCAGGCCGCCGGTGTCCAGCGGGCGCAGGCTGAGGCTCTCGATGAACTCTGATACGCGCGCCTTCGCCTGCGCGTCGTCGCCGGCGATGAACACGTCGAGCGGCCGGTCCCCGGGCTTGCGGGCGGCCAAGACGTGGCCGAAGAGGGTGTTGAAGGCCTTGACGACGGGCGCGCCCGGGGGGGCGGCCTTGGCTACCTCCTCCGCCGCGGAGCTGCCCTCAGACGTGACGAGCCCGGTGAAGCTGGCGCCGTCGAAGGGGTTGCTGATGTCGACGATTATCTTGCCGACCAGGGCGTCTCCGTACTGGCGGACGACCGACGCGGCGCTGGCGTACGGGAGGGCGAGAATGACGATGTCTCCGGCCGGGGCTTCGCCGATCTTTCCCGCGGTGGCGCCGCGGCCAAGCTCTTTGGCCAGGTCGGCGCCCTTGGCCGCGTCGCGGCCGACGACCTCGACGGCGTTGCCGCCTTCGAGCGCGATGGTGCCGAGGATCCGGGCCATGTTTCCCAGGCCGATGATGCTGATGCCGCCCATGGTGCGTGCCTGCCTTTCAGCGGTTAGGTTGAGGACTCAACCATAAACTCATTTGATTGAGGTGTCAACCAAAGGACCCGGCGTCCGTATTGACGACGGGAGACAGGAGCGGGCGACATATCCGACATTCAGCCCAGGTGGCCATGATCATTATTCGAACAAAGGATCATGGATTCTGCGTTGCGACTGGGCGCTCGAACTGGTACTCTTGTTGTAGGCCTAACCAGGCTAGTGGCCTAGCCGTCCAGCGGCCTTGCCTGTTTAGAGCGGGTAGAGAATGCGTGACCTACTTACTTTCTGCCCCAGAACAGACGGCAGGCCATCGGGAACGTGTAGGTGCCGTCGGGGGCGCGGAATTCGGCGGCCGCTTCTTCGAGTTCTACCCGGACGGTCTCTAGTTCCTGGGCGGCGAGGCTGTCCAGCGCCCGGCCGAACGGGACCGGCGCGGTGGCCACCGCCCAGATGGCGGCGGCCGAGGGCAGCGGGACCGGCCAGGAGAACATGTCGGTGTGCAGGGCGGTGATGCCCGCCTCACGGAGCAGCCGTTCGCGCAGCCCGGGGGTCGCGAGCCTCGTTAGGTAGTCGAAGTCGGGCAGCAGGTCGGCCTGGACGTGTCTCGCTAGTACCCGGGTAATAGAGCTGATCAGCGTGTTCAGCTCCATCGCGTCGAAGGCGGCCACGCTGAACGGCGCGCCGGCCTTCAGCACGCGGGCCAGTTCCCTCGCCGACGCGGCGACGTCGCCTTCCTGCAGGAACCCGAACTGGGAGATGGCCGCGTCGACGGACCGGTCGGGCAGGGTGAGCGCGTCGATCGGCATCACCTGGAAGCTGGCGTTTCCGACCTGGTGGGCGGCGGCGAGCGCCCGCGCGGCGTCGATCAGCTTGTCCGCCCGGTCGACGCCTAGGACCCGCGCCCCCGGGTTCCGGCGGGCCGCCTCGAAGGCCGGCGAGCCGGTACCGCAGGCGAGATCCAGGATCAGGCCGTCGGCCTGCGCCGGGAGGTTCTCGAGCAGCGCGTTGGTGGGCGGGCCGACCGGCGGGAGCGCGGATGCCTGCGGCCCGCTGGCGCCCCTGTTCCAGTCAACCTCCGCGCGCTGCCGGGTGGGAGTACTCGCCTGTCCTGCCGTGTCCTGGGTCATGTCGCGGCATCCTTAGGTCGTCGAGCGAGGGGCGCTCGGATAGTGGGGGCGCCCAGACAGCGCGTAGCGCCTCGCACTTAACCGGTGGGGTCCCCCGTTTACGGGTAATACTATATGGGGTGCCACCCCACATAGCCCCAAGGGGCAGGCGGGAAGGGCAAGGCGATGGCACGAGACGAACCGGCCGGGCGCTCACTGCGCGCCGACGCGAGACGCAACCGTGAGCTAATCATTGCCGCTGCCGAGGAGATGTTCCTGCGGGACGGCGCCAACGCGTCGCTTGAGGAGATAGCGCGGCGGGCCGGAGTGGGCTCGGCCACGCTGCACCGGCACTTTCCTGCCCGCAAGAACCTGCTGGAGACGGTCTATTTCGATCACGTGAAGGAACTCTGCGACGCCGCGGAGTCCCTGGCGGCCGACCACGAGCCGGCGGAGGCGCTGATCGCGTGGCTCCGCCTCGTCGACGCGCGGGCGGCGGTGAACAACGGACTGGCCGCCGCCATGGCCGCCGACGAGGACGGCGGAACCTCGGGCCGCCTTCAGTCCTGCCACGCGCTGATCGCGGCCGCCGGGGATACGCTCCTCGGACGCGCGACCGCTTCCGGGGCCGTCCGCCCCGACGTTGACATCCGCGATCTTCTCGGTCTTGTCAACGCGCTCGCCATGGCCGGCGGCCGGACCGGCCGCACCCCAGGCGACGAGAACCGGCTGCTCATGCTTGCCCTCACCGGGATACTCGCCCGCCCGGCCGACTGACCCGGCCACGCACGGCAGCCCAAGCATTGGATGAATACTCAACCAAATGGTACTATGCGGCATGCCGTCGGAACCGAACTGGCTTGACCAACGCGAAGACCGCGCCTGGCGGGCTTTCGTGCATGCGCACCACCGGCTGTCCGTGCGCCTGAACCAGCTCCTGATCCAGGATTCCGGGCTGACCAAGGCCGACTACGAGATCCTCGCGGTGCTCTCGGAGCATCCCACCGGGCGGGTGCCCGCGCGGGAGCTGTGCGCCTCGCTGCAGTGGGAGAAGAGCCGACTCTCCCACCAGGTCAAGCACCTGCAAGAGCAAGGGCTGGTCACCCGCGAGCCCAATCCCGCCGACGGCCGCAGTTCCCTGATCTGCCTCCTGCCCGCCGGGCGCGCCACCATCGAGCAAGCGGCACCCCAGCACGTGCAGGCCGTTCGGCGGCACTTCATCGACCTGCTCACCCCGGCGGAACTCGATATGCTCGCCGCCCTCCACGAGCGAGTCCTGGACCACCTCGCCGGGTCGGACGGTAGGACTCTCGTTCCTGCCGGATCAGGAAGCTGACGAGCGTCCGGCCGCCACGCCCCGCGATCAGTTTGAGCGGTGGGAGACGCCAGAAGTCGTTCGGAAGAGAAGATCTCTTGTTCCGAACGACTTCTGGCGTCTCTTATTTCGGCCACTGACTCGTCAAGTCAGGCGGGACGGCGGATGCGCCAGGTGCAGAAGCCGGCCAGGACCGCGGCGATGGCGAGCCAAATGATGGTTTCCAGGATCTGGAAGGTCCAGTAGCGGCTGGCGG
>Ga0207416_1001745_pt1 | contig 26675 bp, 29 predicted proteins | sample PaiPotPPM11metaG_FD_184107 | JGI IMG/M metagenome (GOLD analysis project Ga0207416, IMG submission 184107) | Iron sulfur acid spring bacterial and archeal communities from Banff, Canada, to study Microbial Dark Matter (Phase II) - Paint Pots PPM... ... | reverse complement strand
TCGCTGCGTCCATAGAAGGTACGACCTCTGCTGCGACGTATGCGGCGATGATTTTGAAGCCGAGAATACGTGCCCATGGACGGAACTCCTGCTTCTGCCTCAGAACTTGGGCAATGGTGCACTAGCTAGCTAACTTCTGTTCGGCCCTCCGCCGGCTACTACGACCAATCACGCAGCGCAAATGGGGCCCATTGGAACATCCATATTGCACGGTACGGCAGTGCCGTAGTACAATACGAGAGTGGCGAATTATCTCGGGCGCGACCGGCGTCGAGGCCGGAAAGGAAGAGACTACATGACTACCGCGAGGCGCGCGAACAGCGAAATCCGTGAGCGACGCGGTCGTGTGAATACCAAGAAGATCAGGTCGCTCACGGAAGCCAATATCGCCCGGTTTGCGCGGGAGGACAATAGAGACGGAGGAGCTCGGTGCGCCGCGCTACGTCCCACCGCGTACTGATGTGCGCGCGCTGCGTGAGCGGCTTGGCCTGTCTCAAGAGGAGTTTGCACAGCGTTATATGCTTTCGCCGCGCACGATTCAGGATTGGGAGCAGCATCGGCGCGAACCCTCCGATGCTGCCCGTGTGCTCCTGTTCGCGATTTGGCGCAACCACAAGGCCGTAGAGAAGGCCTTGCACGGATAGAACGGAGCAGCGACGCGGGTTCTGACGATCTCATGCAGTCGGTGCAGCGCGGTGCGTGGTGGGCGGTGCAGGTCTTGAACCTGCGGCCTCAGCCGCGCAGCCTATTCCCGATGATGAGGAGAACCTCCTGGGAACTGCCTGAAACAAGGGCTGGCGAATAGCTGACATTCTTACGATGCGGCTCTTGGGGCCTCCATGCGACTGCCTGCACTTGATTTGCACTTGTTAGACTCCCGTAGGAAACGGGGCCCGAGCAGAGCGGACGCTAACCACCTGAAGCGTGGAGGGGCCCCGGTGAAACTCGCGCTTCTTCCACTCTCCCCGAGTGCTCGTGCCTGTGCTTCTCGAAACTCGTCACGCACATGGCCAGGCCTCGCGGATCTGGGACCTGGTGCAACCATTTGTGGCTTGTCTCGCCTGCAGGATTCGTCTACAACTTGTCTCTCCGCGTCCTAGCGAGCAACGGTGAGCCACTCGATCACGTCGAGTTATTCACCGCCTTTGTTCGGTTCGATTCGTATCCGGCGGAAACGGGAAATGCATCAGCAATTCGTTGAGCCGCCCGTGGATCAGTGCCTCGCGTTCAGGGACCGCTCGGGCGTCTTCGAGAAAGCGGTCCACTCCGGCGACAAACGCTCGGAACATGCCGCCGACGTCCACCAGAACCATCTCAGAGTGCCGCCAATCATAGAGTATTTGCCGATCGCCAGTATCAATATCGTAATACCAGCCGAGTATCCTGAGTTCGCTAGACCGGTGTTGGAGTGAGTACACACCGAATGTGTGGATAATCGCGTTCCGCGCTGCCCACCATTCATCGGGGGTTATCTCTGTGTCTCCGGTCAGATGAAAGTATTGTCTCACCCAGCATTTGAAATCATCTGGAGTGCTGTGATCCGCAGATTCGGGACGCGCAATGTTAGCCATTGCGTCGATACCGGCAAGAATCAGTATTGCGGCCGCGGCACCGTAATGATGTTCGATGAGAAGCCGAATCGGCTCGATCATATTGCGTCTGATCGAATTCGCTACGGGATCTCTCGACAATGCCATGACTCTGTCGACCTCGCCCTCGACTCTCTTCTGTTGCTTGGCGCGCGCAAGTTCCTGCTCAGGTCGAACTAGGGCAGAAGATCGCGGAACGCGAGATTACCCCAGGAACTGAGACGGTTGATTAAATCGGTCGCGGATCGTTTTGCCTGTTCGTCGGAACCACGAAGTGCTGACTTCAGGATCGTTGTGATTTCTTCTGTCCATCCTTGAACCCGCCAACCCTCCTTATCGCCGCCGACGATCAGGTCAAGACACTGAATCGCTTCGCGCGGCATGGTCGAGCTGAGCGCCGCCAGTCGCTGGACGACGATGTGATCCGGATCAATCTTCCCGGCGAGACGAAGGGCCTTACCGAGCTGTTCAACTGACCAGCGATCGTCAAATTTGCCTGAAGCGAACCACCAGCCAAAGGCCGCAATCTCCGAGACGTGCGAGGCAGGCGATGCGGCCGATTGTGCAGCGCCAAGGCGTCGCGCCCAGATCGCCTGCAACCGATCGAGCACGACGGGCTGTACGGGCTCCTTGGTATTGTATAAGTCGCGGCCCAGAAACTCGCAGGCATAGCCACGGAGACCATCGTCTGCCCTCTGGTAGAAGAGCACAAGAGGATCGTCAGGGGCGTCAACGTTTAGTCGCCCGCGTGCATAGAGGATCATCAGGTGTTCGGCAAGGCTTGCCTCCGGTGTGTGTGGTTGGCCACGTCCCGTGCGGCCTGGATCGAGCCGCATCGTCGCAAAGCGGTACACGTCACGGAGCAGGTCGAAGACGTCATCGTAGACGGAGCAGAATTTGATATAGCTTTCCCAAGCAGCAGAGCCAAGGACCGCACGGGGACCGTCGACGGAAAAAATCGTCGCTACGTATCGGCGGGCCCACTCGATGTCTAACAGAGCCAACCACGGGAACCACCGCCCGTAGACCGAGCGGATAGCAAGCGCAGGATCATCCAGATGCCGTTCGAGAACCTCGCGTACTTCAGGCATCTCATCAAAGCCTTGGGCGACACGCTCCTTGGCGTCGGCGGCCCTATCAATGTATCGTCGAATCCACAGGCCGTAAAGGACGACCGCGTGCATTGCTTGACCCCGAACGCTATTAATTGAAACTGTGGCCGGGTCCGGGACAACACCGTCGCGCGGAGCTTCGTCCTCAGGCGTGGGCTCCGGGTCCTCAGTGAGGTGTTTCAGGATCCCCCAAACCTCTTCGCGCGCTGAGAGAGGGATCTCGGAGAGACCCTCCTCAAATCCCTTTTCCAGCAAGTCCGCGATTGCTTTGCGCGTCCAGACCCATCCCGGGTCCGTCATGCCGTGCTCTCGGTTTCGATCAGGAATCTCGCGGGGTTGAGCGAGTACCCATCGGCAGAAAGCAAGGACGGGCAGCCACGGAAAGGCTCGCCGCGCAGCTGCGGCCTGCCTTAGGCCCAATATGAGCGCTCGAACATACGTCGGGTCCAGGTCATCAAAACGCGTGGCATCTCGCGCGAACCGTTCGGGACTGGACGCGACGATCTCGGTTAATGATCGACCAAGGCCTTCGGGCGAGGCGCTGAAAATCTCGCCCGTTGGCTGCCACTCATGCAAGTAGCGGAGTAGATCCTCCAAGTCCATCTTGTGCAAGGCATCGACGCTGATGGGGCTAGTCGGCCCGACGAAGACACCCGAACGAGGTGCAGTAAATTCAGGGTTTTTAGGTTCACCGAGTTTTGCCTGAAGCGCTTCATATCGCTCTCGCCAGATCGGCGGCAACACCTCAGAAATGGCCGCCAATCGCCGCAGACGCCACCGGTCAGCGTAATCTCGCGCGTCTTCTTCGGTCGGGGATCGTCCGGTCCACTCGCGGCGGCGTGTGCGGAAGTCCTCGTCTAGCGCGGGACCGCGTTCAATCCACTCCAGGATTGTTGCTTGGGCGGCTGCTGGCAGATGGCGGAACTGAGCGCGGGCAAGGAGCGAATATTCGTGCCATAATCCCGGGTGATCGAAAACGTCGCGGTCGGTGAGGCGGGCGATGATGAGATCTTGCACCGAGTCCGGGAACATGCGTAGCAGGTGAAGGGCAATACGACGGAAGACAGTCCACCGGCGAGCTTCCAGTTTCGTGACAAGCGCCGGCAGGCATGCAGGGTCCCGCTTGGCGACTGTCTCCGCGGCGTCTCGTACGGCTGATACCAACAGCCTCGGGAGGCCCAGGTCCAAATTCTGTGCGTGATCTTCTATGGCCGGCCGCCAGATTTGCGAGTAATCTTCGGGGCCTCGCTCGTCCGGCCGCCGCGAAAGGCGGATAGCTTCCTCCAGTAGATCGCACGAAAAATCGACTACAGTTTCTCCAGCGTTGATGGCCAATGTAAGCACAAGCTGCTTGAGAATCTCCGAGTATTCGTGCGTTGGGAAGCGGCCCTGTGGCTCAGGGAGAGGACGGTACCCCTCGCCCGGCGCGGACTCCCTAGCAGCACGGGGGTCGGGAAGTACGGCGAGGAGAGAGCGCGCGAGATCAAGCGCAACCTCTCCTTGATCCTCTTCGGCAAGGTGCGACACCAATGCGGCGAGTTTATCAGGGAGAAGGAATTGATGACGGGCGGTTAACCATGCTTTGGCCTTCGGTACAAAGACCGCCGCGAGTTTCGCTGGCAGGGCGAGCGCGATATCGGCGAGATCCTCGTTGACACGCACGTTTTCTGTTTCGGGAACCTCCAAAGCGATGCGCTGCACGAGGTCCGGCGCCTTTGATGCCATCCGCACGAGATAGCGAGTCTCCGGCCACGGAGGATAGCGGACGGTATTGTCGTCTGGATCCCATTCCGGCGGTGGAGGGCTCTTGAAGAACCCTCGCTTCGCAAGTGGAACAAGCCAGGTGGGATCGTTCAGCCGATCAAAGAAATAGCGTCTTGCGGCGAAGCTCTGTGGTATCTCCTCTTTTAGAATTTTCAGGTCTTCGGATGAAGGCGTAGCATGCGTGAGCAGGAGGTCCAACCTCCCGAACACCGTGAGGTATTGCGCCTCGAATTTCTTCAGGACGATATCCAAAATTGCCTCAACATCATCCCACAGCTGAAGGAACTTCGGGTCGATGGGGCGGGGACGGCCGAGGGCCGCCCGGTGAGCTACTCGATGCAAAGCAAGTCCGAGCCAGGCCTTTGCCCAGGGTTCGTCTGGCGAAACGCCCCAGGCGGCCAAAATCGCCATGATCTCGTCCCGACGACCATCTGCCGATTTCGCGGCGCAGGCGGGCGCAGGATCAGTTGGGGCAACCCTGAGTACGGTCCGGAGCGCGCTCTCAATTTCTCTGAACAAATGTCCGGTGAGGTGAGTGGCCGAATCTAGCCCGGGCGGGTTCTCGCCACCCAATATCGCACAGGCGTCCTTCCAGAAAGCGGCGGGACCGGGGCCGACCAAACGAAGGAGGCGCTCGTGTATCGCCTGTTTGCGGGGGTCTCTAAAGTCAAATGGGGTAGGGCGCTGAGGGCGTGCCTCCATTGTCGTCAATCATTGAGTGTCGTCGGCGGATTGCCGCGCTGTCTGCTCGCCGCAATGCACCAGGATCCGGGCGAAGTCTCCAGAAAGAGCTGCGGGTGTCCTCGGAGGACACTCCGAAGGTAACGGCCTGACGTCGTTCCGCGCGCGCGGTAACCGAACGCCAGAGCGCTTGCGTTGACGCTCTCAAGAGGCAGCGGCCCAGTTGCGCGCGCCAGCGTCGCCGCGGCAAAGTCCCGAAGACGTCGCGGTCTGTGGTAGCAGCGGCGCTCTTGCTCGAGGAGTGCGGCGGCCTGGACGGATCGCTCGTACATCGCGAAGTAATGCTCGAAGACCATCGGGACGACCACTCCGGCAGTATCGCGTGCGTGATGCAGCAAACCCGATCCGTGTCGTATGAGCCACGCTCGGCTCTTTGGAAAGCAAAGTGCAATCGCCGCGGCGACGCCGGCTCCGGCTAGGATCCGTCCATCGATCTGCCCAATGAGTCGGGCAGTCTCTCGCGCTCCAGCCCACAAGGTCGCACCAGTGGCGCTTGCCGCAAACACAACGCCCGTGACGGCAAGATCGTGCTCGGATTTGAGGCGGCATGCCTCCGCGATTAGGTTCCAACCATTCCCGACCAGCTGGAAGCTCGAGAGATGCCGGTAATCCCGCGAGAACACGAACTCGGGGTTTAGTATTTCGATTAATTGGGCGGTTTCGCCATCATCAGGATCAAGTTGGTACGTTAAAGCCACGCCCGGCGACGCAGGTGGCAGTCCACGCGGATCCATGAACCAGAGCCAAGGCTTCACCGCCGTGTGCCAGAGCGACTGCATAATGGCTGGGTCCCAGTTTCGCGCATCCGCGAGTGCGTCGATCTTCTCAGGCACCTCGAGTCGGACTGTCTCCGACGCGTAAACTCGCAGAAAGCCACTCCGAACCGCGTGCATGAAATTGGTGGCGTTTCCCGTTCGAGCCGCGTAGGCGATATCAAGCAACAGGATGTTGGTATCCGCGACACCCACGAAGATGCGCGCCGAACTGGTCGCCAGCATATAAGGTGCGATCGATCCGATAAGGTCGACGTAGGTGACGCCATCCCTCAAGGACTCGAACGCTGGCCGAATTCGAATCAAGTCGTGCGACATATATCCTCGTCAGGTGAAAAGGCTTTGACACTACGCTATCCGCACCACTAATAATTGTCAACGCCACAATTGCCGGCCAGTTCGATTATCTCGATCGCAACGAGGAGGCTTCTGTGTCTAAACAAGCGATCGCGCCGTCCGAGAATGGAACTCCGTACGATACCTGACCTAGTGAGGTCACGCGAGCTGCCGATCCGCCACGTTCGCGCTCGAGACGCAGTCGGACAGGAGCAGCGCTAAGATCACCGAACGCTGTTTGAAGTCTCGTCGGTCCTCCGCCTCACAGAGGACCGAATTTCGGCGCTGGCCTGAGAGAATCCAGACTTGGGGCTTTGTCGCACAGCTGGAGTAGGCTCCTCGGGGAAGAGCTCCTGCCGTCGCCAAAGCGGTCGCAACATTCTCGGTACCTGGCTTGCTGTTTCCTTATCTGACAGAGCAGACTGGATTCGTCTCAACTCATTTACCGTGCGCCGCCGGAGACTCAAGGTCTGCAGCGTCCTTCAGTCCGGTAACCCGTTGAATCTCACGCCAAATCCGATCCTGTCGCCAAGAAAGAAAGGTTTCGAAATCGTCGGTCCAAAGAGACGACGTGTCGCCGGTCGGCAAACAATGCGAATCAAGTATCTCGTCTAGTGGGAAGTCCTTGCTTTTACGGATGTCTGCAAGGTAGGAAGACGGCGCACGATTGCTGATTATCTCGTTTGTCATGCGATCGATCAGCGTTCGATTCAAGACGCAATCGCGAACCCGGGCTGATGTCGCGCCGCTCTTTTTGTCCAAGTAGTCGGCCGGAAAGACGTGGTGATCGTCGATACCTTCTTGGGCCATCAACTTGCCGGTAATTACTGCCTGAGTATGAAAGTCTCTCGCGCGTCTTACGCCGTCGCCAAGGATTAAGCAAATGGTGCCGCGGTAAGTTGCACGCTGCCGTGGTGTGATACCGCGAAGTATCTTGGGATCAAAACGAAGTCCCGTGACAGTCGTCGGCGTTGGGCCACCGCTAAGCCACGCCCCCAGCTCCAGGACGTCTTTAGCGGACTCACTGTTAGGAGAACTCTCGTAGGTCTGGCCGAAAACCGCACACCAGAACCAGCGTTTAATCTTTTCTCTCTGTTCACCAACCGCAGGACCCTTGAGTGCACCAAACTTGGCCATCACGGCCGCGAGAGGCGCGATCATCGTCTGATACGGCAGCCACTTGGGCAAAGCAACCTGACAATCATCGCGAAGAATTGTGAGGCCGGCGGCAAGCCCGTCTGTGACCCTGCCCCACCAATCGACGATGTCGCTCGCCTTAAGGTTCAAGACGTCACTCCGTTTACTCGATGGTGCCCCGTGGCACGCCAGCGAAATGGCCTGCAAGGCATAGTACGGATCTACATCAAAGTCTCTTATGATCGGATGTTGTTTGCGAGCGTCGTCCCATAGGGCACGAAGATTTACATGCTTCGGCCAGAAACGCGCGGTGAGCAATTCGAAAACTGTGAGTTTGATGCCGGTCCGGTTCAAAGTCTCGAAGATGGTGCAAAGAGCCGCCATATCTGTCTTGTCGGAAAGGGTCACGACGGGGAACTGATACCCGTCGATGGTCTTGATCCATTGATGGTTGATTTTAGTGAGTGCGTCAAGCCTGCTGGCCCGGTCCGCGGGTGGTAGTGGATTAGTCGCCATGATGATCCAGTCAAGAAACCCACCGGATCCGTCTTTCAGGACACTGAGTGGCAAAATCAGGTCCTTCGCCTGCAATTCGAATTGTTCCATCGCCTTTGCCCATTTCGCGGAAGACCGTTCATGAAAAATCGCTTCCTCGAAGTCGTCGGCGTTCAACAACTTATTTAGATCGACATAGTAACGGTGATCACCGACTCCGTAGAAAGCCTGATAAAGTGATGTTAGTCGCTGTTGACCGTCCAAAACGAGAAAGGTGTGCTTGTGGCTATCGAGCGCGGGCGCCCCTTCAAATTGCCGGCATGCAAGCGCTGGCGTGGTGTCGCGAACGCGAAGGATACTACCCGCCGGGTAATTGCAAGCGATTGAAACGATAAGCTCTTCAGTGGCCGCGGGGTCCCAGACGAAGTCACGCTGAAAATCTGGAAGGGCCATGGTTCGTGAATTGATCTCCGTGAGCAGCTCCTTGAGTGGCCTAGGATTGGTATCTTCAAAGATGCTCATAATGGCCTCCCCGCGATTCCTGTTCTGGCAGAATCGACGCCGCCGACCGACCGCGCGCTCGCGCCCTGTACTTTCTATGGTTCCGGGCGCTCGCGCCGCCCGGTCGTTACGATGTTTCCGCTCAGTCTGGCCGCAGAGCCTCCTCGATAACTTTTCGTACAAGAGGACTAGCGGGAACAAGTGTGCAGTGGAATGGAACGACGAATTGCGCATGACTTCTGCGGAAGTGGTGAACGGTAAAACCTATTACCTTCCGGGTGGCGGGTACGACGTGAGCATAGATATCTTCCTCAAGTTCGATGGTTAGAGCGGGCTCAGTCTGAAAGAATATCTCCAGAACGTCGAACTGCTCATCATAGTTGACCCTTAACGGCGTAGATTCGCTCATCGATCCCCACCACGGCCAAGTTCTATAAGTTTCAAACGCCTGTTGCGTGGCATCTAGCACGCTTTGCCAATCGTCTCGCTGCGGTGTCACTCGAAAATCGCGAATAATGCAGCGCAGAAATTCCTCCAGCGCGACCCGACCGCTCGGAAAGTGAGCGTCGGCTACGTCTGGGCGTTCTACGCGTGCACCGGACCCGAAGTGAAAATGAGGCGTCGTGATTGGACTGTGTCCTCGTGGATGCCAATGGTATCCGAATATCTCGTCACCATCGGCGCTAGTCAGTAGAGCATAAGCGTAGGCCGCGGTTGTGACCCTCCACGGCCCCAAGGTGCTCGCGTCTTCCACGAGGCGATATTGCTGAGCGATGGAGATCCCGAAACGCGCGCCGTGAGGTCCGACGACGCTTACCGCAGTTGTGCCGCCGATACTGAGAACATACGGCTCGTCTCTTGGGGAGTAGCCGCCGCCGCGAACAATGAGGACGGCATCGGTTACGCAGGAGACTGCCTGCTGCAACGGCTGGACGAAATTGCTGTAGGCCTCGTGAGGCGTTCGACCGGCCACGCCCGACCACGCGGCTTAGTGCGCGAGTGGAATCAACATGGCGAGATGGACGATTTCCGGGCGCTCAGCCTGCGCGTCCAGCTCGCCGGCCTCCCAAGCGCGCATGAATTCTTCTCCGCTCACCCCGAGGTGCTGACGAGCAAGCCGGTCAATTAACGCGCGGCCTTCCTCCAAAGTCAATTCGCGGATCTTGGGATTGTCTTCAGCGACCTTGGGCAACGCCATCGCTTGCCCTCCTTGGAGTTCCACTCCGACGCAACGCCGGCGTCAGCTCGCAACCGTGCTTCCGCCTAAGTCTTATTCTGGCTCCCATTCTTGGACTTCGCCCGAGCCCAGCGAATTCGAATCGCCCGTCTCGCAAGCTCTGAGCGCTCCGCAGCGGTCAGTTTGGCCATGCGGGCTTTGCCGCCCTTCTTACCACCCTTCCGCCCTAAGGCGACAGCGTGAGGATTCTTCTGTGTCACAGTGGCATCATACCAGACCGCTGTGGTAGTGGTCAATAAGTAATACTTGACTTTACCAGAGCGCTCTAGTATAAAAAAAGCACTAAGAAAATCGCGAGGCGTAGGCGAATGGCGATTTGCACTCGGACCACAGCCACCACCGCTCTACAAGACATTGATGAAACACCAAGGTCCGTCGGTAGGAGCCTGCTTACCGTCAAGGAACTCGCACAAATGCTGAACATGTCAGAACGCTGGATACACGAGCGAACGCGAAAGCGAGAGATCCCGTGCTACCGTTTCGGCAGTGCGCTGCGCTTCGATGCGGATGAAGTCTGGAGCTGGCTCGATAAGTGGCGTGAAGCTTCTGTAAAAGCATAGGTGGTCAATGAGTGTGACCCGGCGAGGCAGCAACTGGTGCATCCGGTACTACGGACCTGACGGCCGGCAGCGTTGGGAAACGATCGGCCCCAACAAGAAAGAGGCCGAGACCGTTCTCCACCAGCGGCTTTACGAGATTCGGTCCGGCATCTTCCCGATTCTCCGCCGCCGCAGCCAAATCACGTTTGAGAAATTCGCTGAAGAGTAGTTTGAGGCCTACGCCAAGGCGCACGTGCGGCCATCCACGCTCACCACGTACCGCTGGCTCCTCGATCATCATCTACTGCCGGCGTCCGGCACTCGAGCCCTGACAACACTCACCCCCAAGGATGTCCAAGCCTATCTCGCCGAGAAGGTCCAGCACGTCGCGCCCAAGACCGCAAACCACGGCCTTGTGCTGCTCAAGGAAATCCTCGAGGCCGCGGTGTCATGGGGCCGGATCCCGACGAACCCTACCAAACAGATCCGTAAAGCCGCGGTGCCCCATCGTGAGGCCAGATTATGGACTACCGCAGAGATCCAGCGGTTTCTCCTCGCCGCGGACGAGATGTGGCGGCCGATCTTTCTTACGGCCGTCTTCACGGGGCTCCGGCTTGGCGAGCTCCAGGCGATGGCGTGGGAAAGCCAGAACCGCCCAAACTTCGCGACCAACAAGATCGAGGTAACCTGCTCCTACAACGACCGGACGCGGCGCCTCGGACCCGCAAAGTCCGAGCGCAGCGTCCGGACGGTCGACATGGTGCCAAGCGTCAGGCAGACGCTTCTGGCGCTGCAGAAATCAGCGACGGGAGCGCGTGTTTTCTCCGGTGAGCGCGGTGGTCCGATGCCGCCCTCGGTACTGGCCCGAGCGTTCCACGCGACCATCAAGCGCGCCGGCGTCGCGAGGATCCGCTTCCACGATCTCCGTCACACGTTCGCGAGCCTACTGATCATGGCCGGCAAACACCCAAAGTACATCTGTGCGCAGATGGGACACCATAGCGCCGCGTTCACGCTCGACACCTACGGGCACCTGATGGACCGCCTTCCGGTGCGGCCGGTGGAATGGATCGATGACTTGGTTTTCCCGCAGGGCGCCGCGGCTGCACTCAAATTGCACTTGTACGGCGCTCTACAGACTGTAACCGAAGGTCACGGGGTGCAATCGCCGGAATGGCTGCAACCCAACAACGACGCGGGTTCTGACAATCTCGTGCAATCCGGTGCAGCGGGGTGCGTGGTGGGCGGTGCAGGTCTTGAACCTGCGGCCTCATCCGTGTGAAGGATGCGCTCTACCCCTGAGCTAACCGCCCGCCGTGAAGGTACCCTCCATGTTATAGGCGGGGCCTTCCGCTGTCAAAAGGCGTTCGGGTCACATCCCATACGTCCGCACCCACGCCGGAACGATCCGAAACATCACACGGTCCGCGGGCATCGCGTTGCCGCCCCACCGGCGTCCGAGATTGGGATTGTATTTGTCCAGGAGCGCCCTGACGAGCGCGCTCCGCGCCGGCGAGTCCGGAACGAACTCCGCGCGGCCGCCGATCATCAGCGCGCGCGCATCCGCCCGCGACCCCGATTCGGCGACGACGCAGACGCGGGGATCGCGGCGGAGATTGCGGACCTTCTGCGTGTCGGCTTCACTGATCATCGTGAGCGCCTCGCCGTCATGCACGAACCACACCGGCATCGCGAGCGGCGAGCCGTCCGTGTGAACCGTGGAGAGCACAACGACTTCTCTCGTCGCGAGAAACCGCTGAATGTCTTCGTCGCTCAGCCGTCTGGCCACGGGGCGTCCCTCCCGAACCTACCAGAGTAAATTGTCGAGCGCGCGCAGAAGAGAAGACGCTGTGGCGGATCCCGCGCGGAAGGGCAGTGTCACCAGCGGCATGACGTGGATGTTTGTCATCTCGCTGCTTCTCTTTTGGCTGCCGGTCGTCGGTCCCCTCATCGCCGGGATCGTGGGCGGGAAGAAAGCCGGAGGCGTCGGCCCGGCCATCCTGGCGGTGTTCCTGCCGGTGATCGTCACCGGCGTCGCCCTAACTGTCTTTGGATCGATGCTCACGGGTATCCCGCTGCTAGGCGCCGTTATTGGACTGGGTGTGTCCGCCGTCCTGCTGCTGCACGTGGGCCCGCTGCTCCTCGGAGCGATCATCGGCGGCCTGCTCGCCTGAACATAGCGCTCCTTGCTAATGCCACCCGTGGAGCGTATAGTGGCAGGAACACGCAAGGTTGCGGCGGGGACAAGGAGGCTTCCATGCCCCTAGACAACGACCGGAACCGGGTGTTGACCTCACTCCGAGACGAGCCGCAGGGCGCCGACAGCGCGACGCTGGCGAAGACTCTCGGCCTGGAGAAAGACGTAGTCGAGCGCCACTTGCTCTATTGCGCGGACTACGCGCTGGTCGCCTGGAACCGGCACATCAACAACGGATCGGCGCGGGCGATGATCACCACGCGCGGACGGGACTACCTGATCCGCCAGAGCCTCTAACACCGGACGCCGCCCCACGGCCCGGCAACAATCCCGGGCATCCGGGCGCCAGCGTGACGAAGCACTCGTACGCCGGCCACATGAACGTCTCAAGCCATCATCGATACCGCTACACGGCGCCGAAGACGCCCCGGAACCGTCCCAAGAACGCCCGCAGGCGGTCCGTGCCGGGTTGATGCAGCAGCTGTTCCGGAGGGCCTTGTTCGACCACGACGCCGCCGTCCATGAAGATGACGCGATGCGCGACTTCGCGGACGAACATCATCTCGTGAGACACGACGAGCATGGTCTGCCCGCTGCGGGCCAGGTCTTGCATCACGGACAACCCTTCGCCGACGAGTTCGGGGTCGAGTCGTTCCCGATACAACGTGGATCGCCCGGTACGAGCACCTGTATGGGCGCTACTTACAGGCGGTGGACGAGGCTACTCCTGGATCAAAGACTCGCGAGTAGCGCTGTAATAGGGATGAGGCGCTTATGAATAGGATCCGGGGCGAACGCACTCTCCTCTAAAGTCACCGCACCAAGGAGCGCCATCGATCCTGGATCGCCGAATATGCACGTTGTGGCGACAGTTCGTCCTTCGAGACGAACGAGGACCGGGCCGGCGTCGCGTTCGATGATCTGGCCGTTCGCAAGGCGTAGCGTGCGGCGATCGCTGGGCACGATGCCGAGGCGATCAAGAAGGGGCCGCGGGATCCATGTGTACGTCGCGCCGGTATCGACGAGAGCGTCAAGTTGATCCCAGCGATCCCCGGACAGCGGGCCGACTTCGATCGGGTATGCAAACGTCCCCATCGTGATTCGATTCTATCATCCGTGATGTTCTCGCCGCCGAACCACCGCGGCGGAAAGTCCATTTAAAGGACGGTCGTCACATGATGGGATTCCGGCGCCGCCCGGAGAACCGCGATGTACTCCCGGGCCGTCGCGAGATCGTCCGATTCTACGGCCAGCAGAGCGAGTTCGCGGCGTATCATTTCGATTTCCTCGACACGGCGAAGCGTTCCAAACAGACGCAGGCCCTCTGTGAGCGCGGCGCGGGCGTCGTCCAGACGACCGAGCAACCGCTGGATCGTGCCGCGGAGCCACAGCGTGCCGGCACGATCGTCTTCTGTCATTCCCGACGCGGCGCCGTCGTCCGGGAACAGGGCGAGCGCGGTCTCACCGATCGCGCGCATCACGTCAGGCCGCATCCGCGCGTGCACCGCGTCGACGAAGACGCCGAGCGTCCGCGCCGCGCCCCGGACGTGCCGGGCGGCGCCGTAGATCGCGATGCTGAGCGAGTAGTGGCGCTGCGCCTCCGTCCACCGATCCGCGCGGGCCTCGAGGTCGCCCAACTGCCAGTGGATCTCCGCGAGCCGGCGCTTGTGCTGCAGCGTGTCGTACACGGCGATCGCTTCCCCGGCGTGCGCGATCGCGGCGTCGAAGGATCCGTCCGCGGCCGCCGCGGCGGCGTGGTCGACGTGCCAGGCGCCGGCGTGCTGCGAATCAGCGAACGACTCCGCCACCCCGAGCGCGCTCCGGAACGCTTGCGCTGCCTCAGCCGGCTGTCCCATCCGCTCCCGCGCGATCCCGAGATAGTAGTGCAGCGCCGTGGCCGGCGACGGGTCGGCCTCCGGCGCGGGCAAGAGGCGGAGCGCCGCCTCGAACGTCCACGCCGCGGAGGTCGGATCGCCGGCGGCGAGTTTGCTCCGCCCGAGGCAGGCCTGCGCACGCACGAGCGTCTGCCGGTCACCGCTGTGGGCGAGCACGCGCAGCACGCGTTCGGCACGACGCCACGCGCGAAGGTAGTGGCCGAGCCGCTGATCGACGTACGCCAGCGCGAGGTCGATCCGCGCCTGCAGCAGCTCATCCCCGTCCGCGGCGGCGGCCTCGTGTGCCCGGTTGAGCCACGCTGCCGCCTCCGCCAGCGACTCCGCGTGGAGATAGGCGAGGCCGACCATGAGGAACGCTTCGGGCTCCCGGTCTTCGGTCACGCCGTCGAGGAAGTATGACAGTGGGCGCCTGAGGCGGCGCGCGAGAATCTTGAGCGTAGTGAGGCGCGGCGTGCGGTTGCCGCGCTCAAGCTCCGAGATATAGCTCTTCGTAAAATCACGGCCGCCCAACTGTTCCTGGGTCAGCCGCTGCTCGAGGCGGGCGGCACGGATCTTCTGTCCCAGAGTCACGACCGGTGCCTCGACGCCACGACCGTCTACCCTCGGCCGTCTAAAAACTGTCGCAAATGTGTTGTAGCAACAGGTCCCCTGTGTTGTCAAGTGAAACTATATAGCACTCTTAGTCTTGTAAACCGTCCTCTCCGTCAACTCATCGAGTTCTCGACGTTGCTTGTCCTGCCGCCGGGTGCGGCGTAGGATCGGAGTCGCGAGGCCGCACCGTCGGGGGACGTCGCATGCTGTTCGACAAGCTGTGGGATCAGGTTAAGGGCGCGGAACGCACCGGCACCCTGACGGTCGAAGAGGCGCTGGACTGCGCCACGCGCCTGCCGCAGGCGCTCTTCTGCTCGATGATGGAATGCCTCGCCGACAACGGTGAAGATCCCGCGATTATCATCGCCCAGGTGGCCCGATTACACGACGTGACGCTCCGGCGCCTACGCGATATCGCGCGGACGCTGCGCGAGCGCCGCTGCCAGGGGGTGCATTGACGGCCGGCCGGTGAGGACTTGCGGACTGATGTCGGCTCATCTAGAATTACAGATGTCCTGACATCAGTTCGACGGAGGCCGGCATGCGGGGACGGGCACGCGAGCGCGGCGAGCGCCTGGCGGCGGACGCGCGGGCGCGCGGCGAAGCGAAGATGGGCATCCACGTTCCGAAGGAGCTGCACCGGCGATTTCGAGCCCGCCTGATCCTCGAGGGCCGGCTGATGCAGGACGTGATCCGGCATTGGGTGGACGAAGAAGTCACATCACATCGGACGCGCCAACCTTCCACCGGCGGCCTTCGCTTCTTCAAGGGCGTCGACCGCAGCACGCTGGCCGCGATCGCCGTCCCGATCGAGCAGGACAAGATCCGCCGGCTGAAGAGCAAGTTGTTAATGGAAAGCCGCAACGTCTCGCAGTGGGGCACCGAACGAATGGAGCAGTTCCTCAGAGAGCGCGCCTGAGACTCCCGGCGGCGCTCGTCTGCGCCGCCTATCTCGCCGGTCTCGCGCCGAGTCCGGCCGCGTACGCGGCGCTATCGGCGCTCACCGTTTACGCGACGCAGCGGACCGTCCGGACCTCGCTTCACCTGCAGCCGGGATTCGCGCTGATTGTGCGCGCCGATCGCCGGATCGACACCGTCGCGATCGGCGATCCTCGCATGGTGACCGCGGCGCCGGTGCGCCGCGGCTCGGACGTTTTCGACGTCGTGCTCCAGCCGCTGTCCGATACGGGAACCACCAACATGGTGGTCTGGCTGGGCGACGTCACCACGATATGGGACCTCGAGATCGGCCCTGGACGCCGCACCGCCGACGTAGTCTTCCTGGTCACGCAGGCGCGCGCGGCGCAACCGCCTGCGCCACCCGCCACAACCACCAGCACCCCGCAAAACGCGACGGCCGCGGTGGCCCCTACCACCGCGCCGCGGAACCCCGCGGTCCCGACGGCCGCTTCCGCGCCCCGGCCGAGTCCATCGCCACCGGCCGCGGCGGCGGCGGCGACGACCGCTCCATCGCCCGGCCCCGCGATTGAACTCAGGCAGACTGTGAGATCCGTCACGGCGGTGCTGAAGGCGTTCCGGGTGCGGAGCGGGATCCTCCTCCGCTACGAGATCACCAACGGCTCTGATGCCGACCTCGTCATCAAGCCGGCCGCGATCCTCGTGCGCGCCGACGGCCGTCCGGTGGCCTACGGCATGGCGCGTGACAGCGTGGACCGGGGCAGGCCCGATGTCGTCCCGCGCGGCGCGACCGAAACGGGCGTGATCGATATCGCGACGCCGTCGGCACGGCAAATCGAACTGGCGCTCTCGCTGCTGCCCGCCCCGTCCGCGCCCCCAGCGTCAGACGCGCAGGCCGCGCCCGCGGCGCGCGCCGGCACGGCGCCGTCGACGCCGGTCCCGATCGTGCTGCAGGCGACATTCAGCGGACTCGACCGGCTTCCCATGACGCCGGCGCCCTGACGCGCCCCCGGCACGGCGATCCGGCCATGTCCGATGTCGACGCCCTGCTCGCGCTCATCCCGCGATGGATCGCGGCGGGCGTGGGCCCGCGCGATCCCGCAACCCTCGAAGAGATCGTCGCCGATCTCGGGCGGCCTCCACGCCTGCGGTTCGTGGACGGTGCCGCGGTATCGCTCGCGCCGCGCGAGGTGACTACCGACGACATACAGTACATCATCGGGCGCGTCACACGATTTCGCGATGACAACCGCACTGGCATCGAACGCACGCTGCACCGGATCGCCTGCGTCCGGGATCGCTACCACGAGATCGTGGGCTTCACGTTCCGGGTGGGACGCGCGGTCGCCGCGGCGGCGGACCCGATCGCGGACCTGCTCGCCGAGGGCCACCATGTGCTGCTCGTCGGTCCGCCGGGTGTCGGCAAAACGACGGTGCTGCGGGGTGCCGCCGCGGTGCTGGCCGACCGGATCGGCCGGCGCGTCGTGATCGCGGACACCAGCAACGAAATCGGCGGCGACGGCCGCGTCCCGCATCCCGCGATCGGCAGCGCACGGCGGCTCCAGGTGCCGCTGTTCGATCCCTCGCGGCCGGCGACGCCGGGAGACCGGCAGGCGCACCTGATGCTGCAGGCGGTCGTCAATCACGGCGCGGAGTCGCTGATCGTCGACGAGATCGGCTTCGAATCCGACGCCCGCGTCGTCCGGACGATGGCGCGCCGCGGCGTCCAGTTGGTGGCGACCGCGCACGGCCGCCGATTGCAGGACGTGGTGTTCAACCCTGACCTCGCCTGCTTGATCGGTCATCCGCGCCCCATCGTGCTGTCCGCGGAGGAGGCGGTACGCGCGGGTGCGGGGGGCCATACGGTCCTCGAACGCACGGAGCCCCCGGCGTTCGACCGCGTCGTCGAGGTGGCGCGCCGCGATCTGTTCGTGATCCACCGCGACGTCGCGGCGTCGGTGGACGCGATCTTGCGCGGGCTCGCGCCGCCCGTGGAAGTGCGCCGGACGCCACACGGAGGGGCCGGTGCGCCGGCGCCGCAGGAGCGCGCGGACGCCACGCCCAATGCAGCACCGCCGTGGAACGCGGTGTCGTGAAGTGGTTCGACAGCCGGATGGGCTACGGGTTCGTGATCGACGCGGAGGGCCGGGACGTCTTCGTCCACCGGCGTGTCGTGCGGAGCGCCGGCCGCCGCCGCCTCGAGCCGGGCGAGCCTGTGGAGTACGAGGCCGAGGTCACGCCACGCGGCGTGAAGATCACGCGTCTGGTTGTCGGGGAGGCTCCGGGGAAGCCGGCCTAAGGCGCGGCCGGGCCGTGGCCGCCCTTGCGCGCCGTCGGGAACGCGATGACGCCGGTTTGCCGGACGGCGGTCTGGGCCTTGCGCTGCGGCACGCGCGGATGGTTGGCGATGTTCAGGTCGAGGTTCTTGCCGCACGTGCAGGTAATCTTGGACACCTGGCTCGCATCGATCCACACGTTGCCCGACGTCTCGGCGTGCTGCCGTGCGGCGTCGATGGCGCCGGAGGCCTTTTCCTCGGCGTCCTCGCGCTCACCCTGCGCGGGCGTCCCGCTCCCGTAGACAGAATAGATGAACGTCTTGGGATAGAAGATGCTGTACTTCTTGCCGCACCGTCCGCACGGGAATGTGAAGACCAACGCCACCGACAATCACCTCGAACTTCATTCTAGCATAGCCGCGGAAGCCGGATGCGCGCCCCGCCGATACAGCGGGGCCGCCCGCGGGGATTCTATGGATGCGGGCGTTCCAGGAAAGTGATGTCGGGCTGTGGTAGCATTACGGGCACCACGATAGCGACGGGAGGCGGGCACGGATGGATGGGCGAACGGCACGGACGCTCGCACTCGGAATCGCGATCGGCGCGGTGAGCGCGACCCTTGCGCTCGGCGCGAACGCGATCGCATGGCCGCGCCATCACGCCGGCCCGCAAGGGCGGATCGAGCTCGTCGTGCGGCCCGCGCAGGGGGCGCCGATTAACCCGCGCGAGTTTGTTCCGATTCCCCCGCTGAACCAGCCCGGCACCAACCCGGGGCAGGCGCCCTTCCCGGGCAACGGCTCGCAGCAGAACTGCGACAAGGTGTTGTTCTTCTACCAGGGCCGTCTGTACCAGCTGCGGCCGGGACCGATGCCGCGCAACGGCGGCAATCCGGAGTTCTTCTACATGCAGCCGTACGATGGGCCGCAGGTTCCCGGGTTCCCACAGATGGGGCCCGGTGGCGGACCTGATCCGCAGCAGTTGCCGATTCTGAAGTTCTAGCGCGTCACCAGAAACGGGAACGACCCGCGGGCGCGCCGCGGGTCCGATCGAAGCGAATAAATGTGACGTGGCGGCCGCGGGGTTCGTTCCCGCGGCCGCCACGCTATCTCATTTCGAGTCGAGACGGCTGTCGCTCTTAGTGCTCGGGATTATCACCGCTGTTGTTGCTGCCGCCGTCGTTGTGCTTGCCCGCGGGCTGTCCGGGCAGGGTCCAACCGTTACTGACGCCGGAACCCCCCTGCGTTCCCTGCAGCACCTGCGGCAGGTTCAACAGGATGTTGGTGATCGCGCCCGCGCCGCCGCCCATCGGGTTAGCCGCCGGAGCCGACGCCGCAGGTGCAGGAGCCGCCGGAGCAACCGGACGAGCCACCGGCGCTGCGGGACGTGCGGCCGGAGCCGCTGCGTGAGGAGCCGGGGCAGACGCCGGTGCCCGGGTCACCGGAGCCGGAGTAGCAACTCTAGCCGGGCCCGGATCGGGGATCGACGACACAGGAGTCGCGGTCTGCGTCTGCCGGATGCCGAGCATTGCCTGGCCGGGAGGCGTCGCCATGCCGGTCACAGCCAGGATCGTCAGTGCGCCAAGTGCTGTCGTCAGTGATTTCATCATGGCAAAGTCACCTCGGTAGCCTCTTACCCATCAAACGTCCGCGATAAACGAGGGGTTCCCGGATGATGATAACCTAGCGCTCGCGCGAGAGGCGCGCGTGGGGCCGTACATCCGTGTTGACCAGCGAGCGCGGCCACTCGCCGCGGGACACACGGACCACTTCCTCGGCCACGGATCGCTTGAGGGCACGCCGCGCTTCCTCGCTGTACCAGGCGACGTGCGGCGTCAAGATCGTGTTCGGCGTCTCGCGCAGCGGGTGGTCCGCCGCAAGCGGCTCGCCCTCGAACACGTCCAGACCCGCGCCGGCCAGCCGGCCTTCCCGCAGGGCGCGGGCGAGCGCCGCGGTGTCGATGACGGCGCCTCTCGACGTGTTGACCACGATGGCCGTCGGTTTCAGCATCCGGATCTCTTCCTCGCCGAGCAGGTGCCGCGTCTCCGACCCGAGCGGCGCATGAAACGACAGGATGTCGGACTGGCGCAGCAGGGTGGCGAAGTCGACGAGGGTCGCCCCGGCCTCTCCCGCCGCAGTCCGCGAGATGTAGGGGTCAAACGTCAGGATGTGCATCTCGAGCGGCGCCGCGTAGGCGGCGACGGCACGGCCGATCCGTCCGAACCCCACGATGCCGAGCGTCTGCCCGCGGATCCGGCGGATCGGCGGCGTGACGAACGGTCCAGGCATCCAGCGGCCCGCCCGCAGCGCGGCGTCGTATGTGCGGAGCCGGCGGTGAACAGCCAACAGCAGCGAAAACGCGTGCAGCGCGACTTCCTGTGTGCCGTAGTCCGGGACGTTCGCGACGCAGATGCCGGCCTTCGTGGCCGCCTCCATGTCCACGGTGTCGACGCCCACGCCGTAGCGGACGATCGCCAGACACCGCTGCGCGGTCCCGATCGTCGCGGCGTCTACCGCCGCGTACTCGTTCATGAGCACGTCCGCCGCCGCCACCTCGGCGAGGAACGCGCGGCGGTCCTTCGGATCGGCCACGCGCAGCTCGATCCCGAGCGGCCGAAGCACCTCTTCCTCTTCGTCGAGATTGGGAAAGTCGTGATCGGTGATGACGGCGACGAATGGCATGGGAGACGAATTTGTGACGGGCCCGGACGGTTCCTACCGCCGCGGCAGTCCGGCGATCGCGCGGATCCGGTCAAGATCGAGATGCCGCGCGACCAAGTCCGCGAGCCCGTCGAGCCGCTCGTCGAGGGTGAGCACCCGCCGCTCACCCTCCCACCGCGCGGCGGCCGCCGCGGTGCCGCGGCGGGCCCACAGCGCGTCGAGCAGCGCCTGCCGCACCGCCGGATCCGCGAGCAGCCCGTGCACCGCCGTGCCGCAGATTAAGCCGTCGGGCGATGCCGCGCCGGCCGGCTCGTCGCAGCGGCGGCCACCCCGCTCGACGACGCGCACCCACGCCGGGCCTCCCGGCGTGCTGCGTCCCATCTGAATCTCATAGCCGGACGCCTCGATCTCCGGCCACGCCCCCATGATGCCGCCCCGGTGCGGCGGCGACGCGCCCAGACGGACGCGCACGCGCGCAACACGCTTGGTGCGGCCGAACGTCGTGACCACCGGCAGGAGGCCGAGTCCCTCCGCGGCCGGGCGGTCGGACTCGACCCGGTCGGGGTCGTCGATCCGCCGTCCTAACATTTGGTAGCCGCCGCAGATCCCGAGGACCGGGGTGCCGGCGGCGGCCGCCTGCCGGACCGCATCCGCGAGCCCGGACCGGCGCAGCACCGCAAGATCGGCGGCCGTCGATTTGCTGCCCGGAAGAATCACAAGGTCCGGACGGCCGAGACGCTGGCCCGGCCGCACGTACCGCACGCGCACGCCAGCTTCTTGCTCCAACCCGTCGAACTCGTCGAAGTTCGAAATGTAGGGCAGGTGCACGACCGCGATCTCGAGCCACCGCGCGTCGGCGTCGCGCAGCCCGTCGCGACGCATGCCGGGCGCGGGGTCGAGCGCCACCGCGTCCTCCTCGGGCGGCCGCCACGCCGGCGCGTATGGGATGACACCGAGCACCGGACGCCGTGTGCGCGCTTTCAGGTCGCGCAGCGCGGGTCGCAGCTGCGCCGCGTCGCCGCGAAATTTGTTGATCACGAAGCCCCGGACGAACGCCCGCTCGCGCGGGTCGAGGATCGCCATCGTCCCGGCAAGCGCGGCGAACACGCCGCCGCGGTCGATGTCCCCGACGAGGAGCACCGGGGCCCTGGCGTACCGCGCCACGCGCATATTCGTCAGATCCGACCGGCGCAGGTTGACTTCGGCCGGTGAGCCGGCGCCCTCGGCGACGATGAGATCACGGCCGGCGCGTAGCGCGTCGAGCGAATGGGTGATGGCGCGCCACAGGTCCGCGCGCGGCGGTGGGGACGCGGCGGCCTTGCCCAATACCACGACCTGCGTGCGGCCCGCGGGGGCCGGCTTCACGAGGACGGGGTTCATCTCGACGGCCGGCTCGACGCCGGCCGCCTGTGCCTGCACGGCCTGCGCCACCCCGATCTCGCCGCCGCCGGACGTGACCGCGGCGTTGAGCGAGATGTTCTGCGCTTTGAACGGCGCCACGCGGAGGCCCTCGCGCGCGAAGATCCGGCACAGCGCCGTAACGATCGTGCTCTTGCCGGCGTATGACGCCGTGCCCTGAATCATCAACACCCGCGCGCGTGGCGTGGACCGGTGCGTCATCGCGGCAGAGGATTCACGTCCCGCATGGCAGAACCCCCCAGCCGGTGATGATTTCGTGAGACCGACCCCCGCAGCGCCGAAGCCTCTCTGGCTCAGCACACTGCCCTACGCACTCATCGCGGCGGCGACACTTTTGCGGTTCGCGCCCCACGCACCGAACTTTCAGCCTGTGGACGCGCTGGCTTTGTTCGGAGGCGCGGTTCTTCCCGGAGCGTGGGCGTTCGTCGTGCCGCTCGGCGCCATCGTGCTGTCCGACATAGTGCTGGGGTACTTAGCGCCGGTGATGATCTGGGTTTATGCGAGCTACGTCGTGATGGCCCTCATTGGCCGGCTCGCGCTGCGCCGTCATTCGACGACCAGAATCGCCGGCGCGGCGATCGTCTCCGCCATCGTGTTCTACCTGGTCACCGATTTCGGCGAATGGCTGGGCCCGTTGTATCCGCACACGCTCGCCGGCCTGGCCGCGTCGTACGTCGCGGCGATTCCGTTCCTGCGCAACAGCGTGCTGAGCGACCTCGCCTATTCGTTTGTGTTCTTCGGCATCTACGACGCCGCCCGTTTCGCCGCGGCGCGCCGTGCCGCCGGCGTCACCGCGCCTCAGCGCACCACGTAGCGGATCCGCAGCGTCACGTACGCGTCGATCGCCGCGCCGTCGCGCGTCGCCGGCGCGAACCGCCACCCGCGAACGGCTTCCACAGCGGCGCGGTCGAGCGCATCCGACCCCGATGACCCGGTCACCTCAACGCCGCGTACCTCGCCTGTCCAGAGAATCAGCGCCCGAATAGCCACCGTGCCCTCGGTGCCCTCGATCACCGCGGAGGCCCCTAGATCCGCCCGCCGGACGGTCAGGCGAAACGCGTCCCCGGGATACGCGGTCCCGGCGGTCGCGACAACTTTCGGCGGGATCATCACCGGCGTCCGCGCAGGCGGCGGAGCAACCGTAGGTGCGTCGGCCGGTCCGGCCTCTGGACCCGAACCCGCGGCGGTGTCACCGCCCGTCGTGCCGGACGCGGGTTCTCCCGTCTGCGTTGCGTGAGGGTCCTGCGGCGAGGCGGGCTGCCCTGTCGGCGACCCGGCCGGCGCCGGGCGTGGAATGGGAGCGGACGTTCCGGATGCCGCGGCCGACCGTGGAGACGGCGCAGGTCGAGCGGCAGCATTGCGCGGCGCGGTTTGCCGGGGTCTCGCCACGCGCGGCCGGTCGGCGCGTTGCGGACGATCATGGTTGTTCCCGGCGCCAGGTGACGTGACATCTCCTTCGTCGACGGCGGTGGGGCCGGATATCGGCGAACCGGCTCCGGGCGACGCGGTGCGGTCCGAGGATCTGACGGTCGAGGAGCCGGCGGAACTCTGCGCGGCGGGCGACACCGGCGGCCGGGGCCGGAGGCGCGGCCAAGCCACCCACCACGCGGATGCGGCGAGGACCGCGCAGACCGCGATCACAGCGATGCGGGTGCGCATGATCAGAATGACCTACCGACCATCACGAACAGTCTCCTACCGGGCTCGGCGAATCCCTGCGCGTCCTGATACTGGATGTCGAACGCGTTGACGACGCCGGCCTGCACGCGGTAGCCCTCGGCGAAAGGCCAGGTCACCGTCACCGACGTGAGCCAGTACCCGGGCAGCACGATGGTATTGGCGGTGTCCGCGAACGTATCCCCTGAGTACCCGACGATAAGGGCGATCGTCGCCGCCGGGGCAGGCTGATAGGCGATCTCGAGATTGCCGATCGAGCGCGGCACGTAGATCATGTCGAGATTCGTCGCGACGTCGCGGGCCCGCTGGCTGGTGTAGTTGGCCCTGACGAACCACTGTGGAGACAGCCGGCCTGCCACCTCTATAGAACCGCCTGAGACGATCGCGTGCCCGACGTTGACCGGGATGAACAGCGGCGGCGGCGACGTGATGAGGTTCGTGGCGTCCTTGTAGAAGCCGCCGGCCTGCAGCGTCAGCCCGGCCGCCAGCGCGTACTCGAGCCCGGCGTCGTAAGACCACGCGCTTTCCGCCTGGAGGTTCGGATTGCCGAAGAGCCCGGGCGCGAGTTCGTCGAAGGTCGGCGCCCGGTACGTCCGGCCGACCGCCGCGCGGAACAGGAGGCGGTCGCTCAGCAACACGACGACACCGGTGCGCGGGTCGATCTGCGTGCCGTAGAGGTTGGGCTCGTTGACCGGGAGCGTAAACGTGTCTTGCCGCACGCCAAGCGACACCAGGACCGCCGGCCCGAGCCGCCAGTCGTACTGCGCGTAGAATCCCAGGTCGCTGCCCTGGTTTGGGAAGACGACGCCGCCGTTGTCAGTATGAAAGATGACCTCGTTCTGATAGTCGGCGCCGAGCGTCAGGAGATTGCCGCCGCCGGTGTCGAGCACGACCTGCGCCTGCGCACCCCAGAAGTCGGCGATGTCCTCCGACTGGAACGCGATGCCCGGGCTCAGAAAGTTGACGTCGTCGTAGGTACGGTACACCCGCAGCAGCGTCCCAGGGCCGCCGGCGCGCCCGGTGCGCCAAGTCATGTCGAGCAGCGTCCGCCCCTCCCACAGCCGCGAAAGCAGATCTTGAAACGGCGTCGGTCCCGGGGAGCCGGTCAGGTGGTAGAGACGGTCGCCGGTCAGCGTGAGCTCGCCGCCGCCTCCCGTCGCCCACCGGAGCTTCGCCATCACGGTCGAATTGCTGTAATCGGTGTCCGGCGCAAACCCCGTGCTGCCGGTCTGAATCCCCTGCAGAAGGTAGGTCGTCGCTCCGGTCTGGCCGCCGATCGACAGCACGTTGCTCGTCTCGCCGTAGGACCCGACGCGCGCGGACGCGGATGATTCGGGCCGCGTTTTCGTCACGATATTGACGACGCCGCCGATCGTCGCGCTGCCATAGATCGCAGAGAACGGCCCGCGCAACACCTCGATGTGATCGACCTGCTGGATCGGCAGCGTGCTCAGATCGACGCTCGCTTGGTCCGGCCGGTTCAAGGGTACACCGTCGAGCAGGACAAGGGTCTGCGTCGACGGCGAGCCGCGGATGCTCATCGTCGTGAGCGAGCCCGGACCGCCGGTTGAGCGCACCAGCACCTCGGGCAGCACGCGCAGCGCGTCGGCGACCGTGAGCGCGCCCATCGCCGCGATCTCATCCGCGGTGATCACGCTGATCGACGCCGGGCTCGTCGCCGGAAGCTGGGGCCGCCGGCCGGCGACCTCCACCTCCGGCAGCTGGAACGTCGGCGGGGTCGCGTCCGGCGACGATGGCGCGGGCTGCGCTGAGAGGAGCACGCGGGGACACGACATCAGCGCAGCAATCGCGAGCCCGAGCGTCAACGCGAAGACCCGCCGGGTGACCGGACGGTGCGCGCGACCTCGCGCGCGGGACGGGGCACTCATCTAGATCCTCCGTTTCCCGGCGTCACGCGCGCCCCGGCCGTCGCCGGGAGCGAAGACAACAAAAAATGGCCCCGGCGCGGACACGGGGACCATGACGGCATAACGCCGTGGCGTACTGGCCTTTCAGCCGAAGGTCACCGTACGCGCCTGGACGGGCAGGTTTCCTGACTCCGGATCCTCGCCGTGCCGCGCCTTCCCGGTTACCCAGTGGCGTTGCGGAACGGCTCCCCGTTACAGTGGCGGGACCGCGCCGGGATTGCGGCTCTGACGGCGCCTGATCGGCGACGCCGTAGCCGCGCACCGGACTTCCCTTTTTCTCCTCGGCGAACCGAGGAGCACCCGTCCAGTACGATATTCAGTTGTGGGCCCTTTCGTTCGAGCCGAGCGGCGCGGCTCCTGCCGGACCGCCTAGGACTTTGGAACTCGCAGTGGGGACACGAACGCCTCCCTGATCCAGACGTTCGGGCCGCTGGCCAGGACCGAGCGCACGACCCGGGCGACGTCATCGGGCCGGAGGGCCCACTCTTTCGCCGCGGCACCAACGGAAAACGACGTCTGGACCGAACCGGGCTCCACGACGCTGACCTTCACACCGCTGCTGCGGACCTCGAGTCCGACGGCTTCGGTGAACCCGATGACGCCGAACTTCGAGGCCGAATACGCGGCGCTTCCGGCCATGCCCATGCGCCCCGCCCCGGAGGCGATATTGACGATGTGCCCGCGGCCCTGACGCAGCATCACCGGCAGCGCGGCCTTCGTGAACAGAAAGACGCCGGTCAGGTTGACCTCTATGAGACGGCGCCAGGCGTCGAGCGGCATGTCGTGTACGGGGCCGGACCAGCCGATGCCGGCGTTGTTGACCACGCCGTCGAGGGACCCGCCCCATTCCTGCGCGCGCGCGACCGCCGCCGCCGCGGTGGCTTCGTCGGTGA
>Ga0207416_1001744_pt1 | contig 26692 bp, 25 predicted proteins | sample PaiPotPPM11metaG_FD_184107 | JGI IMG/M metagenome (GOLD analysis project Ga0207416, IMG submission 184107) | Iron sulfur acid spring bacterial and archeal communities from Banff, Canada, to study Microbial Dark Matter (Phase II) - Paint Pots PPM... ... | reverse complement strand
GCTATTCCAAATTGCTGTACAATCAACGAAACAAGAATGAAACCATCGTTTCAGTGATAAAACGACTATTTGGAGAACATATTACATCAAGACTAGTGAAAACACAGAATAGAGAATTATCATTCAGATGTATAGCATACAACATCCACAGATTGACAAATCTTAGTATAATATTCCGTGGTTTCTACTGAGCCTCTTCCTTGCATGTTAAATAAAATCCTGCGTATTAAAAGTATTAAAAGCATTAAAAGCTACATAAATTTAATTTCACAACGATTTTCCTAGTAGGCGTAGTCAAGGTTGCGTAGAGGACAATGATCTGAATGCACATGGGATGATCCTGTTGATGTTATGTTTCCAGTATATTCGCCAGCTACTTCTAAGACATCATCAGAATTAGATATTTCTCTGAGCATCTCCAAGGTTAGTTTGTGATTAGCTACAAAAAGTGTTCCATTCTCGTAGATTGCAGGAACCATTCTGGTTTTATCAAAGATATATTTTTTTGCTGCTTCAGGATTTACGCCTGGTTTTGTGAACACTTCAACCATATATATCGGAGTAATGTTGGGATCTTTTTGCAGACGCCTCAGCAAATCATCAATTAAAGATGGATCTGATTTTGGAAAATAAGTGTGGTATAGTGTCTCTAACCCTGCATATACTCTCTTGATTTCTTTAATTTCTTCAGACATAGTTGTCACCTTGTAGATCTAGAAGAAAATTCTTGAATCCTAATAGACTTTAACATCCTCCATTTTATATACATACGTATCTCCTTAATAAATTTCAATTTCAGATGTATACGAAGTTTGACCATAAGTTTGAGAATAAGCAGGGGATATTATACAATAATGCTATAGAACTTCATGATCGTCTTTGGATATTTTCTAGCCACACTCTCCAAACACCTAACGATAAATCACATGGTCAATAAAGTCTCATAATGGTCCATCCCTGCCGTGTTAATAATATCGTCTTCTGCCCTGTTCTTATATGGAAGGACCTTTGTTCGATGTGTGCCGTGTTATATAATGATTCTCATATTCTCTTGTACGCTCATTATTTATGAAGAACCAATTAATAAGGTCGTAATTCCAAAGAGTCCATCACCTACATGTTTCTTCGAGTATTGATCTGTAGTACTTCCATGTACGCCTGCCTTTTCAGCAGGACCATCCTTTGTAATTGTATCTACGATTATACCACTAAGATGGGTTGCTAATGGTATACCTGTGAGATTTTCTGCTAAATCTGATGTCAAACTACCACCCTTAAGCCCAAGATAAGGATGTACATGGTACCCCTTTTCAATTAATGTGGGGACTATTCTTGTCATTGTGTTAGATGGAATTGCAAATCCTATTCCAGAGAATGTACCCGTACCAGAAAAAATCGCAGTATTCATTCCAATAACTTCTCCTTGGAGATTAAGCAGAGGTCCACCAGAGTTGCCAGGGTTTATGGGTGCATCAGTTTGAATTGTATTTGGTATAGAAAATCCTGCCCCAGTAGCTGGAAGTAATCGTTCTAAGCCACTTACGATACCAGTTGTCATAGTATCACTAAGCCCAAATGGGTTACCGATAGCAATTACTTGATCTCCAACTTCTAGTTCAGAAGAATTCCCGATTACAAGTGGTTTAAGAGAAGATAATAGCTGCTGCTGCTGAGTAACATTCTGCGAAATTTGTATAACTGCGATATCACTATAGATATCACTATAGATATCACTTGCGACAACCTTTGCAGTATATCTATTTCCATCTACAAATGTTACATCTACTATCTTAGCATCACCTACTACGTGCACATTGGTAACTACATGTCCTTGTTTATCATAAACAAATCCAGAACCTAATGTAGTAGCATTATCATCTTGAGGATTGAAAGCGTTAGGTGCCGAGGTTGGTATTTTGCTTGTTATTTGTATAACGGAATTATATAATGAAATTCAATGTAAAACAGCGAAGCGAATTAAAGCAGTGTAGGCTGGGAACATACGAAGACACTACCACCCAATTACTTTCTTATGAATTATAATGATGAAGGTCGATAAGATGGTGATATTCTACTTAGCATTACTAATGAGAGTATAAGATTTACTTCTCGGAAGCAAATTTTGCGGTTTTGTGATCATAAACTAGTTTAGGGGTTTTTTGTTTGATCCTATCTATCACAAATCCTACTCTGTATTCCATGTTAAAGCCCTTGCCTCTCAGAGGCAAGTCCTTGACCAATTCATCTACGTGTTTCTCCCTTAAGTGAATCCTCATGTCAGATTCTATAGGCGTCTTGGATGTTTCACAGAACTCGCATTTTAATACTAACATTCCATCCAGCATATGCTGCTGGTCATGGATAAGATTCCTTGGGAATACCTGTTCCAACTACCGCGTTAGAGTCTCACTATTCATAAAATTTAGCATTTAAATTGTCATGTTATGTTGTAACATCTCGACTTCCTCGACAGTATACGGTGCATGGATCCAGTCCCTTCACTCATTCGGTTTGAATGGATGTTTTTATCTACGAAATTAAATGTGGGAATACATTACATCAGTTTTAATGGATGCATTCATAGATAACATTTCAAATCCATGTTATGATTGCATATATATCTTCATGACATAAAATTTCCTCTTTGATAGAACTTTAATAGATAGGTCTGCATCGGTTGGTATCCAGAATACAGTTTACGGGACTACGATGTAGGCTGCTACACTAGTTTCCACCAAAACACTCAACATTCAACATCGTTAACGATAGTTTTCTGGACTAATTGCAGTTGCACCACAGAACTTGATATAGTTTGTCTTTGTACACATAGTAGGCCGTACCCTCCCGGGAGGGTACAACATTAATTTCCGTACTTTTTTGCAATAAGTTTTAAAAACTAATGTTTCGTATGAGCATACGGTAAACTGTTTTTGATGTTATCGAACATTGTTCTACGGAGGTAGATTTACCCTGGTCGATTGACCAGGGTAGGCAAAAAGACAGTACTTTCGTTTTAGTACTCGCTCATCAGGGGAGAAACTAACAGTCTTTGTCAATCTGTACGACAATACAGAGTCGTATAACATCAAACCACCAATTCAAATTCCTTGGGCGGCAGTACTATCGAGTCCGACACACTGACTTAAAGTCTCTAGTCGAAGGTGACAATACAATAGAGGCCTTGGACGCTTATACGAATATCATTGTATGGCAAATCAGAGATATTAACTAGTTACCTTAACTCGGAGTTTATGTAACTACCAATCAATAATCCATCGGCATATTGCATCTTACTATTGATTTTCATGGCAAGTTACATAATCTTGGGCGAATGGTAATTTATCTCAGATATCTTTTCAGTCAATAGATACAGATACCTTTTTGCACTGCTCTTAGCAATCCCGCATTTTCAGAACACTACTAAATAATTTCCCATTCTCCTATCTTCTTTCTCCCATATGCTCGTGGCTTCTCAAATAAGTTAACCGTAATTCGTTCATTTCCAAGATATATGACCTGTTAGTTAGTCACACACTACTTGACCAATGCAAGGTCTCTGACCATCGCAGCGCTGTATAATCCTCAAACTCAATTGCTGCTGTATAAATTTAGCTCGTTCCAACCCTCCCACTCTCTGCAAGTAGCTCCCATATTTTTAGCCGTCCAACCTTTGTCTTACTATAGAATATGGTTTGTAGAAATGTATGTGGGAGGTTGTATTCCAAAATTATTGTCGGTAAGAGTCATTATGAAGGTGGGAAGAAATACTGTAGAAGGTGTGAAGTTTATTATTACCACTACGGTGTGTTCTGTCCTTGTTGCGGTATGGCATTACGAATGTCACCAACTAGTAAGAGAGATAAAGAAAGGCTGAGGCAATTGCAACTCAGGATAGAGAAACAAGATAGAATAATCAGGTTATAAAAGGAATAAACAAGTAAACTGTCAATCGACACAAGTCAGAATAAAGTGAATATATCTCAACTATTTCACAACCGCAGGTCTCCGCATCAGAGGCCTTACATTGATAGTTATCCTAAAATTTGTCAACAAGTCTTTACATCTATTGCGGATCGTAACTCCTTTCTCCTTGCTAAGTAAGAGTAACGCCAATAAGTATTGGCGTCTTGTCTAGCATCCGCTTTATCCGTTATTAACCAATGTGAAATCTAATTACATATTTAATGTTGGAATCCCTTATAAGGTCTTGTGGTTTTAGCCATTATCGTTGAGGCGTAGAAGATCACTTCCAAATATTACACATTGTAACAGTCCTGCGTTATTCATCTCAATATGTCTTTTGTTGCTTTTATCCACGGTTTCATTTACAGCAATTTCAAAAATATCCTTGACGCCTTTTGCTTATTCTACCACATCCACAAATTCTTCTATGAATAAGGAAATACCACTCCCAGTCAAGAGTTTCATTCTCAATCAAATAGTCAATAAATCCAAGGCAGCTATTGTTGTGGGTTTCATAGACCCTAATGGCACTCGCATATTCAGCTTTGGAAACATGTCAAAAGCTCATAATGTACCTGTAAATGGAAACACGTTCTTTGATATAGGTTCTATCACAAAGACGTTTACCACCCTTCTTTTAGCCGATATGGCAACACAAGGAGTAGTTAATTTAACTGATCCAATTGAAAAATATCTGCCAGCCAGTGTAAAGGTGCCTGAGTTTAAAGGTCACAAAATAACGCTTGAAAACTTGGCTTCTCACACTTCTGGCCTTCCTGAATGGCCTTCTAACATATGGCTCAATAATAAAGTCGGGGTTTTCAATCCAAATTATAATGAAACTATGTTATACCAAGGATTATCAAATATTACCCTTACTAGAGAACCAGGTTCGGAATTTCAATATTCAAGTTTTGGAATTGGATTACTGGCGCACATACTATCACTAAAAGCCGGTCTCCCATATGAACAGCTGGTCAAACATAGAATCTTAGATGTACTTGGAATGAATGACACCAAAATTACTCTTACACCATCTGAGATTAAAAATAGATTCTCCATAGGCCACCTAGGTGGTAAAGAAATTACTACACCAACAGTACCTGAAATAGTGGCAGCAGCTGGCGCATTTCGTTCAACAGCTAATGATTTGTTAAAATATACATCCGCTAATTTAGGTTTCTTACATACTAAATTAGATGGCGCTATACAACTTTATCATTTGATAATACATTCGATTATACCTGCGAACCCTATGAATTATAGCGAATATGTTGCTCTAGATTGGCGAGTACTCACTAATTATGGAACAGAAACCTTGTCTCATGAGGGAGCAATCAATGGGTGGAATTCTTTAGTTGCATTTATACCTACCAAACAAATAGGTGTTGTATTATTATGTAGTTGTGATTCAACGGATGTTGATATGCATAACCTTGGATTTGTACTGTTGCACCTTACAGGAGTACAAAATTTAGATTGGCGTAGCAAAATTAGTATCCATACCACTCCCGGTCTTAGTTGATACAAGATAATTTTTTATTAACAAGTTTACAATTTTTCATAACATAACACCGTTATGGATTATAAAGGGGATAAGGAAGAAGCCTGTCAATCAAGTCAAGTCAAAATTAGATGAATATATCTCAATTATTTTACAACCACAACCAAAATTCTAACAATTATTCATGAGAAAGTCTCTGGGTCAGAGGCTTTACTTTGATAGTTATCTTAAAACTTGTTAACAAGTCTTTACATCTGCTACAGATCTCAAAATCGATAATACCAGCAATACTTGCACTCCAAAGTGGAAATGACATAGAAACAATTTCTAGATCATTAAGCTGGCAGGATTTTGAAGCGTTCGCTTCAAATCTTCTCAATTTGTCCGGATATGTGGCTGAATGCAATCTGCACTTTTCTAAGCCAAGTAGAATGCAAATTGATGTAGTTGGAGTCAATTATAATTCACAATTAGCTATCGTAGCTGATTGTAAACACTGGAAGCGAAACGACCTTTCATCTATATCAGCTTATGCAAGAAAGCAAGCTGAGAGGACATCCAAATTATTAGTTCATAGAAAAAGGATCTCTCATGCCATTCCTATTATACTGGCCCTTCATGCGATGGATATAAGATTTGTTGAGGGTATCCCTTTGGTACCTGTAGCCAAATTCAACTCCTTCATTGAAGAAGTTCCACTTTATCTTTCTGAGATCAAAGTCATATCTGGGATTCCTGCTCATATTGATGTATGATCTACAATCCGATCTTATTTTTAAAACATATCCACCTCCGGCAAGAGAGAATTTCCCATTGCCTGTAATCTTTAGATTTTGTATATTGGTAACTATTTTTGTTAATAAACGTATAGTGGGAATAAGGAACAAAGTAGCGTTGTTGGAATTGGAGAGGCAAATGTGACCTGCAAAGTATAATCCCAAGGCCTATCGGTGGGATGTATATGAAGCATGAAACAAATGTAACTTGTACATTTGAGAGAATCTTCTAAAGTGGGTGATGGCGCTCCTTTCTTTTCTTTCAATGCTATATTAATCAAACCCCCATTATGTAAAGACTGCAAAGTCTGCAATTCTTTCTACTTAGAAAGATAGAGGTATGATACTTTTAGATTGTCTAACAACGAATTTAACAATCACAACCAGTTTGCACTTGACGGAGGTTATGAAAAGTAGGAAGAATTACACCACCATTTCTCAGGCAATCATATAAATAAAATATAATGACCGAGGTAGGCTAAAGTGGAATGATCAATAGCCCTATCAAACCTCCTTTCAATGAAGAAACAGCTCGTGCAAAGGTCAAAGCTGCTCAAAATGCATGGAATACACGCAATCCAGAGCACGTAGCCCAAGCTTATACTCCTGATTCTCGGTGGCGTAATCGGACAGAATTCTTCACAGGTAGACAAGCAATAATAGAATTCCTAAAACGTAAATGGGCTAAAGAGTTGGATTATCGTCTGATGAAGGAACTTTGGTGCTATACTGAAAATCATATTTCTGTAAGATTTGAGTACGAGTGGAGAGATGCGGATAATCCAAATCGATGGATGCATACCCATGGTAATGAGCATTGGGAATTTGATGATAATGCCTCATGCGCATATGTGATATGAGTGCTAATGACTATCCTATCAAGAAATTAGAGAGGCGCTATCGTTGGTAGCGACCAAGCTCCTGATCGAAATGGAAAACGATTTTCTGATGCACTTGAAGACCCATAACTACTACCACTAGAACCCAGCTGGTAACTGTAACCTCAGTTGTCGTTGGATTTACTGGAATAACTTTGTAGCCAAGGACCAATAATATATTTTGACATACCTTCATCTTAACAATCTTCATCGGTGTTTCTCCACATTGCTTTAAGAAAAGTCTGGCCTGATGATGAGATAGTTAACGCTGAAACAACACCAATTCCGGCTATAACTGCTGCAAGAATAAATCCCACAACAATTATTACACCCGTAGTCCTGTTATATCTGAACTGCAACAATTATACCACCAGAATGATGACGGTAAAGGGGATTTGAAATGCTCTGGGTACGAAGAATGGATTTATGGAGCATTAAAAAAATTGAATAATAACAACAAAAACCAAACATGCGTGAAGTGGGGTAAAGGTGTAGAAGGTCATGACTATTTTGCTAGTCTGTATATTTGTGGCAATAGCAAATCTGAAATAACAAGAGGCTTAAATAAAGAAAATACTATAGGAGGAAATGAGAAATGACCAGTGGTAGTTTCTTGGCAGCAGTCATAATAATATTTACCTTAGTTACAGCATCAACAGCAATGGTGTACGCGTCATCTTCAAATATCGAAACGACCGATTCAAAATCGTCATCATCTATACTTCCAAGCAGCTCCTCACATAGTAAGCCTGCTAACATAACAACACAAGTATCTAAATCCAATTCATCAGCAGACTACATGACAGGCAATAAGGCAGGTAAAATTGATGGGAGCGTAGGAATCAGGGATGCTGGAGCAGCGTGTGCTAATTTAAATGGAACTCGTCTGAATCAATGCATTCAAGGCTATAACACAGGATTTAACTCATTATGTGCAACTACAAAGTTTGGGTGCAACGAATGACGATAGAGGAGGGGGATATCATCCCGCAGAAAAAGATATTGTGGAGAAAGACAGTGTTAAGGTTGTCCAGTGATCAGTACCTATTTTTGTGTTTTCGTTACCTATGATGATGGAAACAGCGCATACCACGCTGACATTCAAGCAGAAAATCACTTTAAAATTATCAGCAGAGTAATCACATCTTAGGTCATCTTATGTACGAAGGCGTAGTTTCTGAACCAAAAACATAAAGCAAACCATCACGAGATCCTATTAGCATCATATTACATGCAATGGCTGCTGAAGCGTCAACTATACTCATTGTTGGAAATTTCCAGGTTTGTCTGCCTGTATTGATATCTATTCCATAAATATGGGAGTCCAAGGACCCAAAAAACATTACGTCAGCATATTCAGATAGAGATGGCGATGACCATATTTTATCGCCAGTTTCGAAATCCCATATCCTTGAGCCGTCTTTGACCTGAAAACAGTATATTCTCTTATCTGATGCAGCAAAGAAGACCTTATCTTTTATTGTAGCTGGAGAAGCCATAACAGGTTTTGGAATCTGTTTACTCCATCTTATCATTCCAGTAGATTGATTCAAACAAAACATCCCCCCATTGTAAGTACCTATGTATATTGAGGGACTTTGACCTTCAGCAAACGATAAACATGGTGATGAGGATCTAATCTTGCCATTCAATTTTGTTTTCCACTGCAATTTCCCATCTATATCTAAACAATAAAGGAAACCGTCATCAGATCCGATGAAAATCTCATTTCCATTATATGATGGAGAGGACCAGACTTCCCCACCGGTTTCGAACTTCCACCGAACATTCCCACTGTATCCTTCTAGAGCGTAGATACCATTATTCATAGAACCGACAACTATTATCTCATCATCAACCAGGCATGGAGAAGAGAAAACATCACCGGAGATTTCATAGCCCCAAATCTGCTTCCCATCCTCTGTATTCATTCCAAGCACAAAATTTTTCCCTGTAAAAGACGCATCTTTAATCCAAGAGTCATATGTAGCAACCACTAAAATGCTATTGTGAAGTAAGGGTGACGAGACTAAAGGACTGCCTACATTCAAATGCCATTTTATTTGCTTTTCGGATGGATTTAATGCAAAAATTCGCCCTGTTATAGTTGAAACGTAGATTGTCCCATCTTCAAATATAGGAGAAGACACGCTTGGTCCGACTTCTGTTACCCATAAAAGCGAAGGTTTGCGAGGTATCTTAGACGCAGAGGCTCCTGTTCGCATCGAACTTCCTCGGAACATCTTCCAAGAGTGTTTATCGGATATTCCCAATGGCTGTTTCCCGATCAATAATCTTCATTCTCAATATCATATGAAAGAAATATACTTTTACACTTCTGATTGCCACTTGAATTCTATCCTCTCTTTCTTCTGCACCCTCCAATATTGTGCATGATTTCTGCTGCTTGTCGTTTCGTTCTTCCACCCAGTTTAGTCATATTGGCAACTTTAACTATACATTTCATTAGTTCGAGTTGTGCCTTGTCTCATAGCCCGCAAGATATCAACTGCTAGAACTATACCTATGACTTAGCATTACTGTCGATAACTGGCAAGCCGTTAAACTCCGATAAGAAGCCTTGTACTAATCTGCCTGGTGGTAGTACTCTGGCGAGCAGCGATTACATTACCTTTCATAACATTAAAGGCCTCGTTATACAGGTTTCACCTCGCAAAGTATCTCTTCCCGATGAGATTAAGAGTATCGTAAATGTTCCTAGTCCTTAAAAGGTCTCAAATGTTCGGACTTTTAGCTGACATGTTCACACTTTCAGAAGGAAAAATTTGTTAATGGTGGGATGGACGAAGCAATAGAAGATGAGTACTCCTTGAGACGGTTGCGGCCAACTAGAATGTTAACCGTTATGCGACTAGAAGAGCGGTGATATTAACATATAGCGATCCACACCATATCGAACTTCGGTATTGACGTACCCCCGTATTTTACCTACTACAGTATAGTCATTAATATGATTGAAGAGGAATTTATCATGTCTTGAAAAATGATAACATTTAGTCGTCATAGGGCCCAAAACCAGTTTGTGAAACAAGAAAATTCCTCTGAATTGTACTGCACAATATGACAACTCCTCTCTGTTTATTCGGGTTAAAGCCGTTGAAGAGACCATTATCCCAGATAATAATTCCTGTCTTGCCAATGTCAGGACTAGCTATTGTAAACCAAGCTAAACCGACATAGATCCTGTCATGACCGCTAAATCCAGTCATGTTAGTATTAAATCTTGTCTGATGCGATATTTGCACAGCGCTAGATAAATTAGTTTTAGTCAATCCTATATTAGCAGCTAGATATTTCATCATATCAGATGCAGTCGAACTAAATGCACCTGCAGGAGCATAAGGAAGAGGATTTTCAATTATAGGAAGCGGATGACCATTCATATGGCCTATTGCTAAGCGAGACTTAAGTGCGTCAGAAAGAGTAGCCCTGGTGCTATTCATTCCCCAATACATTTAGAATTCTGTCTATGACAAGCTGTTCATAAGGCATACCATCTTTTGAAGCCAAGATGTTGCCTAATAGTCCCATACCAAAGTTTGAATAGTTATACTTTGATCCTGGAGCCCTTGTAAGTTTAATACTGGAGAGAGCTTGGTACATCTGCTGAAGTGTGTATTTCTGAAAGCCTGGGCCAGTAAGGGGCATATTAGGAGGATTATCAGGTAATCCCGAAGTATGTGTGGCTAAACTTTCTAGAGTGATGTGTTGACCATTGTATGTGGGTACTTTAACTGTAGCAGGCAAGTATTTTTCAATTGAATCATTCAAATTAACTGTTCCACGATTTGCCATATCGGCCAAAAGAAGAGTAGTAAAAGATTTTGTTATAGAACCAATATCAAAGACTGTATTTTTATCTGCTGTTGTCTGATTTGCAGTAGACATTTTGCCATAGCCATAAAATTGTGTTCCATTTGGATCTACAAGACCTATGACAATTGCTGCATTAGATCCATTGTCTATATGAGATTTTATGGCCTCCTTCAGTTTATCAGATATTGTGAAAGTATCTACTCCTTTTGATGTTCCTGGTTTTGATATTGGATTAAGTGGAGTTGAAGTAGGAGAAACATGGGAAGGAGCAGCAAGTATAGAATTTGCTCCTGATATAGTACTAACTAGAAGTATTCCAGACAATACCATTGTGGCAAACAACTTACTGCAAATAAGTTCAAACAATGAATGTGATGTTTTGCAGGACATTTCGATCGAAAACTATAAGAGCGAAATTAGATGTAATATTAAAGTCATACGGATATTCTTACCTCTTACGCCTTAATTATAATTCGTGAGCAGCTGTACCACAAAAGAATGAACGCCCTTGTAACACATTTTGAAAATAATAGTGAAGCTTTTATGCACTACGGCTACGAGATCTATTCTAACTTCCTAACCTTTGCATGTTAGCGATATTTCCTAAATTTGATAATTATGGCGATAATGGATTACGCGTCCGGTAGGAAGAGATTTTAGGTATGTCAGCATGACTTTGACAATATGGTGAAGGACAAAGATGAAAAATGCCAATATTGCGAATATTTTGCGTGATATTGCATTTCTGCTAGAAATGGAGGAAGGAGAGGATAACTCTAACATAGTTTTTAAAATTAGATCTTATAAGAGGGCATCAGATGTAATCGCAAATTTATCTTCAAACGTCGAGGAGGTATACGCAACACACGGATTGAAAGGACTGATGCAAATTCCGTCCGTCGGAAAGGCAATTGCTTTAAAAATTGAAGAATACCTTACCACAGGAAAAATCCAATATTTAGACGAGTTAAAATCCAAGACTGATATAGATATTGATGGATTTTATGGTTTAGAAGGCATAGGTCCTAAAACGATTAAGATTGTATATGATAAGCTAGGTATCAGAGATTTATCAGGTTTAGAAAAAGCAGCATCGGAAGGAAAGCTTCGTAGCATTCGTGGTTTTTCTGAAAAAAAAGAAGAAATAATTCTGAAAAAAATTCAACTATTTAAGAAAGGAAGAAGTCGGTATCTTTTAGGCGAGGTTTATCCTCTAATAAAACAAATTGAAACACGTCTCTTGAAGTTTAACGGAGTAAAAAATGCAGTTGTTGCCGGTTCTTTTCGGAGAATGAAAGAAACTGTAGGCGATATTGATTTCGTCGTAGCTTGTAATGATGTTGAGAAGGTAATGGATTATTTTGTATCAATGCCGGAAATAGATGAGGTTTTTGGGAAAGGATCAACCAAGACATTCGTCCGCTTAAATAACGGAATGGATGCTGACCTACTGGTCGTTCCTGAAGAAAGCTTTGGCTCAGCATTGCAATATTTTACAGGCAGCAAAGAACATGGTGTTGCTATGCGTAAGATAGCACTCGCCAAAGGCCTTCACTTGAATGAATGGGGGATTTTTGACAATTCTCAGCACAGAATTGCTGGTTCAACAGAAGAAGAAGTGTACCAGACACTGGATTTGGAATGGATTCCCCCTGAAATGAGAGAATACTTGGGAGAAATTGAGCTAGCAAAAAAGGGAGCCAAGGGACTACCGAAACTAATAGAATACAATGATTTGAAAGGTGATTTGCAAGTCCACAGCAATAGCACAGATGGAACAATGTCAATTGAAGAGATGGCTTTAGCCGCCAATGAAAAATTCGGACTTCAATATATAGTCATAACAGATCACACAAAAAGTTTGAAATTAACAAACGGACTTGATGAAAAACAACTATTAGATCAAGCAAACAGAATTGCAGAATTAAATGATCGTATAAGGCGGGTGCCGGATAAAACAGAAAGGCAACGAATTAATGAAGTTGATTTATCAGCGTCAACTCCTCGAACAAAATCTAGTAATTTCCGAATTTTATCTGGTGCTGAAGTGAATATAATGAGAGATGGATCACTTGATATCCCAAATAATGTACTAGATAAACTTGGCATCGTAGGGGCAGCTATTCATTCTAATTTCTCACAGCCAATAGAAGTCCAAACTGATAGGCTAATAAAAGCAGCACGGAATCCCAGCGTCGATATAATATTCCATCCTACAGGCAGGCGTATAAATAAAAGAGAAGGATATCCTGTCAATATTGAGAAACTAGTAGATATTGCAAATGATACTAATACTATACTGGAAATTGATGCACATTATGACCGTCTTGATCTAAAAGATGAATATGTAAGAATGGCTATACAAAAGGATGTTAAACTTGTAATTGATTCAGATGCACATCATCCTGTTCATTTTGGATTTTTAAAATTTGGGATAGGTCAAGCTAGGCGTGGCTGGGCAGAAAAATCTAATATACTAAATACGATGCCCGCTGATGAGTTGCTGAGGTGCCTAAAGTGATGAGTCCTTCAGTCTCCGCAAAAAAGATGAGAATAGAAACGATCGATGATATCGTCTAGTCATTGTTACCAAAGGCCTGATTGTATTTCATGTGACCAATACTGTACTCATACGGTCGCTAACACGTGCCGTAAGTTCCATGGGCTATAAAGTTTCGTGAATTTGTAAAGTGAGCACATGGCATGGACTTTACAGGCTCCCTAACACCATTAAACAAAAACGTTGTCGATTAGCATGCCAACCAACACAGGCGCACCCTTAAAAGATGCAATTGTAGGGTGGAGCATATCCGAATGAAGCACGAATATCTGAGCTGTACAATTCAATTCAGATATCTTGTACTTTATCTTATATGTGCGCTCTGTTTTAAGTTTAAGACGTAACTTAACGAGTGGGTTTAACTCTACCTTATGGTCTGGGTCATGGCTTTTGATCTTTCTCTCTGATACTAACGCAAGAGTAATTACGGTTGTAGAGCTGAGCGATCGGTGAAGGCGACTAGTATTTTGCCACAAATATGACAGTAACAATCGCCGCAGGTAATACAACAGATAGCAAAATGATCTGCTCCTTTCACTCTTCTAGGAACAAAATGATGTTCGTGTATCAGCTTATGTTCAGATTGTATTCTATCGCACTCAACAACGGCGCCTTCATGACTCATACTGCACCTGACCGATTCGATTTGTTTCATGAATTGACTATTTCCAAGTTTGATAGATTAATTCTACTTTGCAATTCGTTTGATTACTCATCACCGGTCTAAACTAATCAGCAACCGTGGTTATGAATCCATATGTCGTAGCTCCTCTGCAAGGGAAGGTCAATACAGCGCCGACCGAACGTTAGCTGTTGTCAACCGTTTTTCTCATAAAATAACCAACAACAACAATAGCATTGGCCTTCGAATTCTAAACATTCCATACTTTGAAATATCAGCTAACTAATTCGACATGAAATCGTGTTATTCCAACACGTATTACCACGTTTTATTTTTGAATGACTCAATAGTTAGCTCATTTATCACGCTCAAAACTATCGTATTTTGAAGTCCTTCTCCTCCGATTATTCAGCTCATCATTCTTTACAAGCAACGTTGCAAAGAAGTTGCTAAAACGATAATTTCTTTGGTTTTTTGCAGTGCGAGCTCCTTAGACTAATAAAAATTGAATGCGTATGTTATTACTACCTTAGCCTTAACCTCAAATAATCATATGTCTGTTTTGAACAGCCAAATAAAACTGGAGTTTTAGAATCAATATTAGAGCGAGCAATTATGGCAGACATTTGGTCCGATAGTGAAGTCGAACAACACAAGCTTGAAATAATTATTTTATTTTGTATTAGATGGTTTCACTTCCTATGCCCTGCAGCCAGTCAGGATTAGATCGATACTTAATGTTGTTGTATTGACAGAAAAAAATGTAGAGAATATGCATCTTGTTTTCCTTCAAGATCATTTGTGTATGTCGGCTGAATTGTCACCTTGGTTAATGCATACATTACTGCCAGTTGTACTAGTAGTCAGTGGCACACCTGTACAGCTGTTCAGGTGTACAGGGAAGAGAAGTTATTCACTTGAAGAGTCCTACAACTGAATAAATAATAGAAATATTGATAAATCAAGCACTCATTGTTGTCAATATATGACAACAACAGCGAAATTGCAAAAAAAGAGTATGAAATCACCAGACGAAACACGCTCTTTCGATAAGGGCAAAGTTGAGATCGCAAAGGTTGGTGAGACTAGTATAGGTAGAGCATATTTTGAACCAGGATGGAGTTGGGAGAAATGCGTGAAGCCTATTGTTAAAACTGAAAGCTGTCAAGCTCCGCATACACAATATGTTATTTCTGGAAGAATGAGAGTTAAAATGGATGATGGCTCTGAAGAAGAATTCGGTCCTGGAGATGTAGGTTATCTTCCACCCGGACATAATGCATGGATAATTGGAAATGAACCCTTCGTTGCAGTAGACTTCACAGGTATGAAAGAATACGCTAAGAAGTAATTAGGAAAGTGGAACGGATAGAACAGGCAACATAGAGAATCTAATAATAATGGTTGATTTACTATCCTCACCAGTTTATTTTTTCTTTCGATTTGGGATAGTTACACCTTGTTTGCAGTAACTTGGTGCAGTATTTGTTTCTACAGCAGGATTTTTGAACCTCAATATGTTCGTTATTTGCTAGTCGGTTGCACAGTACCTTATTTGGGAGATAGTTCAATTAATCAATTAGCGTATATAAGATAAATAATATAAAGTATGTTAACGAAATGCTGTGCGTACTAATATTAGAGATTGGTGAGCCTGGTTGTTGTTTACGACCTTAATATTGCCAAACCCTTATTGCACTCTGAAGTCTCAGAGAGGATGACTGCTTGTGAATCAAGCTCGGACCGATACAGGAATGGTAGTTTCTATCTGGCGATATCCCGTAAAGTCAATGTTGGGAGAGGAGCTCAATTCTTCGTACGTAACGGAACGCGGACTGATAGGGGATCGTGCATACGCACTAATCGACCAGAAAACTGGCAAGGTGGCTAGTGCCAAGAACCCCAAGAAATGGGGAAAGCTCTTCGACTTTCGTTCTGTCTTTATAGATCCACCACAAGAAGTCGAGAAGATTCCACCAGTCAGGATTACCTTCCCAGATGGCACCCACATTTTCTCCGATCAGGATAATATTGATTACACTTTGTCAAAGGTTCTTGATCAGGATGTTAGGCTCATGAGGGCTAGTTTGGAGAGGCCAAGCTACGAGGAGTACTGGCCGGATATAGATGGCCTGGCACAAAGAGAGAAGGTCACCGACGAAACCATGCCCTCCCAAACTTTCTTCGATCTTGCTGTAATCCATCTCTTGACGACTTCTACAATCAACCGTCTACGAGAACTCTATCCAGAAGGACGCTTCGAGGTTCGACGGTTTAGGCCAAACATAGTGATGTAGTCAGCGTCTGGAGAGAAGGACTTTATCGAGAATTTATGGATGGGCAAGAAGATAATGATCGGCGAGGATATTGTGCTGCGTGTCACTGGATCTTGCACAAGGTGTGTGATGACGACTCTGCCACAGGTGGACCTTCCCAAAGATTTAGGGATCTTGGGCACGATCGCAAGGTACAACAACGTGAATGCCGGAGTCTATGCATCAGTTCAGCGGGGTGGAACAATTCGTCGCGGAGACCTCGTGCGATTCGAAGGATAGACTCTGTGTGTTTCAAGCCACTAAAGAAGGAAAATCTTAGTACTTGCCAATAGGGAAAGTCCCATGGCATTACGCTGCCAATAATACCCAGAGGGTCAAGAGACAACCGACAATTTTGCTATTTTGTCTGTGTATTTAACATATTACATCTATCTCCATCTATCATTTGAGTACGAGGAAATCTCCTATAGCAATGCCATCCATCCCAGTACCATAAAACGTAGAGAGTGCATCTACTGGCGATAGACAGATAGGCTGGTTCATAACATTTAGACTCGTGTTAGTGATTACAGGAACTCCAGTCTCCATCTCAAAATTACTTATTAGATCATAGTATAATCCGTTTTGGCCTTTTGCAACAGTTTGTATCCGTGCTGTGTTGTCTACATGGGTTGGTGTAGGAATCTCCCTTACTTTATCTGGTCTGACATTATAGGTTATTGCCATAAAAGGTGCATATCTACAGTTCATGAAATATTCCGGCGCTCTTTCTTCTAACACGGAAGGTGCAAATGGTCTAAAATCTTCTCTGAATTTTATATGCTTGTTGAGCCTGTCTTTCATAGTTTTATCTCTAGGATCTGAAAGAATCGAGCGTGATCCAAGTGCTCTAGCACCTAGTTCCATCCTGCCCTGAAACCACCCAATAATTTTCCCTTGAGCAACTAGATGAGCGACTTCTTTAGAAATGTCTTTCATACGCTTAAATGGCACTTTTGCCCTTGCTAATACATACTCTATCTGTTCATTCGTATATTCAGGACCCCAAAATGGGTGTTCGTACTGGTCTATTTTAAATCCATATTCTTTTGCAACTAGTATTGCTGCTCCTAAAGAAAGGCCATTATCGCCTGGAACACTTGTAAGGTGAATATTGTTGACAAATCCAGACTCCAATAATTTTTGATTCATCAGAACATTGAGAGCTACTCCTCCTGCAAGACAAAGATTTGTTGAAGATGTCTTGTCGTAAAGATATTTCAAAAGAAACAAAGCTACCTTTTCCAAATGCACTTGAGCGCTTTTTGCTATGTCTTTATAGTATCCATCTATTGGCACATCGGCCAGACGACGTGGCTGATTTAATTTGGCTAAAAATTTCTCTGAATATAGTGGTTCTTGTCTAGGAGGAGTCCTGCTATTTTCATTGAGGCTTAGACAATCACTATTTAATGAGTAATCTCCCCCAGTACCCCCATTATTATATTTCAAACTAAGTAACCACGAGAAGTCATAATTTTTTACCGCATTACTAGTGCCATAAGCTGAAAGACCCATTACTTTGTACTCGTCACTATCTCTTTGGAATCCAAGGTACTGAGTTACCATTGAATAAAAAAAGCCCAGCGAATCTGGGACTCTAAATTCCTTTAGAACAGATATCTTGTCATCCGCTCCATAGCACAGAGTAGTGGATTTCCCTTCGCCTGTCAGATCTGCTGTAATTATCATGGATTCATCAAAACCTGACGTATAAAAAACACTAGCAGCGTGTGCCATATGATGATCAACAAGCTTTATTTTAGGACAATAACCAAAATGAAATCTAAAGTAAGTCTCAAGAATATTTTCAATATTTGAATACGTTATCGCAGGGTATACTACATAGGATACGTCATGTATGGATATATCGGCAAATTCAAGGCAAAATCTTATCGCATTTTTGGGAAGGACGCCATTTGCAAACTTTATCCTCAGAAAACGCTCCTCTTCCGCTGCAGCAACTAGTTTCCCATCTCTAAGTAAGCATGCGGACGCGTCCTGATTCCCAGACCTAACACCACCATTTATACCAAGAATGTACATTTCTTAGATATCGCCGTCTATTCTAATGCTTTTCATATCACTCATAGCATGGATACTTGATGAGATTTTGGTCCTCCCAATCTGGCCTGTCAGAGAATAATCTTATTCGCTGTTCCTTTTAGCACTTACTCACTTAAAGAACTCCCTTAAAGGGAGTAAGACTTATCTTTATCACAAATCGATAATGTTGATTGTTAGAAGGATGTTACTAGGTAATAAAAAAGTGCTTGTGGTAGAACTAAGGCTAGGTAGAATGGTGTTTTTATATAAATGACAGACCCGTTTACCCTATTGCATCCATCATATGCCACCACCGCCACCACCGCTACTATTGCTATTCATCACGGTACTTATGGTGTTGTTACTGCTCTACCAACATCATTGTCATTATTTAGTCTAGTAGTGACTGTTGCCTCCATCTTTTTGTGTTCTGTAATAGCTATGTATTTTTACAGATCATACCGATTTTCTGGATTTGGATATCTATTAGGCTTACCAACTGGTTTTGCAATCCTAGCTGCATCTTTTGTTTTTGAGCATCTAAGTGTAATCTATTCTTATCCTTATGCTAATGAATCCTTAGAAAATCTGTTCTTTTGGATACAGTTAGCACTTCAATCAGAAGGATTTGCATTCATAGCTCTCTCATATATGTTGAAAAACCGTGCAAATTTCACTACTATCAATGGGTTATTACCAGACACTTACAAAGTATTTTTCTCTCCGCATAATTGGATCTATTCCTCTATTAAGATTAGGGAAATAATAGTTGGCGTTTTACCTATGATTTTAATTTCTATTCCATTAATGATTACAATTTCTGCATTATTTGTTCAACCAATACTCAACGATACTGAGCTTAAAGACATGAGTCTTTATACTACGCTATTTGACATTGTGGTTTTAGGATATATCTTCGTCAAATGCCTAAAGCCTCTTGTAAAGGTAGCTAATATTAAATTATTATATATTCCAGCCTCTTTCGCATTGCTCTGGCTTGAGCAGTATTCGTTAATAATTAACTATTTTGATAATAACCAGTTTGCATTTATTGGATCAATAATTGTTAGACTAGCTGGCTTGGGCTTGTTCGTCTATGCTATATATTATGCTCTATCCAGTGGAAGGAGTAGAGAAATGGAGATTGAGACCTGATACATGAGACAAGAGAAGAGACACAAACTCCAACTCTTTTATGAAATACTTATCGCTATTGAAGGATATATGAGTAATAATGATGTTACAGCTGCAAAACCAACTCATATTCAGCATACTAGTAGACTGTCATATGACAAAATGATGAACCACTTTAATGAATTAGAAAAGAAAGGCATGATAATATATCGTCGAAATAATACTGACGTATTGATATCGATAACTAATAAGGGCAAACAATTCATAAAGCAGTATAACGAACTTATGATACTAATTGAAAGTGCTGGATTATAATGATAACTAGTGTCATTTATATGATATGGAAAATAAACAGCCAATATTAACAAGACACTGCAACATTATAATATCTAAGATTTTTGTCCTACATCAGTTAAATCTATAATCATACAAATGCGTTTTCTACTTAGAAACGCTGGATTGTCATTTGAAGAATTACAACATTATCAGAGTGTAAGAAAGTTTTTCAACATTGCCTATAGATGTCTAGTAACATTGATCTCATTCACATTTGATACCATCAAGGGGATAATAGATCACGTATTTATATATTTGATGGTCAACACAAGGTCGCTGCAAGTCTTACTAGGCATCAGGCAGATTCCTGTATGTATTTTTGTAAATCTTGTGTTGGAACTGTGATCAGTACTTAAAAATGAATATTGGTGTAATGGAAACGCCGTTCCCAACAATAACAAAAATTTGATTGACTCAAAGGTAATTATGATGACGACTTTTCATAATATGAAGACCTCCGTTGAAATTGTCGCTGAGATTGTCGATATCCTGCAAGAGATGTTAACGTATGTCACGGGAGGATTTGAGATACCAAGTTATCATCTTACCCCTGCTAATTCCACATAAGGGAAAGCAGGCAAAAGACAGCAATTTACCCCGAATTGTCTATCATTTTCGCACTACCGCATCGGGCATTGGGTAGACTTCAAACGTAAGACCCGCTTTGACTGCAGGGTCATTTGTGCCAAGAGCACGTGCATCTGCTTCATCCGCAACTTCAACGATACCAACTCCCCAAGGGCCTTTCGGATCAAGAACAAGTCCAAAGACGAGCGCAATCCCTTTGTCTGTCACGCCTTTCCAGTAAGTAGCATGTTCTTGCATTACTTTTCTTTCGACTTCTGTCATATCTTGTGCAAAGGTCGACCGTGGCGGAATAAGTTTGTACAAGAATTGCTTATTTCGGGCGTTCATGGTTCTTCACCTTCAAACTATCGAAATGCCCCACAAATATCTAGTAGCTAGCTGACAAGCCCAAGACATTTCTTAAGTGATTTTTGAACTTAAGTATATTTTTTATAATACCAAATCCACGATTTGCAATTTCTTTCTTGGGATTATCAACTTATTTGATACTAGCAGGCATTTATTCTTCAGAGCTCATCGGTCAAGATCTGAAGTCGCTGAAACGTACGATGGGTATACCAATGTATCTAATAGATTTGATAGTTGGAGGGGAACGAGGTCATACAGTCCGAGCTGGACCTCCCCTCAAGATCTAGGTAATTGTAGAGAATTCACTAGCAAAACGCATAGTCGATGATGTGCTAAACGCTACAAGTACTGGTTCATATTATGATGGCAGGATAATTGTCTCTGATATTGCAGAGGCTTATGTTATAGGCTCAAAGGAAACAGGCGACGCTCTATAGATTTCATATTATAGGATATCAGGGTTGATTTCATATATGATCCGTTATTGTCAGGGAAACACGGCTTACCCACACTCAACGGTAACCAGAATAACACTTATTCGAACAAACGTCAAAAAATTGTCTCACTTAATTCTTATAAAGAAGCGAAGACTATTTACAAGTTTATGAGTGGCAAGACCGCAATATTGACTCTGATGGTTATGCTTATTGCAGTAGTACTATCTTCCCCAACAGCGCATGCAGCAGTAACGCCAACATGCGACAAATCATTATGGCAGCACGTATTCCTACCAACTAGACTCCATATAGTGAATCCTTGTATAACCGCTACTGGAGTAATCAAAAGCATACAGGTGGTAAACGACGGTGACTTTCATATCAAATTGTTGGCAGATAATAGCAGCCTAATCAATCAAGCAAACATCAAATTCGAGAATGGCGATTTAGTGCTAGAAGCGATATGTCAAAACACAGTATCACGGTCAGAAGTAGGATCGGCCTGTGATAACTTTAACCACCCTGCTCTTAGCATTCCACCAGTAGGCAGTCATGTAACTGTTACAGGGTCGTATGTCTTGGATACGCGAAATAATAACTGGGCTGAGATACACCCTATCACAAGCATCGCAGCGATTCCATAAGTCAAAAAATGCTGGATAAATTGCGGATCGTTACCTTGCAGTTTGCATTACACTGCTGCTAATCTTTTTTCCACTCATCACTAAAAAGGAAAATAATTTCTTCATCCAACACCTCTTCAATAGTGAATGGTTTCTTCTGTATGTCATTGTTTTTTTCATTCACTTGTCTGGTGTATGTCGCTAATGCATCATAAGCTTTCCTGCTGATAGACATGTTAATACGATCACCTTCCTCTTTATCTAGTTCCTGCATCATCATTTCGCGTTAGGAGCCCACTATAAAAACGTTTTAATGAATGTCTATTGTTTGTTTAATCCCTTTGTTTAATCTCGAGTTAGGCTTCAGCACTTTTCCTTATTTCTGAAAATATAAAATGATGCTCGCTAAATGAAAAACGCATGTCAAGGTTTCAACCTTGGTGGCATATCAACCACTAGTAGAATAACACATTACTTCTTATTTGGTAATAGGATCTTCGATTAAAAATCTTATAACCTTCCGTTTTCTTGTAAGGATTTTTAATGCATCTTTGATATATGATAATGTTAATAGTTCTTCTTTTGAGGAAGGCACATTGCCTTCCCTCCTTATCGGGATGTCAAAAGTTCTTCTGCTATTTGTTGAGAGAAAGTCTTATTCCCTTTTTTGAGGAAATCCTCGATTGAATTCTTATCCTTAGTAATAGAGGTTTTAGCAGCAAATTCAGATTTTTTGCCACTCTTAGAATCTTCGATTATCAAAAGAATGTAATTCTATAAAGACTTTGCAATGACTAATACACTCGTAGTAAGTGGGAATTTAATATCGAATCAATATATCATAGAAACCAACCTTGAATTGCGATAATGCCTTTTCTACTTGATAATATTGTTGAAAGCTTTATATTTTTATTTTGAGATACAGAATCTGGCCTTCTTTTCTTCTACTTCTACACCCTCAAGATACAGATATAGTATCCCGACTTGATCAAGAAAAACTAGTTTTAAATGGCAAATGACAAAACGGCTGATATTCAAGCCAGAATAGAAACGTTGCTGAAGGGTGAACCCTTGAAGTCGTATTCAAAGGAAGAAATAATTGACAAATTATCGGACAGTTATCCGAATATGGAAGTAGAAAGAATGCTTGGCGAAATGGAAGTATCAAGTTTAATGACGAACTCACAGTCGCACGTCGATTCTACATGCAGAGGTGGAACTGTCTATTTTCAATGGAGATAATTAGCTATTATGCTCAGACTTTATGAGGTACGAGGATGTATCTAATCTGTTGTAGTCCCCTCACATTCTATTTTAGTAGGTTCAACTGTTGTTTAATCTCCTTTTCATTTGTGAGTCTAGAAGCTCGTATGGCTTGTCGTAACTTGTGTGAAAGACTATAGTCTAAAAGTAGTGTTATTGCGATAATGTTCATTAGGGACTCTTGCAGTTACTTTTGCTGATCTGCCTGATCGGACGGCCAAGTTTTGTATGCTAAAAAGAGTAACTATGTAACGTATCGTCCGTGGTAAGCAATTAGCTCCTGGCCACTAAAGGCTAGTTATATTCTTCTTTTACGTCATTTCCATACTGCTGAAGCAGTTTGTGGATTTTGGGTTCGATGACAAAATTACAATATGGAGCATCTTGATGTTTTTCATAGTAATTTTTGTGATAATCCTCTGCAACATAAAAATTCTTAAAAGGAGTAATTTCTGTTACAATCGAGTCTTTATAAACACCTTCTTTTTCAAGCTCTTTTTTTGATTTCTCAGCAATCTCCTTTTGCTTTTCGTCATGATAAAAGATTGCAGATCGGTACTGTGTACCAACATCGTTACCTTGTCTATTACGAGTGGTTGGATTATGTGTATGCCAGAATATATCGAGGATTTTTTCAAAAGATATAACTTTCGGATCAAATTCTATCTGAGTTGACTCAGCATGCCCGGTTGTTCCTGTGCATACTTTGTCATAGGAAGGATTTTTTACTGTGCCTCCGGCATAGCCAGGTAGAACAGATTTGACGCCTGTGAGTCTTTTGAAGATTGCTTCTGTACACCAGAAACATCCGTTGGCAAGTGTTGCGATTTCAGTCTTGTTATTCGTCATATATCGTTTTTGGTAACTCCTCTGATTTTGGGATAAAGCGGATAGATAACGAATTCACACAATCCCGAGTGTTTTTATCAGTCAAATCTTCGCCAAGAAATTCGTGTCCTAGGTGCGCACCACAGCTAGTACATTCTATTTCTGTTCTTATTCCATCAGGATCAGGAACGCGCTTTATTGCATTTGGGAAGTTTTCATCAAAGCTTGGCCATCCACATCCAGAATCAAACTTGCTTTTCGATGAAAAGAGAAGCGCATTACACCTTCGACAGATAAATATTCCGTCTTCGTAAAAATTATCATACTCGCCAGAGAAAGGGGTTTCCGTTGCTTTATCTATAATGACTCTTTTTTCTTCAGGTGTTAGTTTATTGTAGGTCATAGTGTAACCTCCACAGTTAATCCGCTGTATCCGTATTATATGTTGTTATAGTGTATGTTTCAACCATAGATGTTTCAGCACCTGGGCCCACGACTTCAACGCTATGACACTTATTAACACCGTCTAATAAAACGATTGGTTGAGTCACAATTTCAAGAATATGATTAGTCTATTAGTCTATTGCAAACGTCCTAACCGTTCCTCCCTTGATGCAGCCTTAATGCTTTGAATTTTCCAATCCTAATTTTTATCGGAGGATGACACCCAAATTGTTAAATCTATAAATTCTTCTAATCCGTTTAACGCGCATTGAATTTCAACAGGTACAGCACAGCTAAAACGTTTGCATAGTTACTGGTATTGATATATCAAAACAGTCTACTTGGCCACCTGATCATTTGAAATGGGTCAATAGTGAGTTTGATCAACAGGTTTTATACCAAACAAAGTTCTGTGGATTTCAGATCAACATAGACTTACAGCATAATCCCTTTTATCATTAACATTGAGAATAATGCTGGTTTTGTATTGATTCTTCTACAGATAACGTACAGTTTCATCTAAAAGCTTCAGCGTAATCTTCGACGAACTGCGAGAATGATATTGGTTTTCTACCAGTCAACTCTTCAACTACAGAAGATATGTCTGACGCATAGCCTTTTCTAGTAATGTCAAAAAGTTCTATTATAGAATTAGCAGACCAATCATCCATACCCATATCTTTCATCCCTTTGCGAGCATCTTCATCTGGTATGTTTACATACTTTATTTCCTTACCTAGTTCCCTAGAAAGTATTTCTGCTGTCTGTCCGTAAGAGAGTACTTCTGGACCTGTAATGTTATATGCCTTTCCTTTATGTTGATTGTCATTAATCAGTGCTTGTACTGCTACCGCTGCAATATCGCGGACATCAACGAAGCTAACTTTTCCATCTCCAGCTGGAGCATATAAGGCCCCTTGGGATTTTATCATGGGACTATAAAAATTGACAAAATTTTGCATAAAGACATTCGGCCGCAAGAATGAAAATGGTATTCCAGATTCTTCTATAATTTTCTCTGCTTGTCGATGCAAACGACCGGGAGTAATTCCAGGCTCCCATAATGCTCCCATAACAGATTGTTTTATGATATATTTTACACCTGACTTCTTTGCTGCATTTACCAAGTTAGATGTAAGATCTAGCATATCAGATTGGAACGGAGTCAATAAGAAGAGTTTATTAACATCCTTGAAAGCTGTTGCAAGCGTTTCTGGTTTATTATAATCTAGTTCCACTATTTCCACACTCTTTAGGTCCTTAAGAGTAGGATTATTAGCTGAACGTGCTGCCGCTCTGATACCAATTTGTCCTTTAGCTGAGAGTTGCCTTACAACTTCACCGCCAACAGTTCCGGTTGCACCTGTTACCAAAATTGTACTTCCTTCGTTATTCATAAAGACATTACAGGACTGAACTTATTTAAATTCAATAGTTTCTAAGTAACTTGATTGGGCCAGTCTCACTAACATAATAAGGAATGATTATAGCAGATCATTTGAAAAACCAACATAGCGTCGATCATGGATCTGCTCTGGCAATACTGGTCTACGAAGAGAAATTAATGAATTGAAGAAGAGACTACACTCATTGGAGGCAATAAAAAGTAAGAAACTTCGCTGAGATATTTAAATATCTGCGCCAAGGAATTTCATAACTATTCCATAAGGGGGGTAATTGAAAAATATATTAGAGTACGGTACACACGTACTATGGGAATTGTCTCATCCTCGGATGTTAAACGCAAGAACCTATTTTGCGAGAATGAATAATAATAGAACACATGATAGTTGGTTAACTGAACAGTATTTACTAAAAGGTACTGAAGAATTCTTCAGATCAAACGAATATTCTAATATCGAATATGACAAAGAGTTTGATAAAGGATCTCGTAGTTTCTCTTCAGCTATATCAGCTTATAAAAAAGCAGAAGAAACAGGTAATGATGAGTTTGATCAGATTCTAGTAGGTGTCGTGAGGCCTAAGATCAACAACTACGATCTCCAATTTTTTGGATATCTAGAGTCTATTCTATATGATGTTATGGATAATTATGAGAGTACGAAATTGATGCTTATAACAGACTCGCTATCGTATTTACCAATAATCAATAGAGACGATGTAAGTGTTGCAATAGAAAATATGATGAAAGATGGACTAAATGTACTATTTCTCAATCACAGATTTTCG
>Ga0207416_1001743_pt1 | contig 26710 bp, 28 predicted proteins | sample PaiPotPPM11metaG_FD_184107 | JGI IMG/M metagenome (GOLD analysis project Ga0207416, IMG submission 184107) | Iron sulfur acid spring bacterial and archeal communities from Banff, Canada, to study Microbial Dark Matter (Phase II) - Paint Pots PPM... ... | reverse complement strand
GATCCTGCATGCGCTGGCGAGCTGCGTGCTCGGCCCGGCCATGGCGGCGATCAGCCTCGGCTTGGTCGGCCACGCGGCGATCGGGCAACGGCTCGGACGCAATGCCCGCTTCGCTTCGGTCGGCAACGGCTTGGCGGCGGCAGTGATGGGCGCCTGCGGCTATCTCATCTCCGCGCGCGCCGTCTTCATCGTCACCGTGCTGTTGCTCGGGCCTGCATTGCTGGCGTTGCGTTCCATCTCGCCTGCGGAGATCGATCCCGAACGCGCCCACGGCGCGCTGCCGCACCGGCGCCCCGATAAGCCGAAGACCAGGCCCGGCGAGCTGATGCACAACAAGCCGCTGCTGATCTTCGCCGGCTGTCTTCTGCTGTTCCACCTCGCCAACGGCGCCATGCGTCGTGACCATGCGCTCAAGCCAATGGGCGACGGTCTTGATCGCAGCCTGCATTGTGGTGCCGCAGCTTGTGGTCGCGGCGCTGTCGCCATGGGTCGGAACGCGCGCTCAGCTCTGGGGCCGGCGGCCATTGCTGCTCATCGGCTTTGCGGCGTTGCCGATGCGCGGCATCTTGTTTGCCTCGGTGAGCGATCCGCTGCTGCTTGTCATCGTTCAGCTTCTCGACGGCGTAACGGCCTGTGTGTTTGCCGTCATGGTGCCGCTGGTTATCGCCGATCTGACGCGCGGTACCGGCCGTTTCAATCTCGGCCAGGGCATCGTCGGCACCGCGACCGGCATCGGCGCTTCGCTCAGCGCGACATTTGCCGGCTACATGACCGATCGCTTCGGCAGCGCTCCGGCTTTCGCGGGGCTCGCCGTGATCGCGCTCGCCGGTTTGACGGTGCTGTGGTTCATGATGCCGGAGACGAGGCCCGATACGGAGGAAGCAAAATAATCGTCATTGCGAGGAGCGGAGCGACGAAGCAATCCAGCTGGATTGCTTCGCGGAGCCTGTCATCGGGACGCGCGACTTCGCGCGGTCACGTTGGCTCGCAATGACGAACTACAAAGCCGGCGCGTCGTCGGCGACCAGCCGCAGATGCGGCGCGAGGCTGTCGGCCAGGCCGCGGTAGACGCTGAGATAGTCCTGCGCCATGCGGCGCGCGGTGAAGCGCTCCTCGAAATGCCGGCGAATCTTTGCGCGCGACAAATGGCCCAGGCGGTCGACGGCGCCGATGGCGCCATTGATGTCTTCGACGACGAAGCCGGTGAGGCCGTCGTCGATCACCTCGGGCACCGAGCCGCGATTGAACGCGATCACCGGCGTGCCGCAAGCCATGGCCTCGATCATCACCAGGCCGAACGGTTCCGGCCAATCGATCGGCACCAGCAGCACGACGGCGCCGCTTAGAAATTCGGATTTCTCCTTGTCGGCGATCTCGCCGATGAACTCGACGTTGGCCGATTTGATCATCGGGGAAATTTTCTCGTCGAAATAATCCTGATCGGCGCGGTCGACTTTGGCGGCGACTTTCAGGGGCATGCCGCAATGCTGCGCGATGCGGATGGCGCGATCGATGCCCTTTTCCGGCGCGATGCGGCCGAGGAAGGCGAAATAGCTCGGCTTGACCGGCTTGGGCATCAGCAGCCGCTCGGGTAGGCCGTGATGCACCGTGCGCACCCAGCGCGCCTGCGGCAGCGGCCGGCGCTGCGAATTGGAGATCGACACCACCGGCACGGTGTTGAACGTGTCGAACACCGGCTGGTGCTCGGGCAAATCGAGACGGCCGTGCAATGTCGTCACAAACGGCGTCGCCTGCCTGGAAAACAGCGAGAACGGATAGTAGTCCAGGTGAAAGTGCAGGAAATCGAATTCGGCGGCGCGCTGATAGACCCGCTCCAGCATCATCATGTGCAGCGCATTGGGATCGCGCACCGCACCATCAAGCCGCAGCGCGCGAGGCCACACCGCTTCGAGCTTGGCGGAAGTCTGCGAGTCGCCGCTGGCGAACAGCGTCACATCATGGCCGAGCGCGATCAGCTCCTCGGTGAGCCAGGACACCACACGTTCGGTTCCACCATAGAGCTTCGGCGGGACCGCCTCCGTCAGCGGCGCGATTTGCGCGATGTGCATCGAATTCACCTTTCCTGATGTGGAATTCCCGTCACCCCGCGGAAGTCCGGCATTGGGACAACGATGAAGCCGCCGAATCTTTCAAATTTCGGCGTGGAACTTATTTTTCGCATCAGCCGGAACTCTTTCGCATGTGCGGCATTAACGGCAACGCGCGGAATTGGCGATCGATCCCACGAACGCGACGCCGCGCCGACACAGAACGGACATCGGTGAGACATGGTTCGTCCACGCAATGCCGCAAGGAGCTTTTTTGCGGAACTAACCTGCACGTTTTCGGGTTCGCGGCGTTGTGACCCTGTGTGATGCCTTCGGGGAGGGCCGGCAGCAATCAGGATGCGGAGATCAGACACGCATGGCCGATCTTTGTGGTTACGCCAGCCGCCCTCTCGCCTTTGTGTTTCGTTATGTCCGGATGCGGCCGGTTTCCCATGCGTTGATCCTCGCCGCCGTGCTGGCCGCCGTCACCTGCTCGGTCGGCACGCAATACGGTGTCAAATATCTGGTCGACGTGCTCTCCAGCCACGACGGCGCCGGCGTGTGGCTGGCGTTCGCCCTGCTCGGCTCGCTGATCGCCGCGGATAATCTGCTCTGGCGCGTTGCGAGCTGGATCGCGAATTTTGCCTTCGTCGGCGTCACCGGCGATCTGCGGCGCGATCTGTTCCGGCACCTGATGGGTCATTCGCCGGGCTATTTCGCCGACCGCTTGCCGGGCATGCTGACGAGCCGCGTCACCGCGACTTCCAACGCGGTCTTCACGGCCGAGAACATGTTCATGTGGAACGTGCTGCCGCCGTGCGCGGCGACCGTTGCCGCGATTGCGCTCGTCTGCACCATCAGCGTGCGTATGGGCGGTGGTCTCGCCGTAGCCGCCGGCGTCATGGTGGTCCTGATGTTCCGCCTGGCGGCCGCCGGTCGTCCGCTGCATCACGACTTCGCCGGCAAAGCGGCCGCCGTCGACGGTGAAATGGTCGACGTCGTCGGCAATATGCCGCTGGTGCGGGCGTTCGGCGGCTTTGCGCGCGAGCATCGGCGATTTGACTCGACGGTCCATCGCGAGATGGACGCGCGACGAAAGAGCCTGATCTATCTAGAGAAACTTCGCATCCTCCATGCCGTGGTGACGATCGTATTGACGTTGGCGCTGCTCGCCTGGGCGATCATGCTCTGGCAGCAGGGCAAAGCCACAACCGGCGACGTGGTGCTGGCATGCACGCTCGGTCTGTCGGTGCTGCATGCGACGCGCGATCTCGCGGTGGCGCTGGTCGACATCACGCAGCATATCGCGCGCCTTGCCGAAGCAGTCGCGACGCTTCTGGTGCCGCACGAGCTGCGCGACCATCCCGAAGCGGAGCCGCTGATCCGGCGTGGCGCCAGCGTGAAATTCGAGCACGTCGATTTCCGCTACGGCGGCGGGCAACAGATTTTCGAGGGTCTCAATCTGAGCTTCAGGCCAGGTGAGCGCGCCGGGCTGGTCGGCCATTCCGGCGGCGGCAAATCGACCATGTTTGCGCTGTTGCAGCGCTTCTATGATCCGCAATCGGGCCGCATCCTGATCGACGGCCAGGATATCGCGCGCGTCACGCAGGACAGCTTGCGCGAGTCCATTGGCGTCGTGCCGCAGGACATTTCGCTGTTCCACCGCTCGGTGATGGACAACATCCGCTACGGCAAGCCGGACGCCACCGATGACGAAGTGCACGAAGCCGCCATCACCGCGCGCTGCGATTTCATCGAGGATCTGCCGGCCGGCATTCGCACCATTATCGGCGACCGCGGCGTGAAACTGTCCGGCGGCCAGCGGCAGCGCATCGCCATTGCGCGGGCGTTCCTGAAAGATGCGCCGCTGTTGCTGCTCGATGAGGCGACCTCCGCGCTCGACAGCGATTCCGAAGAGCTGATCCGCGAGGCGCTCGGCCGCTTGATGCACGGCCGCACGGTGATCGCGATTGCGCACCGGCTTTCGACGGTGCGCAATTTCGACCGCATCGTCGTGCTGCAAGCCGGCCGCGTGATCCAGGACGGCACGCCGGATCTGCTGGTGCGGCGAGAAGGGCTTTACCGCCAGCTCGTGCAGCGCGAGATGGATCGCCTCGCCAAGCAGGCGGCGTAAGCGCCTGACGCTGACGGCAACGTGACTAACGCAAAGCGCCGCCAAACCATTGAGCTGACATAATTAATTTTGTTGCCGCAAGCGGCACCGTTCACTGCCGATCGAGCCAAAAATAAGCTAAGTTGAGGACATGCCAAATGTGTTTAGTCCGCGCCTCGATATTCTGCCGGCCGCACAACAGCGTCTCTGGCCCGAACTAGCGCAGACGCCCAGCCACTTCACACTTTACGGCGGCACGGCGATTGCGCTGCATTTGGGTCACCGTGCATCTGTCGATTTCGACTTCTTCACACCATTGTCTTTCGAGCCGCACGCTCTCATGGAAAAGTTAGCGTACTTAAGAAACGCGGTAGTTAGACAATCGTCGGCAAATAATTTGGTAGTGACCGTGGATCGCGGCGGCCCGATCCAACTATCCTTCTTCGGCAATTTCGACCTCGGCCAAGTTGCCCCGGCGGGGATTGCGAAAGAACTTCAACTTCAAGTCGCCTCACTTGTTGATCTTGCCGGCATGAAGGCCGCCGCGGTGACACAGCGCGCCGAGATCAGGGATTACCTCGATATCTATGCCTTATTGACCAAGGCCAAGATTTCCTTGCCCGAGATGCTGGCCGCAGGAGCTATCATCTATGGCGCTGAGTTCAACCCTTTACTTTCGCTCAAAGCCATTTCCTATCATGACGATCTGGCTCTGGCCGATCTCCCTCAGGATATGAGAATCAACCTTATTAAGGCCGTGCAGAACACCGATCCCGAAAGTTTGCCGGTGCTAAGTGCCGTTAGAAGGCGGGGCGCCACGCCATGAAGCCGCTTCCCCACAATCGCGATCTCCTCAGCGTGGCGCCACGCGTTATCTGGTTTGAGCCACCTGAAAAAGCGCTGGCCAATCCAATCCGCTTTCTCGCGTATCTGATGACCTACGGCACGCTTGAGGAGATCGCCGTGGTACGGCGCTATCTCGACCCCGACGATTTTCGAGAAGCGTTGGAGCACGCACCCCCTGGCATCATCGATGAACGTTCTTGGGCCTATTGGAACGCGATGATCGGACGCTACCCTGCGCCGCCAATGCCTCGGCGCATTATTCCAGACGCTAAGCCGCGATGACTTGCGGCAGGATCGGCGAGTCGGCATCGAACCGCTTGCCAGCGCGCAGGCAGAACGCCGGCCGCAGCAGCCGCTCGGCGACGACCTTGGTGTTCTCATTGTCGCGCAGGATGAAGCGGCCGCGATCGTCCCACAACACCGAGACATCGGCCGCATAACCGGGCGTCAGCGCGCCGAGACGATCGGCCAGCCCGAGCATCTGCGCAGGGTGCGTCGTCACCATCGGCACCACGTCTTCGAGCGGGATGCCGAGCGCCATCATCGAGCTCATCGCCTGCGTCAGGCTGAAGCGAGCCTGGCCGCGGAATGGATGGTTCTCGTCGTCATAATGCTGAGCCGGCGTGCCGGCCGGCGGCGGCACTTCGGTGTTGTAGCCGTGCATGTCGGCGCCGAGCGTGTGCGGCACGATGCCGGCGGCAAGCGCCTTGCGCGCGATGCGATATGAGAAATGGCTGCCGTGGCCGACGTCGACTTTCAGGCCGGCGTCGATGGCGGCGCGAATGACGCTGTGCACCTCGCCCTGCCGGTTGACGAAACCGCCGGGATGGCGCGTGAACGGATGCGCCAGAATATCGCCGGGGCGCAGTTTCGGGATCACCCGCTCCAAGATCGTGTCGGCATCCTCCCCATTGGCGCCGCTCTCGGGCAATCCCCACAGCATGCCGAAGTGGACGTAGAGCGGCAGGCCGGCGCGGCGGCCGATCTCGGCACTCATTTCCAGAACTTTGATACCCCAGCGCGCGAAGCCGCCGATCTCGGCATGGCCTTTGATGCCGCGCACGATGTCTTTGTTGGCGTTGGCCGCCGTCACGGTCGCGTCGATGTCGACGCCGGCCGGACTGTAGAGATTGGGATAGTAGTGGCCCTCGAGACCGCCGACCAGATAAGCCGACAGGAACGCGTATACTTGCGTCTGCGCCCGATCGACAATGAAGTGCCGGAAGCCGGGCAGCGTCATGCAGGACGGACCGCCCTGGTCGATCACCGTGGTGACGCCGGAGCGCACGCCGACCATGTCCGGGTTCAAGCCGAAGCGGCCGGTGACATATTGATAGACGTGGGCGTGGCTGTCGATCAGCCCCGGCAAAACCAGCTTGCCGGAAACGTCGATCGCTTCACGCGCACTCGACGGCAGGATCGTCTCGGCAACGGCGGCGATGCGTCCGTCGCGGATTGCAACGTCGCGGACACCGTCGATGCCTGACGCCGGGCAAATGACACGGCCGCCGCGAAGCAGGAGGTCATATTTCGGACTTTCAGCCATTGCGCGTTCTCACTGTTCGGCGCCACGCCGTTTTTCTAGTCGAAAATTCTACTCAAAAAGCGGGACGCCAGCAATCGACCTTGGTCATTCCGGGGCGCGCCAACCCTCCTACGCTCGCTTTGCGAGCTTCGGAGGGTTCAAGGCCACCGAAGCGCATGGCGCGTAGGTGGAAGGCGCGAGCCCGGAATGACGGGTTAAAACATCTGGACCAACCACATCAATGTCACGCCTGATTCGAACAAGGCGAAGGCGCGGGAAATCTGGCAGCGCTTTCCTAAATTCATCATCGGCTTCGTGGTCTGGGTGGCGCTGGCGATCTCGTGGATCTTCTTTAGCGGCATCACGCCGCCGCTCGCCGGCTGAAAATCATTCGCTGAAAAAACACAGAATCTAAAGAGAGAACCATGTCGCACTACACCCAGTCAGACCTGCGCGAGGAGTTGCGCACCGCGCCCGTCGAGCCGCTGTTGCCGATTGAGAAGAAGCTGATCCTCTGGAGCCTAAGCGTGGGGCTCGTGCTGCTCGTCGTGCTGGCAACGATCAATCACTTCTTTCCAGTGGCGATCTAGGGACGATCTTGCCATCTTCCCGGAGTTTTCCTATATATGACCACAGTGGTCATATATAGGATGTCATGCGCAAGATCCAATTGAAGGATGCCAAAGCGAACTTGTCTGCTGTGGTGGATCGGGCAACGCGGGGAAAACCGTCTATCATCACCAGGCACGGTAAGCCGGAAGCGGTCGTGCTTAGCGTTGCCGACTGGGAACGGTTGTCTCGCGTGCCGTCCTTCGGCCGGCTTCTGATGGCGGCGCCCATCAAGGCGGGCGATTTGCCAGAGCGTAGCAGCAAGCCAATGCGCGACGCCGGGCTGTGACCCGCTACTTGATCGATACCAACGTCATCTCCGCCACAGCGCCGGCAGCAGCCGCGACGCGCTCTGAACTTACCAAGTGGATGGATTTACATTCGGCAGACCTTTTCATGTCGGCAGTTACGATTGCGGAGATTGCCGACGGCATTGCGAAAGCCAAGCGCGAGGGCGCCAAGCGCAAGGCTACAGAATTGTCAGCGTGGCTACGAACGGTGCTACACCTCCACGGTGATCGCGTGCTGTCCTTCGACAGCCCGACAGCCGAGATTGCCGGCCTCTTGTCCGATTTGGCGCGGGCGCGCGGTCATTCTCCAGGCTTCGCCGACATTGCGATTGCGGCAACGGCGCGTCGCCATGATCTGACAATTCTCTCACGCAACGAGCGCCATTTCACGCCGATGGACGTAGCGGTGATTAACCCGTTTCAAGACTTCCCGCCGGATCGGCGGGACCGGCGGAGCTGAATCGAAAACGCCGCGGCGCCATCGCTCGGCGACGAACCCCATCAGCGCACCTGACAAATGATTCCGGTCTCGCTGCTCGCTCCGCCCTTCCCTGTCAGAAACGCGACTTGGGGCGGCGGGCCGGGGCTATAACGTCCCTGGTAGGAGTCCTGCGGAGTTGCGCCGTAAAACAGGACGTTTCCTGAGCCGGGATGTATGGACATTATGCCGCGCCGCCCGGTGGGCGTGGTGTAAATGTTGCCGGGGCCGACCGTGAAATTCATTCCGGCCACCATTCCGCTCGCGCCGGTGCACTGATAACGGCCTGACGCCGGAATGCTCTGCGCCGCGGCGCCGCCGCCACTGGCAACGAACGACAGCGATGTAGCGAGATAAATGGAGACGGCACTGACTGCGTGCTTCAGTTGCGGCATTACGGACCTGTTCCTTTCGGTCCCGGAAACCACCCGAGCAGCCAGCGGATTGGAATGCGGACAGTGCAACGCCGCCAAGTCTTTGACCCATAAGTCATTGACTTGACGGCGTAATTTGGTTGCGGGGGTAGGATTTGAACCTACGACCTTCAGGTTATGAGCCTGACGAGCTACCGGGCTGCTCCACCCCGCGTCAAAGTGTCGATTATTGTGACGGTCATGTAGCAAGCGCCCCCCGATAAGGGAAGTGCGCGGGGTCCGATATTTCGCCATAGTAGGGCGCAAGGTCCCTCCGAACCTGTCATGCACGCACCCATAGAACCCGACATGGGCAACAAACCTGCCTTGCAGCCCAGCGCGGCGATCGGACCCGCCGTGCGCGCCATTGGCAGCCATATCCTGGCCGGCGCCCGCACGGCGATCCTCGATCCGGAGCGATCGAACCAGGAGGCCGTGCACCATTTCCGCCGTGCCATGAAGGAATGGCGGGCGCTGATGCGGCTGTTGGAACCGTTCATCACCGACGCGCCGCGCTGGCGGCACGATGCGCGGGCGCACGCCCGTTCGCTCGGCCATGCGCGCGACGGCGCGGCGGCGCTCAACGCGTTCGACGACCTCTTGGACAAGGGCATGGTGCTGTCGGAGACTTCGGCCGCGACCATCCGCGGCCGCATCGAGGCGTTGCGCGGCAGCGAGGAACAAGCGGTGCTGACGCCGACGCTGCGCGACGCCATCGTCGCCTGGCTCGATGCCGCGGCGGCGGCAATCGAATTGTGGCCGCTCGATCCGTTCGACTTCGCCTCGATCGCCGGCCAATTGACCGCCACTTACCGCAGCGCGCGCAAACGCATTCCGGCCGACTGGCCGCTGGCGAGCGCTGAAGATTTACATGAGTTGCGCCAGCGCGTCGTCGATCTGCGCTACCAGATGGAACTGATCGAGCCGCTGTGGCCGCGCTTCGGCCGGATGTGGACCGAGGAAGCCGAGCGGCTGCGCGACCGGCTCGGCCGCTGCCAGGATATCGAAGTGCTCAAGCGGCTCGCCGGGCCGCATCAGCCGCTGGCGCATTGGCGGTCGCGCCTGGCGCCGGCCGCGACCGAGCGCTCGGCCGAGCTTGCCGAACGCGCCGCGCGCATCGCGGTGCGGCTGTTCGCCGAAAAACCCAAGGCGTTCCGCCACCGGCTCGAAATGCTGTGGGAACACAGCCGCTAGCTAGGCTGTCGGTGCTGTCTAAATTCCGGGCCTTCTGTCTAAAACTTAACCTCGCAACTGTCCTAATCAGTCTTACATATGCTTCATCGCCGGCAGCGGCCCCGTGCCAGGCGTCGGTGGCTGAGAGTCCGGTAGCGCTCCCGCCTGTTTCAGTGGAGTCGCACATGCCGTATTACACGCCGTCAACTCCCGCCATCGAACGCTTGCCCCGGTACCCGACAGGACGCCGATCATGCTGTGTGTCTCCTGCGGCGACACCATGAAGCACTTCCGCACGATCGCAAAACTTGGAGTGCGGCCGGAACAGCACATCTTTGTCTGCCCTTCCTGCAAAGGGGTCGATGCCAAGGAAAGTAAGCGGGTGGCGTGATCTCATGCGTATCCATCTCGGTTGCGAGCTCCGCTTCGAATTTCCGCAAACGACGCCTATGATTTTAACGTTGAACGTGCACTTCTCGCGCGTCTCGGAACTGGAGCGTCCGGATTATCTGACAACGAGCCCTCCGGTTCCCGTCGAAGGCTACCGCGACAGCTTCGGAAATTGGTGCAGCCGCCTCGTTGCGCCCGGTGGGCATTTCAGCCTCGGCACGGACGCCATTATTCGTGACTCGGGCATGCCGGACCCGATCGATCCGAACGCTCTGCAGTACCAAGTTCGGCACTTGCCGGCGGAAGTTATCCTGTTTTTGCTCGGTAGCCGTTACTGCGAGACCGATCGCCTATCCGACGAGGCTTGGCGCCTGTTCGGAAACACGCCGCTTGGCTGGCCGCGGGTGCAGGCTATCTGCGATTTCGTCCATAATCACATAACATTCGGTTACGAACACTCCCGTGAAACCAGAACTGCATTTGAAACATATGGAGAGCGCAGAGGGGTGTGCCGCGACTACGCTCATCTTGCCGTCACTTTTTGCCGCTGCTTGAACATTCCGGCCCGCTATTGCACCGGTTACCTTACCGATGTCGGCCTTCCACCGCCCTACCCGCCTAATGATTTTGCGGCGTGGATCGAAGTTTATCTCGGCGGCCGTTGGCACACGTTCGACCCGCGCAACAATGCCCCCCGGATCGGGCGCATCCTCATCGCGCAGGGCCGCGACGCCGCGGACGTGCCTCTAACCCATACCTTTGGCCCAGGAACCCTGTCGGGGTTTCGCGTCTGGGCAGATGAAGTGCCGCCAGAATGAACGCTCTGCCTTGCAAATTCCGATGTCCCTGCAATCTCAGGCGCCGGTAGCCGCTGCCGTAGTGACCTTCACTGCGACTTTCATGGCCAGATGATCCGCCGCGGTCCCGAACCATGTGCCTTGCAGAGGTATAGCCTCGCTCGGGTGATGCGCAACCGCAACGCGGATGAGGTTTTCATTTCCCACGATGCCTGCCGATGGATCGAAGTCGACCCAGCCCGGACCGGGAACGTAGACCTGGACCCAGGCGTGGGTGTTGCCGCCGGCCGCACAATCGTCGTCGTTGTCATCGGTCAAATGCAGATATCCGGACACGAACCGCGCGGCAATTCCGCGTGCGCGAAGCGCCGCGATCATAAGCACGGCGAGGTCACGACAACTACCGCTGCCGAGATTGAGCGTCCAGATGGGAGCCTGGATACCGTTCTCGTGCCGCGATACGTGCTTGAAGGTCCGCATGATGGTCCGCGTCATGTTACCGAGCAGTTCGTGAGTGTCGGCAGAGCCATCTTTGCGGAAGAAAGTAGCGCTCCAGCGATCAATCGCGGGATGCGGAGACAGCGGCTGGATGAAACGTTCAAGGCCGGGCCAATCTTCCGGCGCGTAGGCAAACGGATAGGTGCGGGCAAAATTCTTTATATCAGTTGCGCGAAAGCCGGCAGGCGCATGGTCGAGACGAATACTGCTGACGAAGCGAAGCTCGCGGGCCCGGTCGCCAAAACGAGCGGTCGCCACGTGATTGCCTAGGCTATCCCGCGTCCAGGCAAGTCGCCTCGGCCTGGGCGTGATTTCGAGTTCTGTTTCAATTATCTTTTGATCGTCGTCGTCGCGTGGACGCAACATCATCCGGTGCTCACCGAATGCGACCGGCTGATTATAGTGATATGTCGTAACGTGTCTGATGCTGAGAATCGGCATTGCCGTCCGATGATAATGGATACGCCGGCAACATGCATTGCGGCCGCAATCATCTCCACAGCATGCATTTCTTGGGCCAGATATTGTGCATGTTTTTCACGCTTATTTGGAACCGGAGCGTGCCGCAGCGCGCGTGCTGATACCGAGATAAATCTCCCGCACCTGCTCGTTCTTTTCGAGATCGGCCGCCGGGCCTTCGAGCGCGATTCGCCCAGTCTGCAACACATAGGCATAATTGGCGATGCCGAGCGCCAGCGGGATCGACTGCTCGGCCAATAATAATGTGAGGCCCTGGCGATGCAGCTCGGCCAGCGTGTCGTAAAGCGACTCGACCACCGCCGGCGCGAGACCCAGACTTGGCTCATCGAGCATGAGCAGTTGCGGCTCACTCATCAGCGCGCGGCCGAGCGAGAGCATCTGCCGCTCGCCGCCGGACAGCGTGCCGGCCAATTGCCGGCGCCGCTCGGCGAGCCGCGGGAACAGCACATAGACGCGCTCGAACAGCGCACCGGTGCGGGAGCGGTCGGCCAGCGCAGTGGCGCCGAGCCGAAGATTCTGCTCGACGGTTTGCGCCACGAACAGCCGCCAGCCTTCCGGCGATAGCGCCAGTCCCTTGCTGACGATGGCGTAGGCCGGTTGGCCCGAGATTGTCTCACCGCGCCATACAACGCGGCCGCGCGCCGGTGGTAGCACGCCGGCGATGGCGTTAAGCGTCGTCGTCTTGCCGGCGCCGTTGGAGCCGAGCAGCGCCACGACCTGACCGGCCGGAACCTTTAACGAAATATCGGCGACGCCGACCAGATCGCCGTAGCGCACTTCAAGATGCTCGACGTTGAGCTCAACCACTTTCGCCTCCCTAACCCTCCCCCGCTTGCGGGGGAGGAACGGGAGGCGGACGGCGATGGGCGCGGCCGAGATAGGCTTCGATCACGGCTTCGTCCCTGACCACGGCTTCGGGCGTGCCGCTGGCGATGACATGGCCCTGATTGAACACCAGCACGCGCTTGGTCAGCGTCATGATCACTTCCATGATGTGCTCGACGATGACGATGGTGATCCCCATGGCGTGGATGCGCCGCACCAGCGCGATCGCTTCCTGCAATTCGGTAGGCGTCAGACCGGCGAGCGACTCATCAAGCAGCAAGAGCCGCGGGCCGGTTGCCAGCACGCGCGCGATGCCAAGGCGCTTGCGGCCGGGCGTGCCGAGCGATCGCCCAGGCTGATCGGGCCGCAAGCCCGTCAACTCGACAATCTGGCGAGCGTGATCGCGCGCGTCGTTGCGATGCGAATGGCGCAGAAAGGCGCCGACCATCACGTTGTCGAGCACCGTCATGTCCTGAAACGTCGCCGGCACCTGGAAGGTGCGGCCGATGCCGGCGCGCGCATGGGCTTCCGGCGAGGCTCGGGTCACGTCCTGGCCGTCGAAGATAATACGGCCGGTGGTCGGCAAGGTGTCGCCGGCAATACAATTGAAGAACGTCGATTTTCCCGCGCCGTTCGGGCCGATCAGCCCAATGATCTCGCCCTCCTCGACCGCCAGATCGGCGCCCGCCACGGCGCGGAAGCTGCCGAATGCCTTGGAGACGTTTTGCGCCTCAAGCAGCATAGGCGCGCCTCCAGCGTTCCGGCACGACGCGATGCCACAGTTCGAGCAGGCCGCCCGGCTCGAAGCGCGCGATCACGACGATGATGCCGCCGTAAAGAATGTAGGTCAGCCCCGAGCCGCCGCCGCCGAACCAGCTGTTGGTCGCGGTCTGCAAGGGAATGAGGATTGCAGCGCCCAGCAGCGGGCCGAACAGCAAACCGGCGCCGCCGAGGGCTGCGACGATGACCATCTGCACGGAGATGAGAATGCCGAAGCCGGAGTCCGGATCGATGAAGCCGGTCTTGGTGACATAGAGCGAGCCGGCGACCGAGGTGAACGCGGCGCTCAGCGCCAGCGCCTGCATCTTGGTCCGCCGCACCGGCACGCCGAGACTGCGCGCGGCGCGCTCGCTCGACTTGATCGCGCGCAGGTAAAAACCGAAGCGGCGGCGCTCGATGGCGGCGGTGGTGAAGAGCACGACGCCGAGCACGGCGAGGAAGATGTAATAATACGGCAGCTCGCCGCGGAACGTCAGGTCCCACCAGCCGCGCGCCGTCGCCGGTCCCTGCAAGCCGATCGCCGCGCCGACGAAGGTCCAGGTGCTGGTGAAAATCCGGATCAGTTCGGCAACCGCGATGGTCGCCATGCTGAAATAATGGCCGGTGAGACGGAACGTCGGCATGCCAATGACGACGGCAAGCGCGATCGAGAGCGCGATGCCGGCCGGAATGCCGGCCATCGGCGACCAGCCCCACAACGAGTAGAACAACAGCGGCGTATAGGCGCCGAGCCCGAAAAACATGCTGTGGCCGACCGAGACCTGTCCGGCATAGCCGCCGACGATGTTCCACGCCGACGCGGAGATCGCCGCGAGCAAGAACGTCACGCCGACATCGCGATAAAAGGCGCCGGTGAAAACGAGCGGGTACAGCAGCAGCCCCGCCGCAAGCAGCGCCCACCCTATCCTCCCCCGCAAGTGGGGCAGGATGAGGCGGCCTAGCGGGGACAGTATTCGCTTCACGCTTTACCCATCAGTCCCTGCGGCCGGAACCACAGCAATGCGACGAACAATCCATAAACGACGATGTCCTTGTAGATCGCGCCGAGCCAATACGCGGAAACGGCCTGGATCAATCCGATGATGAGGCCGGCATAGAGCGAGCCGAGCACGCTGCCGAAGCCGCCGAGCGCAACCACGACAAACGCGATGAGGCCGAACGTTTCGCCGACCGACGGCGACCACGGGTAAGCCGTCGCCATCAATGCGCCGGCAATCCCGGCAGCGCCTGCCGACAAGCCCCAGGCCAGCGCCTGCATGCGATCGGGCCGAATACCCATCAGCATCGCCGCGGTGCGATCCTCGGCCACGGCAAGAAGCTTGCTGCCGACCGTGGTGCGGGTGAGCAGCATGTGCAGCGACATGGTGAGGAAGATCGCGACCGCGCCGGCGACGAGCTGCGCAACCGGCAGGTAAATGCCGGCAAGATTGAGCGTGCCAGACATCGAGTTCTGCGGCAGCGACACGAAGTTCGCCGAGAAGATATAGAACGCGGAGTAGCGCAGCAGCAAAGCGAGCCCGAAGGTGGAGAGAATTTGCGCCAGCATCGGGCCGCGGATCACGTGACGGATCAGCGAAAAATAGATCGCGATGCCGAGCGCGCACAGCGCCACCGCCGCGGCAATGCCGAAGATCACCGGGCCGCCGTGGAGCCAGACCACGACCATGAGCGCGACATACATGCCGAGCATGACGAATTCGCCATGGGCGAAATTGATGAAATTCATCATGCCCCAGATCAGCGTCAGACCCGAGGAAAACAAAGCATAGACGGCCCCCAACAGGAGGCCACCGACGATCACTTGTACCGCCACCATCGGCTACTGCACCCAACCCCGCCCAACATCGACCGCAGCAGTCTGGCATTGGCCGGTGTTTCGGGCCAGACCAATTCGGGCCACTTGGCGTAAAATGCCGCCGGGCAAGCCATGGGACGCAAGATTTGGGACGCAAGATTTGGGACGCAAGATTTGGGACGCAAGATTTGGGACGCAAGATTTGGGACGCAAGATTTGGGACGCAAGATTTGGGACGCAAGATTTGGGACGCAAGATTTGGGAGGCGAGATTGGCTCAGCTCTATGACGTGACGCTCATCACGGTGCGGCCGGGAACGCACCCGCAGGCGCTCGCCGTGCTCGGCAAGAACCTGGCCAATGACGAAAGCCTTTTGGCGTGCTGGTATTCGGACATCGGCGCCGTCAATCAGATCCTGATCATCCGCAATGCCGGCGATGCCGCAGCCGCCATCGAGGCGCGCATCGCCGCGCAGAATTCGGCCAACCCGCTAGGCATCGGCGAATATATCACCGCCATGGCGATGGACACTTATGCTTCGTTCGACTTCATCGCGCCGATGCGCCCGGGCGAATTTGGGCCGTGCTACGAGGTGCGCAGCTATGTGCTCAAACCCGGCAGCCTGGCGCCGACCATGGAACTATGGCGCAAGGCGGTGCCCGGCCGCATGACAATATCGCCAGTGCTCGCCGGCATGACCTCGGTGACCGGCGCGGTGACTCGCTTCATGCACATCTGGCCGTATAAAAGCTTCGACGAGCGCGCCCGCTTGCGCGACAAGGCGATCGCCGACCGCGTGTGGCCACCGCCCGGCGGGCCGGGGCATCTGTTGTCTCAGCAAGTCGATATTTATCTTCCGGCGAAGTTCTCGCCGATGCGATAATTGGGCGTGCACTCATAAATCGGGATTTGTGAGCAATGACTACTCAATGTCCGCTGTGCCCCCAAAAGCAGACTCGCCACGGCAGTCACGGAATGTCCGCTTTGGGTCTTGGTCGTGTGAAAACCCCTTGGCGGAAGCTATAGAGGCATTGTGACCTGAGCGATAGGCAACGGTTTTTCGGATTTGATTATGCCCTGATTGCTGCCATGAGCGGCAGGATGCCCATGATGTTCATGACGCGCGCAAGATTGTAGGCCAGTACGTGCAATGCCATCTCTGAGGCAACCCGCGGCAGCGTCTTCATAAGAAAGTGCGTGGCTCCCATCCGGGCCTTGATCGTGCCGAAGGGATGCTCGACCGTAGCGGCGAAGTCAGACAGATTCAATGGGGCAAGCTTGCCAAGCTGCGCCGATTTTGTGTTCTGGCCGAATTTGAGCGGCTAAAGCCGTCATATCAAATGCAACCATTTTCTAATGAGGCGATTGATGCACTTGAGAAAGAGTTCCGCAGGCGGCCCAGACGAAGTTCTAATTTAGATTTGGATTTGCCCCTGAACGAGGATGAGGTCATCGCACCTCCCGGGCGGCCCCCTTCTGACAGATTGATGGGTTATTTGACGAAGCTATTAGCGTGCTGCTCGAAAGCAACGCCGACCGAGCATCGCTGCACAATGCGAGCCGTGAGACCCTAATCAAAGACCTAAAAGCGCTCGGCATTTCGATTTGGAAACCACCTTCGCAACATCTGAAGATATAACGCCCGAGTTGACCAACTCCGCGATGTCGATTGCTTACTCAAGGTATTCAATTCAGAACGTAAAACGTCATATTGATCAGCTTTTTGTTTGAGCTTAACCAAGAGCCGGTCATTTTGCTCCCGGTACTTAAGCAACTCATCCACTTAGCTAGCCCCAAGTGAAAAGTATGACTCAATCGTGGCCGGCGAGCGCACGGCTGATTTGACTCGATCACGCAGCATGCGCAGGGTTCGATTTACCTCTCCGCTGAAGCCATCTTTGCTGAAAAGTCTTGATGCATGAGCTCTACCGAAATTGCCCATTAATGGCCACCGAGAGGGATCGGCGATCAATCGTTCCAGCCGATCAATAAGGCCATTAATATCGCCGGGGGTATAGGAATACCCGGTCTGTCCTTCAACCATACTTTCCAGAAGGCCGCCCGCATTAGGATAAATCACCGGCTTGCCGAGCAGCATTGCCTCCACCGCTGTACGGCCAAATGCCTCGCAGCGCGAACATATGACTACGATATCGGTGGCCCACATGGCGGGATATGGATCCTCTAACATTCCGGCGAAGCGAACGCGTTCGGAAAGCTGATGTCGGACAACCATATCGTCGAGGTGGCGCCTATATTCAGATGATGATTCATAACCGGCCAGGAGCAGTTCCACGTTGCATCCACGCTGGGCCAGCGCCGCGACCGCCAGCAGAATGTCTTCCTGCCCCTTCTGCAGCGCAAGGGTTCCGAAAATGCCAAGCTTCACCGCGCCCGGGACGCGAAAATATCGATCATTTTGTCCGGCTGTTTCGATTTGATAGTTAGGAACGCGAGGAAGGCAATAAAGTGTTCGTACATGCTCATCCGAAACGCCGGGAAATAGTTCTTTTGCGACAGCATTGCTGCAGGTGTAGATCAAATCTGAGCCTAACTCGATCTCCCGCAAGATTTGCTCAAGCGCCGAAAAAAATACGAAATCGTGATCGCGTTTCCCAAACTCGGTCACGTACCAAAGATGCGGCTTACGGAGACTCTCAGCCACCATGGCACCCCAGGGGATCACCATTGTCTGAGACCAAATAACATCAGGATCGACGAGCCGAATCTCCGGGACGGCGCAAGTCATGATTGCCCTGCCGCTATCCCGAATATGTTGCGACTTTTGTGCTTCCGTAAGTTGAGCGCCCTTTGCGGTGCACCACCAGGAATACGGCGCGATAATTGTGGCTGCGCCTATCTTGGCGAGCGCAGCAGCCAACGGCCCACGGTCTGGCAGGACGACGGAGCAGATCGCGTCGTGATGGACGACAAGATCATCGACGAGTTCCAGAAGAACTCGCTCTGAGCCCGCAAAACCGGCCGAGTGCGAAAAGAAACAGACGTTCAGGGCGCGCTCTTTCCGCACACAATAAAGATTGGCGTAATCGGACCCGGTCCGCCTTAGGTTATCGTCTGCCGGCTCACTCCGGTAAAATCTTTGCCGCCGCTCATCGATGATGAATGTCAGGAAGCCGAGCCGATCAAGATGCTCCAACAAGATCTTTGGTTCAACATTCGTAGCCCGCAATGTTCCGGGGCAGTACTCGATAAGAAGCCTGATGTCAGGGAAGCGTTCCAGCGTTGAGGTCATGCCGCGGAGAACGGCCAGCTCGTTGCCCTCGGTATCGATCTTGATAAGAAGCGGGCACGGTTCGCGATCTTCCAGGAGGGCATCGACTGTCGTCGTCTCAACGTCGATTGACCGCAGCGTGCCTACGTTCGGATGATCGAAGAACCCGCAACTATCCGAGGCAAGAGCCACGTTGAATTGGCGACTCCCGATTGAATCTGAAACGGCAAGTTGGCGGACGGAAATTTTGGAACGACCGAGCAGGGCGACATTTCGCTTGAGAACCACGCACGTTATCGGAGTGGGCTCGACGGCAATTATGTCCAGGTCCGGATGCTGCGATCCGGCGAGCAGAGAGTAGAAACCGTAATTGGCTCCGATGTCCACGAACAGTTTGGCTCGACGCAAGATGGATGAAGCCAGCGATGCGGAAAATTTCTCATATGAATTCTGTTCGTAGTGTTCGCGGTAGCGAGGCGTGACGTACATTCGAAAGTCGTGGCCGCGCGGCGTCAGTAGGTGAAGCGCGTTGAGGTCATATTCTTCGGCAAACACTTGTGGAATCATCGATGGAGCTTGCCCTGGATTTCGGCAGGCTGCTTGTCTAGATCAATGAGAAAAACCCGCATGGTGCTTCGAACCGGGCCGTCGCTGCGCGTAACGTATGGGACATAGTAGGTCAACTCAAAGGAGCCGGGAATCGAAAATGGCGGCTGAGACAAGTCGATCGGGCGATATCCGCCGGCCGAAATGTCCCTGTTGACGTAGGCTTGCACCTGCTCGGTGGCGCCGTTAGTGATCAGGCAATAGCGAAATCTCCGAAATTTCGGGATGATCGCGATAATATCGGCGTTCGCCCAATGCTGCAGCACATCTTTCATGATGAGCAGGTCGGCTTGCGGCAGATCAAACGTGCGCGCGTCGCCTTCGACAAATCGCACGCCGTTCCTAGCAAAGCGCTTCGTGTTGTTTAGCACAACCGACGAAACATCGATACCAAGATAATCGACGTGACTCCAATCGACAAACTGCGACGATTGCCAATCACCACAGCCAGCATCCACCACGCTGCGGATGCCGTTTCTCGCTATAAACTCCTTGAGAAAAGCCCGGTATAATTCCGTCGCCTGAGGCAACGAGCCCGCGCCCGATCCCCCTTCCCACAGATCTGCCGCATATATGAAATTGAATATCTCCGCGTGGGGAATGTCACATCCGAGAATCAAATTATGGAGTTGTCGATAGATGTTGAATAAATCTGCGTCGGCGACGCCGGCCTTGACCAAGGCTGCGACAATGTTGAAGGCGCCCGTAAAGTTGCCGCGCACGAGATCCGCTTCAGCCTCTCGCTTCCGAGCTGCTACATCCAATGAAGTCATAGGTGTGAGGTCAGAAATAGCGATCCTCGTCAGCCATCAGGGATACCGCACGCAAAATTCGGGTGTTCGTCGCCCGACAACGCGGGGTGCAACGCCACTTCTCTTCCTCACCATGTCGGCGAACATCATGGTCGGTTTTATTTGGCCGGCGTCGAGCATAGCGTCGTTGGCTATCGCCACCAGATCAATGAAATCGCGATCCAAGGCGTTCGCGGCATCAAAGTTCGGTCCGTACCCGCGATCGACGAATGGATCGATGATGCCTCCGCAGCCAACGAAGCCGTCAAGCGAAAAGCGTTGCAGGATTAGAGGCAGGATATCTTGCGCTCGAATGCCTTCAAAACCCTCGCGCGAGCAATCCCAATTGACGAATTGATGATGACACTGCCGAAACTGCCAATTGTATTTTTTGACTTCGGGCAGATTTGCCCAAATGGCTTCGACATACCGCAGCGTTTCCGGCCAACGCATGTGGCCGTTGCGGCCGATCATGTCGCAAGAGACGAAGTGGCCATCTGTACTGAGAGTCTGATCGATAAGATCGAACATTCGCTCCAGTTCGACGATGTGGTGCAGTGAGTGGTGCGCGATGAATGCATCGACGGCCCCGTCGATCGCGTCGCGGTTCACATCGAAGAACTCTGAAGTAATGTGCTTGGCAAGTCCTTCCCGCCCAATAGCCTCGTTCGCCTCGCCGATCAGTTTGTGTGCAACTTCCAAGCCGACAATCACGAAGTTCGAATGACCGAGTTCCAAGAGGCGTTTGGCGATCTTGACCTCTTCAGAGCAATCGCCACTACCAATGCTGACAAATTTGCGCGGCCTCCCCCCGCCGACATCGAGAATGCGCGCCAATGGACGCGCATATATCTCGGTGATCGAAGTAGTGTCGAACACTTGTTGAATGCAGGGAGAGATGTACCGGTTTGCCCAATAGTGGAAGATCTTCGGGAGCCCATGAATCTCGGCCCCGGTTGCGTATTGCTCCTGCTGCTGGCAAAGCCGGGATTCGTAGTCCAACGCCATCTAGTGTCCCTGTTCTGAGGTTCGCTGCATTATGAACCGAACGCTGACTGAGTCATTTCAATGAGTTGTGGGCGAGCTGGTGTTCAAACTGATGCGGCAAACTTCAGATTCAGGACACTAGTCTCTCATCAGCTTGTAATGAAATACGAAAATCGGGGACCGGATCGAGCCAGCAATCACATAATAGGGCGCATTTGCCATGCGGCCCCCTGTGAAGCGTCCCAGTCTTCTAGACTCGCACTTGAATCCGCCATATGTTTTGCGGCGATGGACGCTTTATTACGACAATGTGCTAATATTGGGTAGGTGTTGTTCGTTCCCTGAAGAGCATGATTCGCCAAACTATTGATCTTTTGCGGGCGGGCTTGCTCGGGCCGGAGGGTCCTGGCCCTTTGGATAGGCCCTCATTACAAGCGTCGCGGCGCATCGTCCTCGACACACGAGGTGCCAAGATACGCGGGTGGTACCGCGTAAAGATTACCTCGCCGGAGAAACGGCTACGGCGCATCAGGATCGAAGCACTCGATGACGCTGGGGTGAGAATCTTCAGCTGTGACAGTGCGGCGCTGGAAGCGCAATTCTCAGGCTATGTTTTTCTGGGGGCGAGCGTCGCTTCCGCGCGGCTGCAGCTCGACCTTGCTGAGCCGGGCGATGCCACCATGTCCGCCACGCTCCGGCCCATTTTGCTGATCGAGTTCGTCTGGCGCTCACTGTATCCCAGGAAATCCTGGCGGCTAGAGTTAGGCGAAAACAAAGGCAGATTTTTCTGTCAGCCGCTGACGTTCTTAAGGTATTTCTTTCGTCCGCCGGTCTTGTCCATCATCATTTTCAATTTTCCGCGCCCCCCACGCTTGGCCAGCGAAACTAAGTTCTGCGACATGCTGCAACTGTTGTGGCGGCAGGCGGCGTCGCTCCTGGGCGCCAAAAAAGCCTCATGGCGCGAGGTGTTCGAGTTGGAGTTGTTGGCGTATCGCCTGACCGGATCGTTATTGAGCAAGACGTGGCGTGCGCACTACCTCGAAGGGCTTCGACTGCCCAGCAGCGATTGCCCGGTGGTCAGCATCGTCATTCCGGCCTACGGTCAGCTCCCCTATACCGCCGCCTGCCTCCGCTCCATCATGGCGCACCCTCCGGCCGTGCCGATCGAAGTCCTCGTTGTCGAGGATCATTCCGGCGAACGCTTGATGCCGGCACTCGCCGATATTCCCGGTCTACGTTATGAGGAAAATTCGCAAAATCTCGGCTTCCTGCACTCGTGCAACCGCGCCGCCACTCTCGCCCGGGGCGAGTACCTTTATTTTCTTAACAACGATACACAGGTCACGGCGGGCTGGCTGGACGCCTTGATTGACGTGTTCAAGCGTTTCCCCGATTGCGGTCTAGCTGGATCGAAGCTCGTTTTTCCAGACGGACGTCTGCAGGAGGCCGGCGGCATCGTTTGGAACAACGCATCTGCGTTGAACTATGGCAAATGGGATAATCCCGACAAGCCCGAGTACAACTTTCTGCGAGATGCGGACTATATCTCGGGCGCCTCGATATTAATCCCTCGGGCGCTATGGACTAGCCTTGGAGGTTTTGATCCTCGCTTCGCTCCGGCCTATTGTGAAGATACCGACTTGGCGTTCCGGGTGCGCCAAGCCGGATTCCGTGTGATTTATCAGCCTGCGTCCGTGGTCATTCATCACGAGGGCGCTACCCATGGCACCGATACCGCTTTTGATGTCAAGGCATATCAGCTCGATAACCAAACACGTATGGAGCAAAAATGGCTGCCGACGCTGGAGGCGGGCCATTATCGAAGCGGCGAGCATATTTTGCGAGCGCGCGACCGCGCCAAAGATCGCCGCACGATGCTCATGATCGATCATACGGTCCCCGAGCCGGATCGCGACGCGGGGTCGCGTTTCATGATTGAATTAATAAAAACCTTGCAACTCGACGGATGGATTATCAAGTTCTGGCCTCATAATCTGCGATACGATCCTGTCTATACGGTGAAATTGCAGCAGATTGGGATTGAAACGCTGTATAGCCCCTGGGTCACAGGGTTCGATGACTGGATTACGATCAACCGCGACGTTGTCGATGTAGTGTTTCTCAGTCGCCCGAATGTCGCTCAAGTTTACTTGGCCGCATTGAAGAGGATAATGCCGAACGTGCCGCGGATTTTTTTTGGTCACGACCTCTACTCGGCGCGGGTGCGAATGCAGTCTCGCATTACGAACGACCCGGCATTGGAAATAGAAGCCGCGGAATTTGAAGCGATAGAGCGCCAGGTCTGGCGCGAGGCCGACGTCATTTTGTATCCTTCTCAGGAAGAGGCGGATCAGGTCAAAGAGCTTGATCCGTCGGTCGATGCTCGTTCTATCGTGCCGTTCTGCTTTGACCAATTTCATCCACTGCCAAGCCCGCCGCCTTCACATTCGATCGTCTTCGTCGCCGGCTTTGCCCATCCGCCCAATGTGGACGCCGCGGTGTGGCTGGTAAATGAAATCATGCCTCTCGTTCGACGCGAAATGCCTGATGCACAGCTGTGGCTCATCGGCTCCAATCCCACGGCCGCGGTAAAGGAACTTGCGACCGACTTCATTCATGTCACTGGTTATGTCACCGAAGAAGAACTGGAATCGATGTATTCCAAGGCGCGCGTCTGCGTCGTTCCGTTGCGTTTCGGCGCGGGTGTCAAACTGAAGGTGGTCGAGGCACTTCACCAAGGCGTGCCGCTCGTTATGACACCGGTTGGCGCTCAGGGACTAGTGGCCCTTGGACAGGTGGCGCCGGTATTGGACGAATGCGAAGTGATCGCCACGGCAATCGTTTTGTTGCTAAACGATGACTCGAAGTGGGTCGAGCAAGCGCAGCGCCAGCTCGATTACGCCAAAGCGCATTTTTCGCGCAGCGCGTCTAGAGCGGCGATTGCAGACGCCGTTAAGGCGGCTTGTGCGCATGCTGAAAAACGCAAGGCTGAGCTACTAGTCCAATCCGCCTAGCTGGCCGCGGTGAGACATTCGATCTCTTGGCTGCTGACCTGACCGCCACGTCAATTCCGTAGCAGTGCCCTGAGTCATTCGCGCTTTCGGGGTGGGGTGAGCGGAGGCAGTTGGAGGCGGCGGTCGCAATCAGCTGATGCGCGCCGTAGGGCGGTCACGGCCAAGTCGACGCATCCTAGTCAACGCGGGAGCGAAGGAATGCGATCAAGTTTTCCTCTCCAAACAGATGACCATCGATCGATCGTTACGTGGAGTGTCAGGCCACCGTAGACCGCTGTCAGGAGACAAATCGGCCCCCACTGGCTAAACTAGGCGCAGGGGAGCACGAGCACGACAGATTGATCGGTTGTGCCGCATGACGCGGTCCCATCCGATCAAAACGATCATACCCCTTTCGGGCGAAACACTAGGTGGGGATAGGTCTGTTCGGCGTGCAGGCCCTTCGTTTGTATATAGACTTCCTCGCACGCCTCCATCGCACCGAGGCAGGAGCCGAACAGCGGATCGTCCAATATGACATGCGCTCCGGGGCTCAAGGAGTCATCGATCTCCTGCAGCACGTACTTGACCGCGTGATAGATGTCGCAGTCGATGTGAGCGAGAGAAAATGTCCGCCCTTTGCGCAAGGTCGGCCATCTATCTTCGAACAAGCCCTTCACCAGCACAAGCTGGTCGGCGAGACCGGCTGCATCGCGCGCGTTCGTGACTTCTTCCAGCGTAGCATCGGCGAAGTCGCCCGACCGGTGGAGATCGATCTCATGATCGGTCGGGGGCAATCCTTCGAACGTGTCCAAGGCAAATACTTTTTTCGTGCTGCCCCAGGCGCGCAGCAAATGAGCGATGAACAACGCGCTGCCGCCGCGATAGCTCCCGAACTCGACGACGTCACCAGGAATTGCGTGCAATGTAAATCGCATGATAAGAAATAGATTGGCAAGCTTTGGCGTTGTCACGAGACTTCGGCCGGCGGCTAAGCGATGAGCGGCTGCGAATTCCGGGATGGTCGCGATGCGCTGAAGTAGGTCGGAAAACTCGAGGCTCCATCCTCGCAGGTTTCCGGCCGCCACGTTTCGTCCTTTTCGAACAACGGGCCGCTGATGGGCCACCGCCAAGCGCTGCATGAGGTCGGGTTCGGAGGATTGCGTCATGCATGCACCGGCGGGAAACGGCATTGGGGGGACCAATGGGGGGGAGCATTCGCCGGTCTTATATGCCCCTTCCAGGATTAGATTAAGCCTCAAACCTGCATTGTCCTGCCGATCGTGCCGGCCAACCGTTTGTTGCAGCGCAAATTGACAGTCGCAGCGAGGACCACTTCGGGTCAACAACGTCGGTTCCAGCGCGGTCCAGCCACTTCTGCTCCTCACCCAACAGCGGACATTGCGCTGCACCGCAGCGAACAATAGGTTTGACCCATTGAACAAACAAATGCCGCCATCGCTGAGTTGAATTCGCGGGGTAAGCCGATGTGGTGCCTCAATCGAGTGCATGTCATGGTCGATAAATTCATCGCTCAACGCGACGTCGAGTACTTTACCGATCTGCTGGCGAAAGAGACCGATGTGAACCAGCGGACAATACTTCTGCGCTTGCTTGAGGACGCAAAAAGAATGCGGCAGGCGGAAGAACAAGAAGAGAAAAAGGATTAGTCCTGCGGCCGCTCGAAGTGAAATTGGTCACAGACCTCCAGTGAGAGGCATGATATCCCTCCCCATTGCATGATCCCATTGGGGACGGATTGAATGGCAATCGGCATCGGACGGCGGCAATTCATATGGGCGCTTGCCGGCGCGACTGTCGCATGGCCGCTCGCGGCGCGCGCGTAGCAGGCAGGGATGGAAACGCGTCGGCGTACTGATGGCTTTGGCCGCTGACGACCCGGATGCGAAAGCGCGCCTCGCGGCATTTCAGCAGGAGCTCGAACGGCTCGGCTGGTCGGACGAGCGTAAAGTCTATATCAATTGTCACTATGCCGTTCCGCGCCATGTCCCCTTTACCCCGCAAAGCAGACATTGCATGCGCGTTTATGAATCCACGCCTTCAGCAGCGCGCAATGACTTCGACGCAACCACGGAATGGATAGGGACCGTATGAGAAAGCTCACGATTGGCGATGTCACCATTACCAGCATCATCGAACGGGACGGGCCGTGGCGGCGGCCGGAGGAGATGTTCCCCGCTTATAGCCCTGACGTTGGCCGGCGCCATCTCGCAGAACTTGATCCGGAGGTATTCGATCCGGCGTCCGGGCGCATGGTCATCACCTATCAGACCTACGTGGTGCGAACGCCCAAGCACACCATCCTGATCGACACCTGCACCGGCGAGGACAAGGGCTATCCGCCGCCGATGGACTTCCCGAAGCAGCCTTGGCTCGACGGTTTTGCCGCGGCCGGGCTGCGCTTCGAGGACATCGACTACGTGTTCTGCACGCACCTGCACATCGACCATACCGGCTGGAACACGATGCTGCGCAATAGCCGGTGGGTACCGACCTTCCCAAAGGCGAAATACATTTTCCACAAACGGGAATACGCCGCATGGGAAGAGGAGAGCAAACGCGGTGGTAATCGCCCCGGCGGCGGCGGCAATGTGTGGCGGTACAATTGCGAGCCGGTGGTCGCGGCCGGCCAGGCGCTGCTTGTTGACGATGACTTTGAGCTCGATGATACGTTTTGGCTGACACCCACGCCGGGCCATTCGCCATGCCATTGCTGCGTCAATATCCGCTCCCGCGGACAGCACGCGGTCGTCATCGGCGACCTGATGCATCATGCGTTGCAGTGTCGTGAGCCGGGCTGGTCAACGGTTTTCGACTGGGACCCCGAGGAGGCGGCGCGGTCGCGTCGGCGTTTTCTCGGCGAGGTCGCCGGAACCGGTAGATTCGTGCTGCCGATCCATTTTCCACATCCGACCACTGGGCTCATCGAGGCGGACGGCGAGCGATTTCACTATAAGTTCGTTCGCTAGACTGTCGGTGAGGTCTAAACTGCCGCTGCAATGAAACGCTTCAGCTCGGCG
>Ga0207416_1001741_pt1 | contig 26741 bp, 26 predicted proteins | sample PaiPotPPM11metaG_FD_184107 | JGI IMG/M metagenome (GOLD analysis project Ga0207416, IMG submission 184107) | Iron sulfur acid spring bacterial and archeal communities from Banff, Canada, to study Microbial Dark Matter (Phase II) - Paint Pots PPM... ... | reverse complement strand
GGTGCGCAGTTCGCCGCGGTCACCTTCCGCGGCGAACTGCGCACCAGCGGCATCGCCGACCACGCCGGGCTGCATCTGGCCGCCGGCCCGGCGGTCAAGCCTCCCGGCTCTCATCTGCGCGATCGCGGCGGCAGCAGCCTGACCGCCTCGGGCAACAGCGACTGGACCTGGCACGAAGTCACGATGCCGGTCGGTGACGTCAGTGTCATCCGGTTCGGCATCTCGCTGACCGGCCGCGGCCGCATCGAGCTGCGCCACGCCGAACTGTCCCCGGCACGGCGGGAAACTCAGGAGTAACGCAGAGCATGGACATCCCGGACGGCGACCTGGTCCGGCTGGCTCGCGCCGGCGATCCGGCAGCGTTCCGGCTCCTGGTCGAACGGCACCTGCCGATGGCCCGCGCCCGCGCGGCACGGCTGTGCCTGCAGCCAGACGACGCCGACGATGCCGTGCAGGACGCCTTCTTGCAGGCGTTCATCGCACTGGGCCGGCTGCGCGACCCGGACCGGTTCGCCGGCTGGCTGGGCGGCATCGTGGCCAACGTCTGCCGCGCCCAGCGGCGCCGCGCCCCGCTCACTCTGATCGGCGACTGGCCCGAGAACCTGCACCCGGCGTCGGCCGGCAGCCTGCCGTCGGCCGAGGACCTGGACCGCGCCGACGCGCTGGGCCGCGCGGTCGCCGGCCTGCCTCCCGGCCAGCGCCAAGCCGTCACCCTGTTCTACTACGCCGACCAGCCCGCCGGGCAGATCGCCGGCACTCCCGGCGCCGCCAAAGCCAGCCTGCACAAGGCCCGCCGCCGGCTGCGCGAGTACATCACCGCGCACCGCCCCGACCTCATTCCCGTTACCTCTTGGAGGACCCCCATGACTGCCGTTCGCATCGCGCACGCCGACCCCTCGCCCGGAGGAACACCAGTCGGCCTAGTGGTGCTCGCCGACACGGTGCCTGCCGCCGATGGCGGGCACCGGGCGCTCCCGGTCCGGCTGCCCGGTCACGAAGACGGATTCTGGCGCCTGCTGGCCCGCCGGGAAGACCGGCACGGGGAACACGCCGAAGACGATGCCGAGGAGATGACGGGCCGGCTGCTGCACGCGGCCGGGATCACCGTGACCGCCGTGACCGTCACCGACCTGGGCCCCGCGGTGACGGCCACGCGGGCCGAGCTCGCCACGCTCGGCGGGACTCGGCAGGTCACCACCCGCCTCGCCGACGGCCTCGCGCTTGCGGTCCTCACCGGCACGCCGCTGGCCGTCGAAGACCCGGTGATGGACCGGCTCGCTCAGCCCGTCACCGGCCCCGATCTGCTCAGTCCGTTCCGCAGCCGCCAGCAGGCATCTCCCGGGCCGCCTGAGTACACGCGGTTCGCGCCCCGCAACCTCGCGTTCACCGACGGCCTGCACCGATGGCAGCTCGACGGCAGCTTCCTGCGCCAGGCGACCGGGCTGCATGACCAGGACTATTCCTGCACGGCCGAAGACGGGCGGGCGATTCTGACCGCGGCCGTGCCCGAGCCCGTCGGCTTCGCCTTCCTCAGCCAGCAGGTCTACGCCGAGGACTACCACGGCCGCGCCGTCACCTTCCGCGGCGACCTGCGCACCGCCGGCGTCGCCGGCCGCGCCGGACTGGTACTCCGCGTCACCAGCAACCGGCCCGCCCCACGGCGGCCACCCGGGCAGGACCCCGCCAACCACTTCGCCTTCGCCACCGGAACCGGCGACTGGACCCGGCATGAGGTCACCGCCCGGATCCCGCCCGACGCCAATTACGTCTTCTTCGGCGTTTTCCTGAACGGCCCCGGTCAGATCGAACTCCGCAACCCGCAACTCGAACCACATCCGGTGTGCTGATCGGGTTGGTCGCAGGCAAGCTCAGGGCGGCAGGCTGATGGCACGCCAGCAGGCGCGAGCGATCTCGTTCAGCTGTTCGTCGGTCAGCCCGGTCCCGCCGGCGGCGAGCCGCACGGCCGGGCTCAGTCCGAGTTCGTAGATCACCTCCAGCGGCAGGGGCAGGAGCCGGGCGGTGATCGCGGGCGTCGCCGCGTGCGCCGCCAGCCGGTCGCCGGCGGCCATCGCCGCCGCGTGCGCGGCGCTGCGGTAGGGCGAATGGTCGACCTGGACCAGGAAGCGGGCGTGGTCAGGGTTCGCCGTGAGATGACGGTAGGTGGCCAGCCAGATGCTGCGAAACTGCGCGCCTGGCTCCGCACCGGTGTCGAGGCCGGCCATGGCCGCCACGGCGAGCTGCGCCTTGGCCTCGCAGTAGGCGGCGAGCACGAGGTCGTCTTTGGACGCGTAGTGGGTGTAGGCGGTGCCGGTCGCCACCCGGGCTTCGCTCGCGACGGCGCTCATCGACGCGCCCTGGAAGCCGTTGCGCGCGACGAGGGTGCGCAGCGCGCGGCGCACCGCGGCGGCACGGTCCGCCGGCGGGACCGTCACGTTGCCGCCGCCGGACGCGGGTCGATCGCCACTCCGGTCTCGCGCTCGGAGACTTCCCACAGCGCGGCAATCGCCGTATCCATGCCGAGCCGGCGCAGGATAGGCCTGCGCACCGGCGGCCCGCTGTTGCCGGACAGCGGGCCGTAGAACTCGCCGCCTCGGGCAGCCGGGTCCGTCGCCGCGCGCAGCTGCGAGAGCGCGCCGTCGGCGGCCGGCATCCCGGTATGGCGCGCGAGGAAGTGGAAGAAGCGCTGGCTCGCGCCACCGCCGGTCTGTTGAACGCTGACCGCCTGCAAGTCGGTGTTCGATAGCCCCGGATGCGCGATCAGGCTGGCCGTGCTCGCCCCGGCCTGCTCCAGCTCGCGCTGAAGTCCCAGGCCGAAGTGGAAGTTAGCCAGCTTGGCCTGGCCGTAGGCGCGCCAGGGCCGGTAGCGGCCGTGGAGATGCGGGTTGGCCGGGTTCACGGCCCGGCCCATGTGGTGGGCGGTGCTGGTCACGGTGACGACCCGCGCGCCGGGCGTGCGCAGCAGCGCAGGCAGCAAAAGCGCGGTCAGCGTCCAGTGCCCCAGATGGTCCACGGCGAACTGCATCTCGAAGCCGTCGGCGGTCTTGGCCTCGGGGATCCCCATCACCCCGGCATTGTTGATGAGCAGGTCGATGTTCTGGTGCGCGGCGGCGATCTGCCCGGCCGCGGCGCGCACCGACGCCTGCGAGGCGAGGTCCAGCGCGACCAGCTCCAGTGAGGCCTGCGGCGCGGTGGCGCGGATCTCGGCGACCGCGGCCGCTGCCTTCTCCTGGTTGCGCACCGCCATCACGACATGCGCGCCCTTTGCGGCCAGCACCCGCGCGGTCTCCAGCCCGAGCCCGCCGTTGGCCCCGGTCACGACGGCGGTACGGCCATGCTGGCCGGGGATACCTGCTACGCTCCAGCCCACGACAGCCTCCTGAATGAATATTCATTCGGACGGAACCGACCTTACCCCGCGTCCTGGATGACCGCATCCAACGCCAGTCACCACCCGTGATCGAGCCTTGGGCCCGAGGCGGCACCGGGGCGCCGAATATTTAATGGCGGCATCGCGGTCGGCCGACTGCGGCATTGAAATGGCGGGCTGCTGGCAGCATCCTGACAGCCGCCCGACCTAGGGTCGCATCCATGAAGACATTCATCGGTCTCCTGGGCGTAATGGCCCTCACCGCATTCGGGGCGGTATCCATGGCCGCGCCGTCCGCTTACGCGTCCACGCGGTCGGCCATGTCGGCTCAGGCACCTCCCAGCTCGTCCGTCACCGCCATGCCGGACACCCGCATAGCCCAGGTCATCCTCCAGAACCAGGCCACGCCGATATAGGCGCACACGCCGGCCATGGCCACGGCGGCAAGCCAGCCGCCCAGCACCATCGGCACCGAGGCCAGCAGCACCAGCTGCACGCTGATCCAGTTGAGGCCCAGCCAGTGCAGCGGCACGTAGGCCAGCGCGGCGAGGCTGGTCCCGAGCTCGTCATCGATCCGGACTCGCTCGGCGATCACGGCCGAGCTAGCCAGCTCTTCCCGGCTGGCCCGCAGCCGGGCCGCAGTGCGGGCCAGCCAGATAACCACGCCCATGGTCAGCGCCCAGAAGACCGTGTTCCGCGCGAAATAGCGATCCAGCACCTGGTCCTGCCCGGCGGCGGCCACCACGGCCGGCGTGGCGGCCAGGGCCGCGACGGTGAGCACCGACCAGCGCGGCCGCAGGTAGACGGCGGCCAGGACGGCGAGCTGCTCCCCGGCGGCGAACCACGCGGCGCCGATAAAGGGAAAGGCCGCGGCGTTGATGAGCGCGAAGGCAGCGATGAGCCAGCCCGCGTGCCGGGGACGCCGGCCCTCGGCCACCGGGACCAGCAGCCATAGCTGGAGCACCACCGAGCAGGCCATGGCCAGGCCGGCCGCCACGGCGGCGCTGGGCCGGTGCGACCCGGCCAGCACCCGGCCGAAGCTCCAGACCGGTATGCCGACGGCATAGGTCACCACGATGGCCGGTATGACGATCCGCTCGAAGCCGCCACCCTGCGGCTGGTCGTCCGGCGTCTGTCCTGGAATGGTGATAGCAATCTCTTCTCGCAAGCGGTCCGCGGACGCGCCTGGCAGCGGACGGAGCAAGCGGATGAACTCGCCTAGGGCGGTAAGGAAGCCCCGCGCCAGCGCAACATCTGACTCTTCTAATGCCGGCGCCCTCTCGATAAGGAGAATGTTCAGCCTCCTATGGACCTCCGATAGATCGTCCGCCATGAACTCCAGTAACTGTGAACTTCGGCTTCCGCTTGAATCTCATTCATGACCTCCGAGTCAAGCTGATGCGACGCCAAGGCTACCCACCAGTAAGGCCATCGCACTACCGGATACGTGCGCGGGCCGGGCAGGCCTTTCGTAGCTGGCGGCGCCGACCGGAGCCGCCGGGAAGCCCCCGGCTGGTCAGCTTCTCGGGAGGATGAACCTGTCGACGGCGTTGGCGAAGCCCTCGTCGGTGTTGGAGGTGGTGACCCGCCGCGCCGAGCGTTGTACTTCGAGGCTGGCATTGCCCATCGCGATGCTCAGTCCCGAGTGGGCGAACATCAGCACGTCATTCGGCATGTCGCCGATCGTGGCGATGGCCTGCGACGGGATCTCGTACTTCGCGGACAGGTAGCGGGCGACAGCGCCCTTGTTGGCCTCGGGGTGGGTGACGTCAAGGTAGTAGGGCTGGGAACGGGCCGAAGACACGTGGTCACCGAACCGGTCATGCACCGCCGAGCTGGCGCGGGCCACCGCATCGAGGTCGTCGCTGACCCCGACCAGCTTCGCGACATCGCTGGTGAGCCCGTCGAGGCCGGTCATGACCTCGGGCTTGAACTGCACCGTCGCGGACTCCCGGGCCACGTGCGAGCCTTGCGGGTCTGGCACATACCAGTCCGGCCCGCGGTAGACCCACACGTCGAGGCCGAAGGAGCCGATGAGATCGGCCACCGGCCGCACCAGATCCTCGGGGAGCACGCGCTGCTCGATCACCGACATGTCCCGGTTGACCAGCAGTCCCCCGTTGAAGGCAGCGATGGGGGTCGTGATGCCGAGCGGCTCGATCAGCATCGACATGCCCCGGGGGGGCCGCCCGCTGGTGATCGCGAACAGGATCCCGGCCTTGCCCACGCTGACCACGGCGTCGACGGCCCGGTCGGTCAGCTTCTTGTCCGGAGTCACCAGGGTGCCGTCGACATCAGCCAGCAGCAGCCGTACACGGTCCGTGCTGTTCATGAGGTCCTCCGTGGGGGCCGAGTGCTTCGCCAGGGCTAACAGCGCCTCGGTGATAATGTCATGCCTGGCCGGCCTGACCCCGAAGGCCATGCGGAACGGCAACAGGCGGGAGGACAGGCGTGCACCATGAACTGAAGTCGCTCGCTGACGCCGACGCGGTGGCCCTGGCCGGGGCGGCGTTCGTCGCCGAACACGCCCGCGCCGCGGTCGCCGACCGAGGCACCTTTCACTTCGCGGTCAGCGGCGGCCACACACCATGGGCGATGTTCGCCAGGCTGGCCCGGGAGACGGTCCCCTGGGACGCCGTCGTCATCTACCAGGTAGATGAGCGCGTGGCGCCGCGCGGCGATCCCAGCAGGAACTTCACCCACCTGACCGAGGCGCTGGGCTCGGCGCCGGCTGAGGTACTGCCGATGCCGGTCAACGACGCCGACCTGACCGCCGCGGCCGCGGCCTATGCGACGGACCTGCCCGAGCACTTCGACTTGGTCCACCTGGGCCTCGGGCCCGACGGACACACGGCGTCTCTCGTCCCTGGTGATCCCGTCCTCTCGGTTACCGATCGCCTGGTCGCCGTGACCAGGCCCTATCAGGGGGAGGTGCGGATGACGCTGACTTACCCCGCGCTGGCTCGCGCCCGCCAGATCCTCTGGCTCGTCACCGGGGCGGACAAACTACAAGCCCTGCGGGCACTGCTGGCCGGTGACACGGCCATCCCGGCGGGCCGGGTCGAAGCGGGGGCCTCACTGGTGCTGGCCGACCGCGCGGCGGGCTGAGCCGGCCCGTCCACGTCCGCCGCCCCGCGGCAGCTAGCGTGAAAGTGACCTCAAGAGATCTTCCATCTGGTCCAGGCTGTCCTCGAACCCATCGAACTTGTCCATGTGGTCACGGCCAGCCTGGTCGCGGAACGCCAGCCTGTTCGTCATCTTCGTCACTCCGTGAGTCTCGTCCAGTTGCACGGTCTCGACCGCGTGCGCATCCGGCCACCCCTCGAACAGCCACGTGTCGACGATCCGGGTCGGCCGCTCGATCTCCAGGTAGGTTCCCCGGAACGAGCACTCGGTTCCGTCCTCGGCCACGAAGACCTGGTGGTAGTTCCCTCCGACGCGCAGGTCGATCGAGCATTCCTTCATCGCGCACCCGTGTGGAGCGAACCACTTGTTCACGTGCTCGGGCTTGGTCAATACGTCGAAGACGAGCCCGATCGGAGCGTCGAACTCCCGGGTGATGAGAATCTCGAGATCGCTCGGGAACTCGATGACTGCCGATCCGTGCCGATCAGTCACTGCTGCTCTCCTTGTTCTTGTAGCTCGTGCAGGTAGTCGTCCATCCGGTCCAGCCGGTCGTTCCACGCCTGCTCGTACTTGGCCAGCCAGTCGTGCAACGGCCGCAGGCGTTCAGGTTCCAGGCGGTACAGCCGGCGACGCCCCTGCGCCCGGCACCTGACCAGCCCCACCTCACTGAGCACCCGCAGGTGCTTTGAGACCTGGGGCTGGGACATCGAGAGGCCGGCCACGATCGCCCCGACCGGCTTCTCGCCTGCCATCAGCGCGTCCAGGATGTCGCGACGGTGCACCTCGGCAATGGCGTTGAAGACATCCGACGTCATGGAGGATCGGGCCACGGACCTAACATATTCCATCATCGGCATATGTCAAGCCCCGTCACACCAGCCCCCGTGACGGCCAGGCGGAGTTCGGCCGTGAGGTTCTGCACAGCCGCCCGTCCCGCAGCCGCGTCGGGTGCGTCGAGCACCGCCTTGACCAGCGCGGACGCGACGATCACCCCGTCGGCGAAGCCGGCCACCTGGGCGGCCTGGGCGGCGTTGGAGATCCCGATTCCGACGCAGACGGGCAGCTCGGTGGTGGCCCTGACCCGCCGGACCAGGGAGCTAGCAGCCGAGTTGACGGTCTCCCGGAGGCCGGTGACTCCCATGAGCGATGCGGCGTAGACGAACCCGGATCCGGCTGCGGCAATCTGCCGTAGCCGCTCGTCGGTCGTGCTGGGCGCGGCCATGAAGATGGTGGCGAGGCCATGCCTGGCCGCGCTTTCGCGCCAACGCGCGGACTCCTGGACAGGCAGGTCAGGCAAGATGCAACCGGCGCCGCAGGCCTGGGCCAGCTCGCGGCTGAAGCGCTCGGCTCCGTACTTCTCGATCGGGTTCCAGTAAGACATGATCAAGACTGGCTTGCCGGTGGCCCGGTAAGCCTCTCCCGCCGTGCGGATGACATCACCGATACGGACGCCGCCGCGCAGGGCGATGTCGGCGGCGGCCTGGATGACCGGGCCGTCCAGTACCGGGTCGGTGTGCGGCAAGCCCACCTCGACGATGTCGGCGCCACTGTCCAGCATCGCCCGGATCGCGGCGATGCCCTCGCTGACGGTCGGAAAGCCGGCCGGCATGTACGTGATGAGCGCGGCCCGGTTCTCCTGTTTCGCCCGGGCGAGTGTATCGGCCAGCAGCTGAAGGTTCCCGCTCACTTCGCGGCTCCCCCCGCCGTGGCCGGTTCAACGTCCTGGGCGAAGTAGCGCGCAGCGGTGTCCATGTCCTTGTCGCCCCGGCCGGAGAGGTTCACGAGGATCAGTCCGTCTGGGCCGAGTTCGGTCCCGACTTCGAGCGCGCCCGCGAGCGCGTGCGCGCTCTCGATCGCCGGGATGATGCCCTCGGTCGAGGCCAGCAGCCCGAAGGCCCGCATCGCGGCCGCGTCGGTGACCGGACGGTATTCACCGCGGCCGGCGTCGTGCAAGAAGGCGTGCTCCGGCCCGACGCCCGGATAATCGAGCCCGGCCGAGATCGAGCACGTATCCGCGATCTGGCCCTCGTCGTCCTGCAGCACGTAAGAACGCGAGCCGTGCAGGATGCCCGGATCGCCCGCCGACAGCGACGCCGCATGCTCCCCGGCCGCCAGGCCATGCCCGGCGGCCTCACAGCCGATGAGCCGCACATTCGCGTCCGGGAGGAACGCATGGAACAACCCGATCGCGTTCGATCCTCCCCCGACACACGCGATCGCCGCGTCGGGCAGCCGACCGGTTCGCTCGAGGACCTGACGACGGGCCTCGACGCCGATCACGCGCTGGAAGTCGCGGATCATGGCCGGGAACGGATGAGGTCCGGCGACCGTCCCGAAGATGTAGTGCGTGGTCTCGACGTTGGCGACCCAATCCCGGAACGTCTCGTTGATGGCGTCCTTGAGGGTGCGAGAACCAGAGGTCACCGGGACCACCTCGGCGCCGAGCATCCTCATCCGCGCCACATTCACCGCCTGCCGGCCCATGTCGACCTCCCCCATGTAGACGACACATTCCATGCCGAACAACGCGCACGCCGTCGCGACCGCCACCCCGTGCGAGCCGGCTCCCGTCTCCGCGATCACGCGCGGCTTGCCCATGCGTCTGGTCAGCAGGGCCTGCCCGAGCACATTGTTGATCTTGTGCGAGCCGGTGTGGTTGAGGTCCTCGCGCTTGAGGAACACACGCGCGCCCCCGGCCTGCTCAGCGAACCGAGATACCTCGGTGAGCGCGCTCGGACGCCCTGCGTAATGGACGAGCAACTGCTCGAGCGCCGCGACGAACCCAGGATCCGTCTTGGCCCTCTCGTACTCAACGGCGACCTCGTCCACCGCGGTCACGAGCGCCTCTGGAATGAACTTGCCGCCGAACACACCGAAAAAACCATCAGAATCTGGGAACGCTCCCGGTGACGCCGGGATAAAGAACTCGCTGTCCATGGCACATACGCTCCTGGCCCGGGGACACGCCCCGGCTCAAGGTGGCTGGTAAGAAGGTGACGAATACGCCTCGTCCTCCCGAATCCGGGAAGGAACGGCGAAGGTGAGAAGAGCGATCTAGCTCATCTGCCGTGCGTGGCACGGGGAGCGCTGAGCCATCGCATCCCGTTGACCTGACCAGCCTCGGCGCCGATCACATAGCGCACCCTGCGTCCGAGCGCACGCCGCGCGGGGGCCCGGCAGCCGCGCGGCCGGCGCCCGGGAGCGAGACGGATGGCGATGGACACGACGGCAGCCTAACCCAGGCGCCCTACCCGCTACCATGACGTTGGCGCTGGAGGGTGCCACCGGGTCCGCGGAGAGGACAGAGTCCACCTCTGTGCTAGTCCGAGCTGGTGGTTAGCCTCTTCCTTCAGCCTGAGCAGCGGACCGCGGGCGTAGAAGGGAGACGCCATGTCCGCTTCGCTTCCCGAGCGTCCCGACCTGAACCAGCTGCGCCGCCAGGCCAAGGAGCTGCGCGACGCCGCCCGGCGCGGCGACCCCGGCGCCGTCGAGCGCTTCGCCCGCCGGTACGCCAGCGCACCCCAGCCCGCGGTCACGCTGGCCGCCGCCCAGATGGTCATCGCCCGCGAGCTGGGTTTCAGCAGTTGGCCGCGGCTCAAGGCGGCCGTTGAGGCGCGCGCCACCACTCCCGAACGACGGGCCGGGGCGTTCGTAGCGGCGTCGGTCGAGGGCCGTATGCGCGAGGCCGTCACCATTCTCGGCACTGCTCCCGACGTCGCCCGCTACAGCCTGGAGGCCGCCGCGGTCCTCGGCGACTCCGAGCAGGTGGGCGAGAGGCTCGCTGCCGACCCGGCCGCCGCCGTCGCCTTCGACGACGTCCGAGGCTGGCCGCCGCTGCTTTACGCCTGCTACTCGGGCTGGCACCGGATCGACCGTGGCCGGGCCGCGGGCATGGCAGCGGTGGTACGGCTCCTGCTCGATGCCGGGGCCAGCCCGAACACCAACAACGGCGCCAGGCAGGGATACCGCTCAGCCCTGCAGGGGTCCGTTGAGCTGAACAACCCCGACGTCGTACGGGTCCTGCTCGAGGCGGGAGCCGACCCCGACCTTGGCCGGCCGATCGGCGCGGCGGCCGGTCAACGCGACCACCGGTGCCTGGAGTTGCTTCTCGCCCACGGCGCGCGGGTGGTGGCCGGAACGTGGACGGTCGGCGCCGCCGTCCACGCCGACGACGCCCACGCGGTGTCACTCCTGCTCGAAGCCCTCGACGTGGCCACCGGCGCGGCGGCGCGGGAGGCGACCGAGACGCTGCCCGACGCGGCGGCGGAGGCCTCTCCCGGCGTCGTCACCGCCCTGCTTGCCGCCGGAGCCGACCCCGCGGCCTACGACGGCGACCGCGGGCTCACCGCGGTTCGCCGGGCGGTGCGGGCCGGCCGGCCCGAGGCTGCGGCGCTGCTCGTCAGCTCGGGCGCATCGGATGACAGCACCGACATTGACCGCTTCATCGGTGCCTGCCTGCGCGCCGACCGCCCGTCCGCCGAGCAGCTTCTCGCCGCCCATCCCGACCTGCTCGCCCGCCTGACCGACGACGACAGCGCCGCGGTCGTCGAGGCCGCCGGTTCTGCTTCGGTCGCCGCCGTCGCCCTCATGCTCGATCTGGGGTTCTCACCTGATGCCCGTAACGGCTTTGGCGAGCAGCCGTTGCACGACGCTGCCTACGTCGGGAACGCCGATATGGTCCGTCTGCTGATCGACGCCGGCGCCGACATCGACGGCCGCGACGCCAGGTTCGGTTCCACGCCGTTGACCTTCGCCACGGTGGGCAGCCGCGAGTGCGCCGGACAGCCCGGCGACTGGACCGGGGTAGTGCGGTCACTCGTCGACGGCGGGGCCTCCCGAGACGGCGTGTGGATCTCGAGCAAGCCGCCCAGCGAGGAGGTCATCGACCTGCTCCGCGGCTACGGCGTCACCCCTGACGACGAGCCCGAACCGCAGCTAGACGACCAGACGGAGGCGCGTGGCGCGGTCGGCACCGGCGTCATGGCCGACATCGCCCGGCACCTTGAAACCGCCTACCGCGACCTCGACCTTGAGCTGCTCGGCTCGCTCCTGCACCCCCGGGTCCGATGGACCGGAGTCTGCAGCGACAGCGCGCAGGTCCTCGACTGGTACCGAAGCCTGCTGGCCGACGGCTTCCGGGCGACCGTCGAGAGCGTGGAGGTAGCTGGCGACGCCGTCGTGCTCGGTCTCGGCGTGGCCCGCCAGGCCGACGGGGCCCGGCCGGCCCCGCGCGATCACCTCTACCAGGTCTTTACCGTCGAAGACGCGCAAGTCATCGAAATGCACGGCTACCCAGACCGGGCCACCCTGTCTCAGGCCCTGGGCTGGGCGGCAGAGTAGCGCTCGATCAGGCTCAGCGACACCGACTCGGGTCCGGCGTACCCGCCGACGGCCGTGCACGCCGTGGCTGACGTGCAGGCCAGGCCGGAAAGGGAGTTATTGGTCTCGGAAGGGTTCACGGTCGGCTGAAGCACCCACGTCCTGCCGTTCCAGGATTCAGCGAACGTGTCAATCGGCCCCGTTTTCGTAAAGTACTCTCCGACGGCCTTGCACCTATGTGCCGTACTGCACGCCACGGCGGTCAGCGAGGAGTCAGGCTGTCCGGTCGGGTGCGGTACGGTTGCTTCGTCCGCCGACCCGACCGCCATGCAGTCGGCTGGCGACGAGCACGAGACCGCGCGCAGTGAGTTGTGCGACGCAGACTCGAGCGGCGGGGTCGGAGTGATCTCCCAGCGTTTGCCGCGCCAGACTTCGGCCAGGGTGATCCACCGTTCGGACGTCAGCACGTCGGAACCTACCGCGCTGCAGAAGGCGCGCCTGACGCATGACACGCCGTAGAGCTGGCTGTAGCTGGTCTGTGCGGGCGCCGGGACTGGCTGCAGCCTCCAGGCCTTTCCGTTCCACGAGGCCGCGAGCGGGACCTGGGCCTTGACCGAGTCTTTGAAATAAGATCCAACCGCGACACAAGCCTTGGCGCCGGTACATTCCACGCCACCGAAATCGCCGTTCCCGAAGGATTCGGAGATTTCTGGACTGCCCAGGAGGCCCTGGTATTTCCGGTCTGCGCTGCCGACGCCGAGGCAACCGGCTGCACACCGATCGACAAAAGCCCGCTCAGCAAAAACCAGATCGCCGCCCGCCTACGCACGCGGGAAGAGTAGCGGAGCGATTACCGGGGATCGTGCACGATGTTCCAAACGGCGCGCCGGCGCCCTTCCGAACGAGATCGCCCGCACGCCTTGGGCGTGTCAGTCGGCGGCTAGGAGGTGGGCGGCGGGGAGGCGGCGCAGGGCTCGGGTCGGCAAGAGCGCGGCGGCCGCGGTGATGAGCACTCCGGCGGCGACGGCGGCGGCTGCGACCAAGTACAGCGGGCCCGGCGCCTGGCCGGCGAACGTCGCTGCCGCACCCACCCCGATCGCCGCGCCCGCCAGCGACCCGGCCAGGCCGATGATCACGCCTTCGGTGACGACCAGCCGGCTCAGCGTGGACTCCCGCCAGCCGAACGCGCGGATCGCCGCGAGTTCAGTGGAGCGTTCGGTGATGTTCAGGAACACCACGTCGGCGACGGCCAGCACGCCGAGCACCACGGTGGCCGCGACCGCGACATAGTCGACGCCGCGGACCTGCACCGCCACGGCATTGCCCAGCAGCGAACCGACGACCACGCCGCGGAAGGCCAGCGAGAGCGCGGCGACCATGGTCAGTGCGGTGATCCCGACCGCGAGGCTGACCGCGCCGACCAGAGCGCGGCCCGGGGTGCGCAGCACGTTGGTGGCGGCCAGGCCGGTAACGCCGCCCGGCTGACGGCCCCGCCTGACGGCGAGCACCGCGGGCCGGACCGATACGACCGGATCGGCCCTGGCCGCCAGCCAGGCCGGGATCAGCCCGGCGACCAGCGCGACCGCCATCGCGACCGGAACAGCCAGCGCCGCCCGCCCCGGCGAGGCACTCAGCCCGAGTGCCGCCGACAGCGGCAGCGCGGCAGCCGCGCCGAGAACACCCGCGGCCAGCCCGATGGCCGCCAGTTCGCCGAGCACCGCGGTGAACAGCCGGGGCCTGGTCCAGCCCAGGCACGCCAGCACCCCCAGCTCGCGGCGGCGGCCGCGGATGGCCGCGGTCGCCGAGTTGGCCACAAACAGCACGCAGACGACCAGGATCAGGACGAACAGCACCACGCTGTTCTTGTCGACCGCGGACAAGATCGCCACCGCGACGCCCTTCTTCACCCAGAACTCGGTCAGGCTCAGCGCTGGCTGGCCGAACTTCCCGGCCGGCAGGTCGACGGCCGTCGGGGCCGGCGAGGAGCCGGCCACGATGTCCACGTCCAGGTGTGTGCGCACCGCGATCTGCTGCGCCACCTCCCTGATCCGCTCCAGCGACAACGGGTTCGGCCCGGTCACCCCGGCGACCCGGACCCTGATCACGCTGATCGGGTCGCTACCGTGCAGGTCCCCGTCGTACTGGCCGCTGTTCTGCAGCACGGGCAGTGCCGACAGTGAGGTGATCAGGTTTACCGGCTGGGTGACGTATCCGCCGAGGTTCTGGTTCGGCAGCAGGTCGGCCCCGTGCAACGCCCGGCGGCTGGCTGGTGTCGCCGGCGCCGCCACGACCGGCTGGTAGCCGCCGAGCGGAACCTCAGACAGCGGGCTGAACGACCGGATCCGCGCCGGGTCGAAGGTGCCCACCAGTTGCGGGGCCGCCACGTTCCCTTCACCGCCGGTGGGGTCAGGGTTGGTGTGCTCCGAGACGTGGCGGTAAGCGCTGTCCTCGTCGTCCATGGACACGTTGCCCTGTCCTATGGCCTGCCAGGTCGAGACCGGATTGTGTACCTGCAGGGGCACGAGCTTGCCGGTCGCGGTGCGCCGATAGCTGACCGGGCCGACGCTCCAGTAGGTCACGATGGCGAAGCGCTCGCCGACGGGCCCGCCACTGCTGGCTATGTAGCCCAGCATCTGCTCGTACGCCTGCTGGGCCGTGGTTCGCTCGGTGACCAAGGTCTGGCCTGGGGCCGAAGCCTCCCGCATCTGCCACGCCACGGTCATGTCCGGCGGCGTCTTCGGCGTGCCGAGCCGCTGCAAGGTGGTGACCGCGTACTCGTCTATGCCGCTGTCCGAGGAGGCCAGCACGGGAAACCCGGACTGACCGTTTTTAGTTGTCGAGTCAGCCTTCTCGGGCAGGTAGTGACCGGAGACGACGGCGTGGTTCAACCCGTCGAGCTTCGCTTCGGCTGCCGGGTCGATGGCCGCGATCAGCACCGGGATGTCCCAGGTGACCAGGTATCCCGGGGCGGGTGGCTGGAAGGGTGCCCCGTGCACCTTGGACCAGCAGTCCAGGACGGCCTGTTTGGCGCTGCCGAACGGGGTGGCGGTCAGCGACTCGCTGTTGTCCGGGCACACGGTCTCGGTGCCTTGTCCGGGAACCAGTTCCTCAACGTCGCCAGAGTACTGGTCGAACTGCAGCTGGTCGGGCGTGACGTAGGTGTACCCGGCGGGCTGGGTGACCCGGCTGGTGCCCTCGCCGCTGACCCACGTCGTCTGGTACCGGTACAGATGGCGCCCCGGGCCCCGGTAGCCGGCGCCCGGGATGGTGAACGAGACCGACGCATTGATCAGCGTGTAGCCCACCATGGCGATCGGCGCCGCCACGGACACGCCGGGCAGGCCTGCGATCTGGTGGTACTGCCCCATCGTGATGCCGCCGTAGATGCCGGCCAGGAAGTTAGGCTGCACGGTGCCGGTCTGTTCTTCCAGCCCGGTCCTGGCGCCGCTGGGCCGGACCAGGATCTCGTAGGCCGGCACGAAGTGCGACGACACCGTGCCGATCGTGCGCAACTGCGCGGTGTGCGAGGCCGCGGTCAGCACGGTGAATGCGGTCGTGGCCAGCAGCAGCCCGGCCAGCAGCGCGGCCAGCCGCGCGGTGCGGAACCGAAGCTGCGACCAGGCGAGCCTGCCCATCGTCGCGCGCCTCAGCCGAGCTGGCCGACGCGGCGGAGCATCTCGCCGGCCGGATAGCCGTTGGTGAGGTCGATGTCGTCGGTGACAGCGCCGTCGCGCAGCCGGATCATCCGCTCGCACTGGGCCGCGACCTGCGGGTCGTGCGTGGCCAGGATGATCGTCATCGCGCGGTCGCGGCGCAGCGTGGCGAGCAGCCTCAAGATCTCCGCGGCGGTGGCCGAGTCCAGGTTGCCCGTCGGCTCGTCGGCCAGCAGCAGCGCAGGTGAGTTGATCAGCGCCCTGGCCATGGCGACGCGCTGCTGCTCACCGCCGGACATCCGGGCGGGCAGCGACCGCTCGCGCCCTTCCAGGCCGACGGCCGCCAGCAGGCCGCGGGCCCGTTCCTTCTTATTGAACGAGGTCCGGTACGGCAGGACCGGCGCGATGACGTTGTCCAGCGCGGTCAGCGCGGGCAGCAGGTGATAGGCCTGGAACACGAAACCGACGGTCCGCCGGTAGGCCGCGAGCGCGGAACCGTGCAGGGCGGTGACCTGCTGGCCGTTGCTGACGATGGTCCCGGAATCCGGGTGGTCGATCGCGCCGATCAGGTGCAGCAGCGTCGACTTGCCCGAGCCGGAGGCACCGGCCACGGCGACGAACGCGCCAGCCGGGATGCTCAGGTCGATGCTGTCCGCGGCCGTGACGGACCGGTCCTTAGCGATGCCGTAGCGCTTGCTGACCCCGCGCAGTTCGATCGCGGCACCGACCGCGGCGCTGTCAGCCATGTGCACGCTCCTCTGCTCGCCGGCCGGCCGCTCGCGCGTGCCCGGATCTGTGGCTATCCTGAAGCGATACCTAGTGACAATGCAAGCCTGCTCGCGCGTCATTAGCTAGTCACAATGCAAGATGAGACTCATTTGTTACGAGCGGTCGACGGAGGCGGGTGAGACAGATGCCCCTGCACCACGCCGTGCTCGCGCTGCTAGCTGACAAGCCAGCCCACGGATACGAGCTCAAGAACAGCTTCGAGCAAGCCGTCGGCGATCAGTGGGGCGGCCTGAACATCGGTCACCTGTACCAGATCCTGGATCGGCTCAGCCGCGACGGGCTGATCGAGTCGGAGCGTCAGCCGCAGCCGGTCAAGCCGGACCGGCTCGTGCACCGGATCACCCCGGCCGGCCGCGCCGCGCTCGGCGACTGGCTGTCCGAACCGAGTCAGCGCGTCCGGGGCTACCGAGACGACTTCTTCCTGAAGCTGATGGCGGCGGTGCACGCCGGTGACCAGGCCGTGCTCGACGGCGTGCTCCGGCGTCAGCGCGCGCACCTGCTGAAAGAGCTGCGCAGCCTGGCCGACGCCAGGGCGCAGTCGCCATCGCCCGTGGACGCTCTGCTCATCTCCGCCGCTGAGCTGCACGCCCGGGCCGATCTCGGCGTGGTCGACGCCGCGGAGCAGAATCTCTCCGCGGCCACGCCGGTCACGGGCCAGCCGGCCGCGGACGCGGACAGCGCCCCAGGAACGGCCGCCCCGGAACACGCGGCAGGCTGACCAGGCCTGCTCGCGCCCATCACCAGCGTGTGGGTGGATCTACCCCGGGCGATGGCCGCGCGGCAAGAGCGGCAAGAGGGGTAGGCCGACCCCTGCCGCCGGCCGGGCGGGACGGCGAACCTATGAGTGAGGGCCGGAAGGCCGGCCACCGCGCAGCAGATAGGACAAGGCGATGTCAGCACAACTTAGCCACGGAGGAACTCTCCCGCGATCCGACGTGCACAACCCCAGCCGTGCCACCCTGCGCACCCGCCCGCGCGCCCAGCGCATCCTCATCCGGTACTGGGAATACATCCCGGCCGTCCGGATCACCGTCCTCACCCTCCGGTTGCTGGCCGTGGTGGTCCTGGCCGTCGAGGGCATCGCCCTGCTGAGCATCTCCAACTGGTGGGGTCTGGCGCTCCTCGCGACCGCGTTCGCCGTGCTGCCCTTCAGCTTCTGGGTGTACACCACCGCCACGAAGGGGTGGCCGGTGCGTTGAGGGTCAGCCATGAACCGAGCGGGCCTGCCGCCAGGCTTCATCCAAATTGCGAGCGCCCGTGCGGCTTAGCACCGCGTCCTCGTAGTCCGGCAATTCCGCGATCCAGTCGGCCCGGGAGCCGGCGCTGGCATCTGCCGGGCGGCCGGCCTCCCGCCGGTAGAGCATGGCCCGCGCCTCCCCGACGGTGACGGAGCTAGCGAGCACAAGCAGCAAGGCGGGGACGCGCCCGCCTCCTTGGCTGACCGGCACCAGCGTGGGCGCGCTGTCGCGGGTGCGGCTCGAGCGCGCGAACTCCACCGCGAACGGCGTCACGACCTCGAGACGACGAGTAACCGCGCCTTCCAGCTCATCGCCGGGACATTCCACGATCGAGCCGTACGCCAAGATCCCGACATTGGTAGCCTTCATTGATCAGGCCTGCAGATTGCTGATAAGTTCCCGCAGAGCGTCGATCAGAATGATAGCTGGCCTGCTGGGCTCCCATTCGGCTACTTCGTTCGGAATAGCCAGGGCGGTGAAACCATCGCGGAGCAGGCGGAAACCGCGGGCGTCACGAGAGGCCCGTAGCCGCGAGATCGAGCCCGGGTGAGATATCTTCAAATGCAGACACATCTTTTTGCTGCCGGTACCGGTTGAGCGCATCAAGGAAGCGCTTCGGGCTGGACAGGAGCGCATCATAAAGAGGGCGCCACTCATCGCGGAATGCCAGTACCTGGAGCGCCAGCACTATATCGGCCTGGAGATCATCCCGTATAAGTCCTTGAAGGGTATACGCGTTCAGGAATCTCTTTATCTCCCGGGGGTTGACCTGGCCTCTCACAGCGACGTACTGAAGATACTCGGCAACGCGCCCCGTGAAGTCTTTCCTCTGCTCCCCCGGCAGCCCTCCCGCACGGCACGGCAGGCAGCGATCCAGGTCATCGACGAAGATGACGACGCGCGTCGCTCCCCCGCTGGTGAGCTTCTCCATGGCCTGATGAAGGTTCTCGTACGCGGCGAGGTAGGGCGATTGGGGCTGCTCGGGCTTCTCGCTGGCGGGCATGGTTTCCATCACCTTGCCCAGGTCGTAGGTGATCTTCACCGCACCAGGCACGCCAACCTCGCCACTCAGCCCGGCCGCTAGCCCCCGGACGATCCCGGCGATGCGCTTGATCACATCCTGGGTATTCTGCCGATCGCCGGCGTCATGTTCAGCTGACCATTTGGCCAATGCTCCTTGTCGGCTCGTGCTCAAAGCGCCAGGCGTTGAATTTAGCGGATACAACGAAAGACGAGGATTTCAGCCGGCGCTGAATTTCATCCATGAGCGTTGTCTTGCCCGAGCCCCATCCGCCGAAAATATCGATGGCGAACCGGGGGTCGCTATTGGTGATGATCTCGGCGAGAGCCTGCGCCGTATGCTCGAAGTCAAGAACCGGCCTGATAGACGGCGTGTCCAGCAAGATCTTGCGCGCCGCCATAGCCCCACCCCACATGCCGCTACGCGATACCGGGGCTATCGTACCAGCCACCTCAATTTGCCGGTCTTCGAAACGCCATTGCCGCGATCGAGGCTGCGTTCCTGTGGGCACTCCTGTGGGCCGGCACGTGTGGTGCCTTCCGTGGTCTCTGGCGACGGTAGAGCTAGCGAACACGACACAGGAGGGCAGGCACGATGGCCATGACCCGGATATGGAGAGCGTCCCCCCGGCTGTGGGCCTTGCTGCACGCTCAGGCTCTGCTGAACGGAGCGGCCGGAACCCCGGCGGCGCGGCTCTGGTCGAGGACGACCACAGGCGCAAGCGCGCCGCCGGTGAGCCGGCGTCAGGTTGCGCCATAGCCGAGCCTCGCGCTGGTCAGAGGTCCAGGCCGTCGAGCGTCTCCCGCACGCGCCGGGCGTCGGGCGCCCCGATCTGCTGGTAGATCTCGACGGCCTGCTGCAGGTGCCCGGCGGCTTCAGCGGGATCGCGGTGAAGCAGGCTGCGGCCGATTCCTTCCGGCGCCCGGGCTTGCTCGCCCGGTGTGCCGAGCTCGCGGGCGATGGCGAGCGCCTCAGCGTGATGGCTTCGGGATTCCCGGGGCGCCGAGGTGCGCAGCGATAGCTCGCCGCGGCTGTTCAGCGCCTTGGCCAGGCCGTGCCGGTCGCCGAGGTCGCCGAACAGCTCGATCGCCTCGGCCACGCAGGTGCTGGCGGCCGGATAGTCGCCGGTGAGCTGGTGCAGCAGGCTGAGCTCGTCCAGGGCCCAGGCCTGGCCGAGCCGGTCGCCGAGGCCGCGGAACAGGTCCAGAGCCTGGTGTTCGCACCTGATAGCGGCCGGATACTGCCCCGCCAGCCGCCGGGCGGCGCCGAGTTCACACAGCGCGTCGGCCTCGTCGAAGGCCGACCCTGCGCTCCGGGTCAGAGGCAGCGCCCGTTCATAGTTGGCGATGGCCGCGTGATAGTCGCCGGTCATCTGCTGCACCTCGCCCGGCCCGGGCGTCCGTCCCGGGCGGGATCTGCTGCACGGCGACGCCGGCCGCCATGAGCAAGCTGGCCAGTGCGTCTGCCGGGCTGACCGGCCGCTGGCCCGGCGTGTGGGCATGCAGCGGAAGGAAGAACTGCCCGTCGGGAAAGCTTCCGGTCAGCCGGTGCACGGCGTGCACGGCCAGGGTCGTCTTGCCGATGCCCGCCATCCCGTCGATCACGCAGATGCCCGGCGGCTCGCCGTCCCCGGTCACGGTGGCCAGCGTTCCCAGCAGGCGCGCCAGTTCCGGCTCGCGGCCGGTGAAGCTGCCGATATCGCGCGGCAGGCTCCGCGTGGCCGTGGCCGTGGCCGCCGGCCCGTCGGCCGCTCCGTCGAGCCTGGCGGCCAGCACCTCGGCGACCGGCGCGCGCCCGCGTGCCGCCGCGACGAACAGCACCCGGACCTGGCCGGTCAGGCCGAGCGCATCCGCCAGCAGGACGGCGGTGTCCTTGCGGGCGGTGCGGTTGATCCCTCGCTCCAGGTCACTGACCGACCGAGGGCTCAGGCCCGCGGCCTCGGCCAGTTCCTCCTGTGTCAGCCGCGCCTCGGCCCGGAACTGCCGCAGCAAGCCAGCGAAACTCAGCAGAGGCTCCGCTGCCGCTTCCATCGTCCCTCACAAGACCGCCTGGCCAGGCAATGTATCCCCGAGCTTATGAGCATCGGCTACGTCGCGCCGATCCGCTTGTCGTGCCCGTCCCATTCGCGGTCGCGCAGCACGAACTTCTGGACCTTCCCGGTCGAGGTCTTCGGCAGCGGCCCGAACTCGACCTCGTCGGGGCACTTGTAGTGCGCGAGATGCTCGCGGCAGAACGCGACGATCTCCTGGGGCGTCGCGGTGGCGCCCTCGCTGAGAGTGACGAAGGCCTTGGGCCGCTCTCCCCAGTGGCGATGCGGGACGCCGATGACCGCGCACTCGAGCACGGCCGGGTGGGCGGAGATGGCCTGCTCGACTTCGATGCTGGAGATGTTCTCGCCGCCCGAGATGATGATGTCCTTGCCGCGATCGCGCAGTTCGATGGTGCCGTCCGGGTGCCAGACGGCCAGGTCTCCGGAATGGAACCAGCCGCCGGCGAAAGCCTGGCTGGTAGCCGCCTCGTCCTGGAAATATCCGCTCATGACGTTGTTGCCGCGCATGACGACCTCGCCCATCGTCTCCCCGTCCTGCGCGACGTCGCGCCCCTGGCGGTCAACGACGCGCACCAGGTCCGCCGAGATATACCCCTGGCCCTGGCGCGCCAGGTGCCTGGCCCGCTGCGCGGCGGGTAGTCCGGGCCAGCCCTCCTGTTCGGGGCTGACCGTGATCGGGCCGTAGGTCTCGGTCAGCCCGTACACGTGAACGACGCGCAAGTTCAGCTCGCTCATCCGGCCCAGCAGCGTCGGCGAGGGAGGGGCGGCGGCCACCATCGCCGTGACCGGCCGCTCCAGGCGGTGCGCCCGGGGGTGGTTGAGGATCATCAGCTGGATCGTCGGCGCGCCGTTGTAGTGGGTCACGCCCTCGCCGTCGAGCAGCTCCCAGATCAGCTGCGGGTCCACCGTGCGCAGGGTCACATGGCGGGCGGCGACAGCGGTGACCGCCCACGGAAAACACCAGCCGTTGCAGTGGAACATCGGCAGCGTCCACAGATAGACCGACTCGCCAGACAGGCCGGCGTGAATCACCTCGCCCAGCGCGTTGAGGTACGCGCCCCGGTAGGTGTACTGCACCCCCTTGGGCCGGCCCGTGGTGCCGGAGGTGTAGTTGATCGAGATCGTCTCTTCCTCATGCTCCAGCCAGCTCACCGGCCGGTCCGGCGAGCCATCGGCCAGGAACTGCTCGTACGGATCGCCGGGGCCGCCGGTGCCCGTGGCCCGGATCACGGTCAGCCCGGCCAGCTCCAGCGGCTTGACCAGCGGTTCCAGCTCGCTATCGAGCAGGAGGTAGCGCGCCCCGCTGTGCGCGAGGATGTAGCCGATCTCGGCGGTGGACAGCCGGTTGTTGACCGCGACCAAGATCCCGCCCGCCGCGGGCACGCCGAAATGTGCCTCCAGCATCGCCGGTGAATTGAACAGCAGCGTGGCAACCCGGTCTCCCTTGCCCAGCCCGGCCGCCCGCAGCGCGCTGGCCAGCCGCCACGACCGCTCAGCGAGCTGCCGGTAGGAATACCGCTGCGGCCCCGAGACGACAGCGGTCTTGTCCGGGTAGATATACGCCGCGCGGTGCAAGAACTCGACCGGGTTCAGCTCCGAGCGGAACACCCTGCCGGGCGCCGCCCCGGTGCCGGGCGCCGCCCCGGTGCCGGGCGCCCCCGTGGCCGCGACAGGCCTGCTGGTCACGGTGTTCTCCTTCCTGGCCGCCAGGCCGGCCGGAGGGCCGGACAACTGCCTCGTCTATTCATATTGACTGCCTTAATTCTTATTGGCGGATTTAGTCCGCATAGCGGGCGATGCTCTGCGCGGCTATGGACGGCCCTACCGCCCGGTGCCAAGCTGAGCGAGCATCCCAGGGAAGCCCATGGCGCGTGTGGCTTAGCGGGTGATGTCCTACTGGAGTTCCGTCCACAAGGAGGTGGGGGATGAAGCCTGTCAGGTCCCTGTTCACGTTAGTAGCAACGGGCGCACTGGTCGCGGGCGTGGTCAGCGCCGCGGCCGCGGCCCAGGCGCCGACCCGGCCAGCGCACCTCCCGGCCAACCCGGCCGCCGAGCGCGCGGCCAAGCAGATCGCGCAGCACAATTTCGGCGCGTACGGCAAGCGCGGCCCGATCGACTGCGCCTACGCGAGCGCCATGTGCACCGAGGTGGCGGACTCGGACGAGGTGTTCGGCCACTACGTCGGGCACGACGAGCCCTCCATGCTGTTCTACTCGAACCAGGCGGGCTCGGGAAATCACCTGCGTTACGTCCTGACGCTGCCGAAGGACCCCTCGGCGAGCAACCCGAACCAGGTGGGCAAGTCGTACGCCTTCGAGCTCAGCGGCGCCGAGTGGCTCGGCATGGCGATGTGCGACAGCCAGTCCGACCCAGAGCAGGTGAGTACCTGCCCGGCGGACAGCAACAAGAACATCCTTGACCCCACGGTCTCGCCCAAGCACGTCGGCCAGGCCTACCTGGAGCTGCAGTTCTACCCGCCGGGCTGGATCCAGTGGCCGACCTGGCAGGTGGCCGTGGGCGCCAGCTCCTGCAACCCGACCATGTGGTGCGCGGCGATGAACATCGACAGCCTGTCGCTCAACCCGGTGACCGGGCAGGCGAACAACACGGCCTGCCTGAACACCGTGGGCGAGGAGTACGTCAACTTCGCCTTCGTCACCAAGAACGGCAAGTCGACCGGCCCGGCCAACCCGGTGGACGCGACCACGGCCGGCACTTACACGCCCAGCCCGGCTGACCTGTTCATGAATTCCGGCGACCGGGTCCAGGTGAGTCTCACCGATACCCCGAACGGGCTGCGGGCGGCCCTGGACGACCTCACCACGGGCCAGAGCGGGTCGATGACGGCCAGCAAGGCCAACGGGTTCGCCCAGGTGAAGTTCGACCCCACGGGCACGTCCTGCCAGGCCATTCCCTACGACTTCCACCCGATGTACAGCACGTCGAACACGAAGACGCGGGTCACCTGGGCGGCCGGCTCCTACAACGTCGCGTTCGACACCGAGATCGGGCACTTCCAGTACTGCCGCGGCCCGTATGCGATCCCGGCCACCGAGTTCGGCATCGACTCCAAGGGCAACCCGACGCTATGCCCCGGCGATGACACCGAGGGGTACGGAGTCAACGCGGAAGCAACCGACGCCGACGACCTATTCTGCTTCCCGGGCTCAGAGGCACCCGTGTACAAGGTGTCGGGCTGCACGTACACCAATGTCCCCGGGTACGACGGCGCCTCGTACCAGCCGCTATGGCCGAACGGGAACACCAAGCTGCACCCGACGGCGTTCCAGTTCACCAGCCCCGAGACCGGGCCGAATTACACGGATCAATATAGTCAAGCCGCGTTCGAGGCCGATTTGCCGGCGATAGAACCCACCTGCAATACGGCCACCGGCGCCGGGTGCACGCTCATTCCGCAGACCGACGAAGGCGATCCGGCCACGTTCTATCCGTTCTATTCCATCACCAACACCAGCCACGGCTGCGTCTGGCAGTTCGGTAGCGACATACCGGGCGAGATCAGCGACTTCGGCCAGAACAGCCAGTACGGCACGCTGCTGCAGCAGTCCTACACCCAGACGGGCGGCGGCAGCTCGAACTCCTATCAGGATTTCCGGAACATCCTGTCCGACAACCCCTGCCCGCAGTCCTAGTCCCGGGCTCGCGGGCCCTCCGGGGCCTTTCGCACCACGAGGGGGCCGCCTCCGGGCGGCCCCCTCGCCGCTGCCCGGCCGGGATCGGGGTGGTTGTAACGCTCGCGGGCCCGGCGGTGTCTTCATGCCGGACAGGCAATCGTCTCAGGAGGACACCATGGCGCTACGCGTCCCGAAGGCTGAGCTCCCCGCCGAGCTCGGCGAAGACATGATCAACCAGCTTGGTGCCGTGCCGGAAAACGTCGAGGTGTTGTGGCACAGCCCCCGGGTCACCCAGGACAGCCTGGAGTTCGGGCGCAAGGTGGGCGCGTGGGATGCGGCCGACCCGAGCCTGAAATCGTTCGCGCACATGGCCGTCGCGGCCCAGGTTGGCTGCAGCTGGTGCCTCGACGTCGGTTACTTCCAGGCGCAGCACGACAACCTGGACCTGGCCAAGGCGAGCCAGGTGCCGCGCTGGCGGGAGTCGGAGGCGTTCACGCCGCTGGAGCGGGACGTGCTGGAGTACGCCGAAGCGATGACGAACACCCCGCCGACCGTCACCGACGAGCTGTCGGAGGGCCTGCTGGAGTGGCTCGGCCCGGCGGCGCTCGTCGAGCTCACCGCCGTCATCGCCTATTCCAACCTGGCGACCCGGGCCAACGTGGCGCTCGGGGTCACCTCGCAGGGTTTCTCCGCCGCATGCGAGATCCCGCTGGCCCGGCGGCCCGAGACGTCCGGCGTAACGTCCCCGGCATGACCGACGACCCGTTCGTCGCCCACCGCAGCCTGCTGTTCACGGTCGCCTACGAGATGCTCGGCTCGGCGGCCGACGCGGAGGACGTGCTGCAGGAGTCCTGGCTGCGGTGGGCCGGCGTCGACCAGTCGCAGGTGCGCGACCCGCGCTCGTACCTCATCCGGGTCGTCACCCGGCAAGCGCTCAACCGGCTGCGCGCGTTGTCGCGCAGCCGCGAGGACTACGTCGGCGAGTGGCTCCCGGAGCCGCTGCTGACCACGCCGGATGTCGCCGAGGACGTCGAACTCGCGGAGAACGTCTCGATCGCGATGCTGACCGTGCTGGAAACGCTCGGCCCGGTCGAGCGGGCGGTGTTCGTGCTCCGCGAGGTCTTCGAGATGCCCTACGACGAGATCGGCGGGGCCGTCGGGAAGTCGGCGGGCGCCGTGCGGCAGATCGCGCGGCGGGCCCGCGAGCACGTGGCGGCCCGGCGGCCGCGGGTGCGGGTGAGCCGTTCAGAGCAAAAAACAGTGGTAGAACGCTTCCTGCTCGCGCTGCGAACCGGGCGCCTGCAGGAGCTGATGGAGGTCATGGCGCCGGACGTGGTCCTGATCGCCGACGGCGGCGGGCTCGCGGCCACGGCGCTGGCCCCGGTCCACGGGGCGGAACTCGTGGCGAAGGTGCTCGCGCACGCGAGCCGGTCCGCGTTCGCCTCGACCACGGTGTGGCTCAACGGCGCGCTGGCGGGCCGGATCGAGGTCGCCGGCGAGCCCGCCGCGGTGAGCCTCGTGGTGCAGGACGGCCGGGTCACCCGGGTCTACCTGGTCCGGAACCCGCAGAAGCTGTCGCGGCTGGACGAGCCGGCCGACCTCACCCGGTAACCGGGCCGTGCCCCGGACTGGCTGCGGCGGCATCGAAAGGTGGAGTTAAGTCCACTGAGCCTGACCGCGGCCGGCGCCCACAATGGGAGGCGGGTGCTCCAGGATGCGGAGGTCGGGATGAGTGAGGTTGGCAACACGGCTGCGCGGCTGGCCTGGCAGACGCTGCGGACCTGTGTCCGCGGAATGGTCCTGGCCGGCACCGCGGTAGCGGGTTTCCCGCTGCTCGTCTTCTCCCTGGCTGGCCTGCTCCTGCTGCCGGCCGGGATCGGGGTGGTCCTCGCGCCGAAGAGCCTGCTCGCGGTGCGGCGGCTGGCCGACCTGCAGCGCCGCCGGGCGCTCGAATGGTCGGGGGTGGCGATCGCGTCGCCCTACCGGCCCCGGCCGGCCAAGCGGACCAACCGGCTGTTCCGGGTGTTCCAGCGGTGCAAGTGGGTTCTCGGCGATCCGGCGACCTGGCGGGACCTGCTGTGGACGCTGGTCAATGTGCCGGTCAGCGCGGTGCTCGGGCTGCTGCCGGCGTTCCTGCTCTTCGCTTTCACCTGGACCGCAGTAGATGATTTCGGCACGGTGGCGTGCGGATGGTCGGGTCTCGCGCCGCACGGTGTCCTGCTGCAGCTGTTCTACCTGAGCATGCTGCCGGCCTGCGTCATCGGCGGGCCGTGGCTGCTGAAGCTGCACTCCGCGGCCGCGTCGTCGCTGCTGGCGCCGAGCCGCGAAGAGATGGCCGCCCGGGTGGGCCAGTTGACCGAGTCGCGCTGGGACGCGGTGGACGCGTCGGCGGCGGAGCTGCGCCGGATCGAGCGCGACCTGCACGACGGCGCGCAGGCCCGGCTGGTGGCCCTCGGCATGAACATCGGCTTCGCCGAGCAGGTGGTGCGGGAGAACCCGGACCTGGCGCTCACGCTGCTGGCCGAGGCACGCGCGTCCAGCAG